>Ga0209186_1002747_pt1 | contig 12373 bp, 6 predicted proteins | sample SidtaG_FD_187426 | JGI IMG/M metagenome (GOLD analysis project Ga0209186, IMG submission 187426) | Marine algal microbial communities from Sidmouth, United Kingdom - Sidmouth_Male2 metaG (SPAdes) (version 2) | ecosystem: Host-associated > Algae > Red algae > Unclassified | place: Sidmouth, United...
CTCTTCCCTTATTTAAGGAGAATTTGGTGAAGTATAAAGGAAAAAAGAACAAGTCAAGATGTGGTGTTTATTGTTTTTTCATCCCTAAGTTTTCTATTGTGTTGGTTTATATTTTTTGTCGTTCATTTATTTTCAATGAAAAATTCATACCAAATATACATTTTTTCGTACATTTTTACAAGTTTTTCTTCATCTATTTTGTGACTATTAATCTAATAATCAATAAAGTAAAATTATCATTTAGGTATAATGTATGTTAGATGCTCCCATTATATTCAAAAATAAGTTTTTACGGATTTATGTGCCAAATATAAAGAATACTCAAATAGGGATAGAATAACCGAAAAGTGTCTTTGCTCTTATTGAGACGAAATTTATGACTATAAGTTGCACATAGTTATCAAATTTCAAATAAACATATTCTGATACTTACATTTCTACCAAAGTGTAAATATATAAAAAAAATTTTTTTATTGTATTTTTTTCTTAAAAAAAATAATTTTGTTATACTATTTAAATTCGTCATTTAGTGAAAGAAATTAAATAAGATGTCCCATAATGCGAAGTGTTTTTTTTGTCTAAGGATTTTTTGAAAGCCGCACATAGCCTTAGCTACAGCCTGTCCCGAACCCCGATTCGGGATAAGGATTTCAAAGGATTCTTAGACGGAAAAAAGACGAGTATAATGGCACAGGTTATTTAATTTCTTTCACTTAGGAACAGGGTTTTAATAAATGCAGGTTCTTGACGACTTTATTTTTTTCTTTTTCAAGGCATGAAACTTAATTTATTTATGCCTCGTTTCTAATAAAATTCTCTTAAAATTTTACATAAATAAATTGATGTTTGGATTTTATTAACTTTGCAGAACATAAGTATCAGGAATTAAATAAATGTACATTCTTCGCGTCACTATTTTTTCTTTAGACGAACCAAATTTGACGCGAATACTCACTGTAAGTAGTGAGACAAAAATAGGCTTAGTGAAAGAAAATAAATAACTTGCCCCATTATGCTTGTTCTTTTCCCTTCTAAAAAACACAAAAAATAGTTCCGTAGCTATGGCTATGCAACGATTTTTTGAATTCTTTAGAAGAAAAAATTACGGCGCATTATGGAACAATTTATTTAATTTCTTTCACTAAGGGCAAACGCATGAAAATTTATTGCTCGAAATATTGAGTACCTAAAGGCACTCGAAACGCATTTTTGATGCTTTTCTACCGATATTTTGTTCTTAATGGAACATTTTGAACGTATTTGATGCCTCGTTAGAGGCAAAATATTGGTAGCACTTGGATAAACAATTTATTATCATTGTTCCATAGGAGCAAAATATTTTCGTGCGTTTGCCCTTGCAGAATATTCCATTATCAAAATCATTATGAAATTAAACTATAAAAATATCATCACATTCGTTTTCACAATTTTCATGGGAATGTGGTGTACACATATTGTGGCAACTGAGATTGCGGATAAAGCCTGGATGAGTCCCGACCCTATCATCGGTGGCGAACTCTTTGTTTGTCAACAAGAAACAGTTATTTATTCTGTAGGAAATTTGGCTACACTCATTCCCGGTACGACTTTTCAATGGACGATTATCAATGGCGATATTCTCCAAAATAATGGTGATAATATCACTGTCATGTGGAGTAGCGTCAATCCTGGCAACATCACGCTCACCGCCACTGCACCCGATGGATGCGCTACGACCAATGAACAAACTGTCACCATCGAAGAACCAGAAAATTTCTCGCTTTTGGCGACGCTGTCCAATTCCTTTATCTGTGAGGGCGATGCAGCTGTATATACCGCGACACCTTCTTATGAGGATATTGCGGTAGACCTTTCGGATATTTCCTACCAGTGGTTTATCAACGGCGTGCCTGTCGGCACAAATAGCCCGATGTATACGCATACCACCGTTGTGGATGGTGATATTGCAACTTGCGAAGCGACGAGTATATTCAATTGCCTTATCAATACGACCGTTACTGCCACTGCGCCAACTATCACGCTGATACCGCGCCCGATGGTCGATATACTCATCGTTGCCAACCCAAATCCTGTTTGTCCTGGCGACAATGTGGTCTTTAGCACAGTTACGATGAATGAGGGTTTACAACCCGATTACGAGTGGCAAGTGAATGGTGTGACAGTTAGCAGTTTTCCTTTTTACTCCCAAGTCGGCTTGATGGCTGGCGATACTGTGACCTGTTCGGTACTCTCCGAAAATAGCTGCGCGCTCAATAATCCGGCTTCCGATACCGTCATTATTCAAGAGCTTATGCCATTTCCGGCTACTATCACGATTGCAGCGGATATGAACCCTGCTTGTGCCGGAGAGTTGGTTACTTTTATGAGTACGCTGGTCAATGAAGGCGACGCCCCGACCTTCCAATGGTTTGTGAATGGGATGCCTGTTCTTAATCAAACTTCTGATATTTTTGGTTTATATACCTTCGCGGATGGCGATGTGATTTCCTGCGAAATGGTATCTTCGTCCGCTTGCGCGAGCAATACGATAGCACTTTCCAATGACGTGATACTCCAACTCGGCGGTTCATTCGTCACCAATGTGACCTTAGATGCGCCCAATCCGTTTTGTATCGGCAGTGGCGATGTAGAATTTACGGCAATTGTCGATGATCCTGCGCCCAATCCCATGTTTACTTGGGAAGTTAACGGCACGACCTCCGTCACGACCTCCAATAATCAAATCATGTTGCCTGTCAATGATGGCGATTTGGTAACGGTTACTTACACCGCTGATTTTGGCGATTGCTATACCGCCGGAGATACGATGGATATGATAGCCCTCGATGGTGTCAATATTGTTACGCCAAGTGTTATTTTGGTCGTTGATGAAGATGAAATTTGCGCCGGCGATTCTATCACCTTCACGCCACTTCCTGAAAACGGCGGCGGATCACCTGATTATCAATGGTTTGTGAATGGCACGCCCTTCGGGGAAAATATGGACTCCTACACCACCGACACTATAAATGATGGCGATATAATTAGCGTCGAACTAACCACAAGTTTGGATTGTGCAGATACGCCTACGGCAATTTCTAATGGTATCTTGGTGCGTGCCAGCGATATTATTGCCCAAATCGAATCTGTCCTTCCCGGTTGCAATGATGCTGGCACTATCGAAGTTTCCGCAAGCGGAGGCATTTCCAACACCTATACTTACGCTTGGAGCGATGGTCAATCCGATACTATTGCCATCGACCTCGATACAGGTACATACACCGTCACCGTCACCGATGAGGCTGGTTGTAGCAATACCGCTTCGGCGGATATTATCTCCGTAGACGCCCCCGAAATTCTCGATGGCACGACTACCGTTGCAGCTTGCGGCTTCGAGGATGGCACGGTCAGCGTTGAACTCACAGGCGGTACCGAACCCTACGCTTTTGAATGGACAGACGAGGCTGGTATCTTGGTTTCGACCGATTCGCTACAAATCACTGTCGGCACAGGCATATATACGGTACTCGTTACAGATGCCAGTGGTTGTTACGACTCGGCGACTTATTTGGTCGAAGAACAAGCCCCAATAACCGTCGTTGCGCCCGAAGATGTGACGATTGATTTGGGCGATAGTATTCGTATTGTTTCTTATGCCGAAACTTTGGATTCGGTTAGTTTTTCGTGGTCGCCGGAGATGGGTGTTAGTTGTCTCGACTGTGCGATTACCTACCTTAGTCCTTACGAAACAACGACCTACACCGTCACCATAACCCAAGCAGGCGGTTGTACTTCTACTGACCAAATCACCGTAAATGTTAGCGAAAATAATCGTATATTTATTCCGAATATTTTTTCGCCCAATAATGACGGCGTAAACGATATTTTCGTCATCAATACCGGACCAGGCGTTGTCCAAATCAAATCTATGCGTGTTTATGACCGCTGGGGCGCACTCGTGCATAATGTCGAAAACGTCCCCGCCAATCGCGAAGCTTACGGCTGGGACGGCACATTCAGAGGCAATCCGCACGCACAAAACGTGTACGTGTATTTTGTAGAATTAGAATTGCTGAACGGTAAAGTAATTGATTTTCGCGGTGATGTGAGTTTGGTGAGGTGATTAGGGAAGACGAAAAAAATAATCTACCCGTCTGAATTGTTCAAGTTAATTGTGTCATAAATCGGTAGTAACTCTTCAATGGAACTTGCTCCATTGGGAAAAGGAAAATACGCACTCCAATGGAACTTGTTCCATTAGATAAAGACTATCGACTGAATGCTATAAAACTAATTCCATGTACTATAATTTCAAAAAAGACCTGCAAGACGGGCAACAAGCCGAGCGTGAAGCCATCGAAAGATTACAAATACATTTCCCTGAGATTTCCGATTTTCGGCAATCTACGACTAAAGGTTATGATATTGAAGGAAATTTTGATGAACAGCGGATTACCTTTGAAGTGAAAAATGATTTGATGGCACATCAAACGGGCAATATCGCCATAGAGTACGCCTGCCGCGGCAAGGCTTCGGGCTTGATAACGACTACCGCCAATTTTTGGATTTATAAATTTGACAATACTTTTTTCTTATTTGAAACAGCGGTATTGCGCGAGCAGCTTTTTATCGAAAAAGCCTATTTTCGCGAAGTGACAGGCGGTGACGAAGGCAGTTTTACGAAGATGTATTTGGTCAAAGTCGTCGAGTTTCGCAAGTGGGGAACGGAGTTGGATTGAACAAGTTCAAGTTCAAACAAGTGTAAGTGAAAGAAATTAAATAAATGTACATTCTTTGCGTCGTTATTTTCTCTTTAGACGAACCAAATTTGACGCGAATACTCACTACTTATTGCATGGAAATTAGGATTTTTCGCTAATCGAAGCTCATTTCGAGTCGCATACCCTGCGGTACGGGACGAGAAATAGATGAAGAGTAGCGGAAAAAGACAATTTAGCTGCTTACAAATTATTTTGGAATAAAGTCTATTCATCATTCATCGTTTATCATTTGGCGAAGACATTGCGCCATAACACCTCATTTAAGTTTTTGATTGCTAATCCAATATTCCAATTTTCGCGATTGCGAGGCTCTACATAATTGGAAATGGCGCGGATTTGAGTGAATGGTATTTTATGGGTTTTACAAATATAAAAAAAGGCTGCGCCTTCCATCGTTTCTATATCGGCTTGGTATTTTTTTCGGATAAAATCAATGGCATGGACTTCGCCATGCACTTTATTGACGGTGAGTCCTTTTACTTCTTTTAAACGTAGGGATTGACACGGATTTTCATTTACCAAACAAGCATTTACAAAAGGAAATTCATTGGGTGCTATGAATTTCATTTCAAAAATATCCGTAAAACCGCCATTGCGTTCTTGCGCCCCTACATCACCCAATTGTTCCGAAATTACGGCGACCACTTCGCCGATATTTAAGTCCGAATGATATGCACCTGCGATACCTGCATTGATGACCAAATCGACATTCTCGTGTGCCAAATAGCGAGTCAAATGCACCGCCGTGAGCAGCATCCCCACACCTGTCACGAGTATGCGCACTTGTACATTTCCTCGTTCAAAAACCTCGTTTTCTACCTGCTCAAAATCACGTATCAATCGCTCGCGAAAAGGTTCTATTTCGACTGCCGTAGCTGCTACGATGAGTATTTTTTTCATAATAATGCCGTTCCGTCAAGCGAAGCGTCCGTCAGTCGTCAAGCCGAAGGTGTCCGTCTGCCGTCTTAATTCCAATCCCCATTATTTGTGGGGCATTTTGTACTGCCACAGTCGTAATTTACGTTGGCTGCAAAATCACAGGCAGCATCTATGCAGCGACTCGCGGGGTAATTGAATGTTACGTTGGGGAAGGCGAAAAAAATAACTTCTTTGTTTTGGGTAGGTTATTTTCTTCCTCATCCCTAACGTAGCGATAGCGGAGTGGAGAGAGTGCCGGATAGCCCGACCCCCGACTGATAAGGAGGGGGATACGCCCAAATTTTCATTCATTTCACTGGATTTGTCAAAGAACCATAATCTTTTTCATCCAAACTATTTTGGAATAAAGTCTACTTCACCAAATTTTCCTTAAATGCAGTGAGTATTTGCGTCAAATTTGGTTCGTCTAAAGAAAGAATAACGACGCGAAGAATGTACATTTATTTAATTCCTGATACTAATGATTGCAAATGTAAACTCATATTGTTAAAAAAAAGCCTGAAATCATTTTTTATTTCTGGAAAAGAAAAACCTGTGAATCTTAATGTCAATATTTGAATTTGTGACTATCTCTTACTATTTTTACATCTCAATAACGATTCAGCATAACGACGAAGTAGTTGAACGTGCCTTACCATGAATGCAATTTGTGATAAGAAATTCTTGAGTTATTCATGTTCAACTTTTTTAGAGTTAGGGTACTGAGCAATTATAATCGTTTTAAGGTTACACTGAAATATAGCCATTTTTTAATTAATTAAAATTATTTTGTAATTTATTTATTATTAAAATGAATTATTTATAAATATTTTTTGTTATAAAATAATTTAAAAATATCCTTATTTCAGCAGAACCTTTTAATGAAAGAAAATAAATAAATTTATTTGAGTGTGTCACAAATCGGTGCTATTATAAAAGGTACGGTAGTACCGACACCGTTTGTAGTAAGGTCTAAAGAACAATTGATTAGGGTGCGTAGTACCGACACCATTAGTGCGGCTATGCCGAATAACCTTCACCTCGTCCTCGAATAAATTTCACTCAAATTCATCCGACACTATTAACTTACTTACTTACTTACTTACTAACAAAACAAAATTATGAAAAATTTTAATCTCGTATTAATTATTTTAATGTTCGCCTCTCAAGCATTTGGGCAGGCTAACAAAATGCTCGGAGTAGAGGGACAATCGTATGGTAGTCCTGCGCTCAAATTTGAGACTCCGCCACCTCCAAGTAGTGCATCAATGGTAATGTCAGAAACCGTTATTTGGGGAGATAATCCGGGCGAAGGCGACTTTGATGGCGGCTTGAATGGCTGGACAATTGAACAAGAAAACGATACTCTTGTGCTTTGGTATTGGGATGATGATGCTACTGTTGTAGGTGGATTTTTTGAACAAACGACATTGGATTCTGAAACGGCTGCTAATGGAGTTATGGCTTTCAATGCTGATTATCTGACTACCGGAGGCGACGGAGAAAGTCAGCCTCAGCAACCTTATCCGGTGTATGTAGGTGATTTGATTTCGCCTACGATTGATATGACCGACGCTCTTGACCCACAGCTCTTGTTTACACAAGCCTTTAGAGGCTTTACTGGTGATGGCAACTTGACGACGCGCGGTGCTTTGATGGCTTACAGCATAGATGATGGCGTGACTTGGAGCGATTTTCAGACTGTAAATGACGACTTAGGCATACGGGTATATTCGGATAATCCGAGCTATAAAAGAATTAATATACCTGAAACGATAGGTGTAGCTGCGGTGAGATTTAAGTTTAGATTTTCTGGCAACTTTTATTTTTGGATGATTGATGATGTCAAAGTCGTAGAGCGTCCTGCACACGATTTAGCGATTTCTACTGCCGGTGTAGCCGTTGCTGAATATTTTATGGCTCCTGTTTCACAGGTCTATCCAGTTTATTTTGGCGGATATGTCAGCAATATTGGTGGCGCGAACCAGTCCAATGTTAACCTAAGTGCTACAGTTGATGTGTATGACCTCGACAATAATATCCTTACAGATGATGCTTACAGTGGCTCTACAAGTATCGAAGTATTAGAAACTGGTAAGACCGACTCGCTCTTGCTGTTTGATATGACAGATAGTTTTACCCCAACAGGAATGGAAAATCTGAGAAGATATGAAATCGAATACCAGCTTTCGCAAGATTCTACAGATGCTAGCCCAGTCGATAATTCTAATTTTTCTTCATTTTACATTTATGATGGCTATTATTCTAAAGCAGTCTTAAATGGTGATTTTGATCCGATTCGAACAGCAGCATATCGTCCCGATAACTCTACTTCCTTCGAATACGGTGTACACATGTATGTCCCCAATGGCGGTTCGCTTAGAGCAGAAGACATAAAATTTTCTTACGCTTCCAATGAGTCTTTGGAGGGTACAGATGTTAATATTATTTTGAGAGAATGGAATGACGCCGATCAAGATGCCATGATTAGTGACGGCGAATTGGAGATTGTTGGATTTAATACACATAGCTATACAACAGAAGGAAATTATGATGTAGTCACCCTTTCATTATTAGATGCCACGACAGCTGAGCAAGGTGTCATATTGAAAAATAATACACATTATATTTTAACTGGTCAGTATGAAGGTTCTGACAATGTATTTATGGCAGTAGATCAAAATATCGAATATGACCCATCAGTAGATGCTTCTATCGCACGTTATCTCGAAACTGGCGATGCTGGTCTTGTCCGTTTTGCTGATGTGCTTTATAATGGTTCCGATTGGTTGATGAGAGGATTAAATATTGTTGGTGTTCCCTCTCTCGTTATGCTCACTAGTGATATAGAAATTGCTATTGAAGATGCACAAGGCGTACCCGTACAAGTCGTCTTACACCCAAATCCGGTAAGCGATGTACTCAACGTAGCATTGAAAACTGAAATCTCTAACGACAATTGGAACGTAAGCATCAGCGATGTTTCAGGTCGGTCTATATTGTGGAATCGTACTGCCAAACAAACTGATTTTCCATTACAAATCAATATCAATGAATTGGCAAAAGGCACTTACATGCTGACATTAGAAAATAATGGACAAATTCATACGGAGCGATTTGTGAAACGATAAGTTGATACTTTTGGTTCTTTGACAAATTGCGCGTGGTAAAACCTTTTGACATCAGGTTGATGCACGAAGCCTATGTGAAAGAAATTAAATAAGATGTCCCATAATGCGAAGTATTTTTTTTGTCTAAGGATTTTTTGAAAGCCGCACATAGCCTTAGCACAGCCTGTCCCGAACCCCGATTCGGGATAAGGATTTCAAAGGATTCTTAGACGGAAAAAAGACGAGTATAATGGGACATCTTATCTTTTCATCCCTTAGGAAACTTGTTGGGTTCTGCCTCATTCATCAGTTCATATATCACCTCAAATATATCGTCGGCTTGTGGTTTGGAAAAATAATCGCCATCGGAGCCATAAGCACTGCGGTGGGCTGCTGCGGTTATTGTTCGTGGTTTTGAGTCGAGGTATTGGTAGCCATTTTGATGTTCCATTATCTGCTGTAAGATAAATGCAGAAGCACCGCCCGGCACATCTTCATCGAGTACGACAAGGCGATTGGTTTTTTTCAAGGATTGGGCAACAACATGAGGAATATCAAAGGGCAGTAAGGTCTGTACATCAATCAATTCGGCAGATATGCCGAAGGGTTTCAATTGCTTAATGGCTTCTTGTGCTATGCGCACACAGGAGCCATAAGTAACGAGTGTCAAATCTTCGCCTTCTGCCAAAATTTCGGGTATGCCGAGTGGCACGGTGAATTCGCCGATATTGTCTGGTAAAGTTTCTTTTAGGCGATAGGCGTTGAGGCATTCTACTACGATAGCGGGGTCGTCTTGTTGGTGCAAAAGTGTATTGTACATACCTGCGGCTTGTGTCATGTTGCGTGGCGTGCATACGTACATGCCGCGCAAGGCACTGATTACCATCCCCATAGGCGAACCTGTATGCCAGATACCTTCCAATCTATGTCCGCGTGTACGAATGATAGCCGGGGCTTTCTGGATGCCATTGCTGCGATAACGCAAGGTGGCGAGGTCGTCGGCAAGCGGCGTGAGTCCGTAGAGCAAGTAGTCGAGGTATTGTATTTCGGCAATGGGGCGCAAACCACGCATTGCCATACCGATGGCTTGTCCCATAATAGTCCATTCGCGGATGCCTGTATCAAATACGCGGTGTTCGGTGTATTTTTCCTGCAAGCCTGCAAAGCCTTGGTTTACATCGCCAATATAACCGACATCTTCGCCGAAGGCGAGCATATTTGGATATTTTTCGAACGCTTTATCAAAACAAGTATTGAGTATTTCATAACCGTTTTTTTGTGGCGATGTTTTGCTGTATGTTGCCGCGATTTGGGGTACGTTGAGTGCCGAAGTGGGCGAAGTGGAATATAAGTGGGTGTTGTAATCCTCGCGCCCTTTGATTAGGGCTTTTCGCAACCACGCTTCGAGGGCTTTTTTGTCGGGATGCGTGACATTATGAAGGTGACGCAGAGCGCGTTTGACATTTTTGATAGTTTCGGCACGGAGGGGATCGACATATTTTTCGAGTTGTACTTGTGTGGCAATAAATTCGGGCGAGTTGATGCCTGCCGCAACAAGGTTTTTGTATAAAGTTAATAGTTCGCTGACTTCTTTTTTTATCGGGTCACAGAAGCGCGCCCAAGTGCGTTTTTGCTCTGAGCGAACAAAAGTTTTAGCGTCTTTTTTTATGATTTGAATTTCTTCTTCAGTAGCGATTTCATTTTTAATCATCCACCTTGCCATTACTTTTAGGCAGTCGTTTTCAGCTTCCCATTCGAGGCGTTCTTTGTTTTTGTATCGTTCGTGCGAACCTGATGTGGAGTGTCCTTGCGGTTGGGTGCAATCTTTGATATGAAAAATGGCGGGCGTGTGTGTTTCGCGCATTTTTTTGATGCCATCGGCGTACATTTTGCACAATCCGGGGTAATCCCATGCGTGCGCCGTATATATCTCTATTCCTTCTCCTTTTTCATTGACGCGAAAGCCTTCGAGCAATTCGGAGATACTGCCTTTGGTGGTCTGATATTCGATGGGTACGGAGATGCCATAACCATCGTCCCACACAGAAATCGCTAAAGGAATTTGTAGTACACCTGCTGCGTTGACGGATTCCCAAAATACGCCTTCAGAGGTACTGGCATCACCAATGTTGCAAAAGCAAATTTCGTCACCATTATTTGAAAACGGCGTATCTTCAAGACCTTTTATGTGTCGATATTTTTTGGATGCAAGGGCGAGTCCTACGCCGCGCGCCATTTGTCCGCCTGTACAAGAGATGTCGGAAGAGCTATTTTTTAATGATTTGAGTTCGAGCCAATTATTGTTTTTATCAATGGTCGGTGTAGCAAAGTGTGCGTTCATTTGTCGCCCGCCGGAAAAGGGGTCGTTTGCGGTATCGGCATAGAGTTGGGAGAAAGATTCGGCTACGGTACACATACCTGCTGCCATTGCGAAGGTTTGGTCGCGGTAGTATCCTGACCTAAAATCGCCTTCTTGAAATACCCGCGCCATAGCGACCTGCGGTACTTCTTTTCCATCGCCAAATATTCCGAATTTAGCTTTGCCTGTCAGTACTTCTTTTCGCCCCAAAAGGCTGGCTTCGCGACTGATACAGCAGGTTCTAAAATCGTTGATGACTTCTTGAATATATTTTTGTTTTGTAGTAGATTCGATAAGTTGATGTTGTGCCATAAATACCCAATTTGAGTAACAAAGGTACGAAAAAAGAGTCGTTAAGTATAATGAGTGAACGAGTGAATGAGTAAATGAGTGAATAAACTAAATTAAAGTACAGATTCACGTATTAATTTTAAATAATCTAACTAATTCATTTTCAATTAATTAAGAAAAATGAAATAATATTAATTGTTAAAATCATACATAGATAGAGAACGGCATTTTTTATAATTATTTTATTTAAATACAATTATAATAAATAAAATGAAAACATTCCATATACGTACTGCAGGTAGCTTTCCAACTTGCCCTTCACGAATGACGATATTTCAAAAAAGAGTGGTTCTTTGACGAATCCCGTGGTTGTTCGTTTTTCTGCCTCGCGATTATTCGTCCCTTGCGTAAGGGATAGTAGGTGTTGTTTGAACGTAAGGGAAGACGAAAAAAATAATCTACCCGTCTGAATTGTTCTTTTTCTTATATGTTTCACTAAACCTTCCTTACGTAGCTCGGCTATGCGCGTCAAATTTAGCCAAACATATAAAAAAAATAACTTCTTCATTTGGGGTAGATTATTTTCTTCCTCTTCCCTAACGTAGCGATAGCGGAGTGGAGAGAGTGCCGGATAGCCCGACCCCCGACTGATAAGGAGGGGGATACGCCCAAATTTTCATTCACTTCACTGGATTTGTCAAAGAACCTAAAGAGTCAACTGTTTTTGTAAAAAATTTGCCCTTTCCGATTGCCTTGTTTTTTGATATATTGGCTCGATTTGTAACCTTTTCTGCAGAAATTAATAAAAATGAAGTGCAGGAACGAGACATAAATAATAAGGAACTTTCGTACTTCCACTAAATTAACATTACATTAGTATTAGAGAATGATAGAATCCCCTATCTTTGCAGCCGAGTTTAGTTTATTGGTTTTAT
>Ga0209186_1002752_pt1 | contig 12351 bp, 7 predicted proteins | sample SidtaG_FD_187426 | JGI IMG/M metagenome (GOLD analysis project Ga0209186, IMG submission 187426) | Marine algal microbial communities from Sidmouth, United Kingdom - Sidmouth_Male2 metaG (SPAdes) (version 2) | ecosystem: Host-associated > Algae > Red algae > Unclassified | place: Sidmouth, United...
CCAGCACCGCCGCCGCCGCCGCCGTCGCCACCACCACGGTGGCAGCCGCCGCGGCGACGCGCCGGCGCCGCCGCCACCAGGACCGCACCATGGCGGCTGGGGCGGGAGGGGGCGGGGGGGGGTGGTGGGGGAAGACGGACGGCCCCGCGCCACCGCGCAACGACGGGCGCGGCGCGACGCCCAGCGCCGGCCGGCTCGGCCGTCCCACCCACGACGTCGATCGGGGGCGCGCCGACGACGACGGTCGGCGGCGCCTTGGCCAACGGCCGCTGTGGCGGCGCGGCCGCCGCCACCACCACAGCCGTGCGGCTCGGGCCGCGGACTCCGCCACTGCCGCGGGAGCCGGTTCGGCCTCCAAGGCGGCCACCGCGGCCACCACCGCCGTCACCCCGCCGTCACCCGGCCGCCACGGCCGCGGACGCCGCGGCGGCCGCCGTCTCCGCCGCCTCCCTTCAGCCGTGGCCGCCGCCGCTACCGCGGCCACGACCGCCGCCGCGGCCCTGGCCACCGTGGCCACCTCCGCCACGGCCTCGCCGCCGCGGCCGCCGCCGTCGCCGCAGTCCCGGCCATCGTGGCCGCCTCCGGCACAACCACGCCGCCCCGGCCGCCGCCGCCTCCACCGCTGTCGTCGCCGCCGCCGCCGCCGCCGCCGCCGCCGCCGCCGCCCCGATTGACGTCGCGGCCGACTCGTGGGCGGCGGGGGAAGGGATTGGCGGACCCGCGGCGCCCGTCGCGACCGTTGTCGGCGGCGGGTGGAGTTCACCTCGGCCCCCAGAGTGATCTCTGGAGCGATCTCCCGGGTTTACGGCCGCCCACTACCAATCATACAGCTGGAAAAACAGGATAACACGACGAGAAAAATGAGGAAATATTTTTTTTCCAATGAAAGACGTCTAAGAAGATGCCGCTGGAGCGCAGGAACGCTGTCAGCGTCAAGGTTTCTCTGTGGCAGTCACCCGAGGGCGTCGCCCGCCAATCATAATCCGAATTTTGATGCAATATTGCTGGAGATCGGCACGAGGCCGTGCATCTGGATCAAAGACGGCCTCAAAGACCAACCCGATGCTGTCTTGAGGATCACTTGCTGACAGTGATCTCGTCTGTGTAGCTTGGGGGGGTAGCCCGTTCCCAGAGACGTCAATACGGTGTCATACAGTGCCGACCTTGCTGTGGACTTGGCTGTACGCGCATCAGTCTCAATGTCTTAGTCATGCATCGAGCTGCCCCAAGAAATTTATTGTGTCGCCAGATCGTCGACCTGCCATTCCAAGTCGCAGGGCACGATTTAGGTGAGGCACCACACTGTGTCACCCCCGAATCGCCCCCAAGTAGCTAAATAAGGGCATGGGCAGGACCGCCGACGATCTGGACGACGTTATCGTCTTCTCACGTTCCCCAGAGGAACACTTACAACACCTCGATGAGGCGTTGACACGCCTAAGAAGGGCAGGGGTCGCCTTGAAGGCGGCCAAATGCCACTTCTTTCAAGAAGAGGTGGAGTACCTCGGCCATGTTATCAGGCCGGGAAGAGTACATGTCCTGGATAAGAATCTCCGGGCACTGAGGGGCCTCCGGTATCCGGAGACCCAACCCCAGATGACGAGTTTCTTGGGTATGTGCGGCGTATATGGTCTCTTCGTGGCCGACTTCGCCAAGATAGCGAAGCCACTAACAGCCTTGACGAGCACCAAGCTCCCCAGGAGGTTACCTCCCACTAGGGAGGAGGGGACGAAAGCTTTTAAAGAACTATGAGGACGGCGTTTTAGCCGCCCCCATCCTCGCTCTCCCCAGGTGAGACGGTCACCACATCGTCTATGTAGACGCCAGCTATGAAGAGCTGGGTTGTTGCTTACAGAAACAACAACCAAGTGGGGAGTATCACCCCATCGGCTACTATAGCCGCGCTCTTCTCCCTGCGGAGAAGAATTACTTCGCCACCGTGATAGAGGCGCTCGGCGTCGTCTGGGCAGCACAAAAACTCTGCCACCTCGAGGTGTGACCTACTTGAGGGCATACCTCGAGGGGGCAGAGTCTTTGGTCCGGTGTGACCACCGGGCCCTACTATCGGAACTCACAAACATGAGCCCGAACGCGCGGATAAACCGCTAGCGACTCCGATTATCAGAGTACACCTATAAGATCCGGCACAAGCCGGGTAAGGACCACAAGGTCGCGGACGCGTTATCGCGTCTGCCCACGGAGGGACTCGACTCGTCTCCCTTGGACGAGGATATCCCCGTCCTGGCCATCAAAACCCGGGCAAGTGTCGCCTTAGAGGCCGCATCGCCATCCGAAGCCCCCATGGGGGCGCTAACGGCCCAAGAGATCTTCCTGGGCCAAGCCGAGGATGCGTTCTGCCAAGAACGACGGAAAGAACTGGATGTTCTTTCACCACCCGACCTTAAGTGAAGTCTGCAAGCCTTCTTTTTTCGGTGGAAGAACGGGCTCCTATGCCAACATTCGGTATAAGGGAGGGAGACCGGAGTGGTCATCCCCGAGGCGCTGAAACAGCGCCTCCTACGCTATCAACACCAATCGGTGTTGGCCGGTCACCCCGGCTCGCGGAGGATGCATGACACCCTCCGCCGGTATGTCTACTGGCCTACCATGGTGGTAGACACACGTGGAGCAATGCCCCGCGTGCGCTAAGAACCGTCTCTCCGAGAGGAGGCATACATCCACATTGAGGCTGTTTCCAGCTCTCGAGCCCTTCTCGGGGCTCGCAATGGACCTTCTAGGCCCATTGACTACTTCTAGGGGTGGTCACAAGCATGTGCTGGTCATATGCGACCGGTTTACCAAGTTGACGCGGGCCATCCCGTTACCGGATGCGACAGCGCTGACGGTATCGTCAGCGTTCATCGATACTTGGGTGGCTGCCTATGGCATCCCCGACTCTGTCCTTACAGACAACGGACCCCAGTTTGCCTCGGTATATTACCCGGGCGTCCTCGGGTTCCTGGGTATAGCCTCGAACTATACCTCTCCCTACCACCCCCAGAATAATGGGCAGGTGGAACGATACAATCGCACCTTGGTGCGGCAACTCCGATGCTATGTTGCAGTTCATCAGACAGAGTGGGACAGTCATCTGTCCCTCCATACTACTGCGTATAATACGCAGGTGCGCGTGAGCACTGGGGAAATCCCTGTTGCCTTCGTGAGCCCGAGACGGCTCCAGATTATTGGCATGGAACGCATGCCTCGGCTTAGACAAGCCGAGGAGAGAACTGAGGAAGCCTCCACGGCGGCGGAGCAGTACGTTGAGGACCTTAAGGCCCTCATCTCGGCGGTTCGCCGGCAGCTGGGCAAAGCCCAGGCCACGTGTAAGCGGGCGTTCGACGCCCGCACCAAGGAAGAGAACAACTCGGTAAAGGCTGGGGACTGGGTCTATCTAGATGCCCACTCCCGTTCTCCAAAGAAGCTTCGGTTTGAGACCCAAGGACCCTACATTGTGCTACAAACCGATGGACATCGGTTTCTGGTAGAGAGCCCTATGGGTCTCCGTACGGTGAGCAGTGACCATGTCACTGATGCCCCCGCACCAGCGGCGCAGGATGCCAAGTGGACCCAGGCCCTGGGAGCCCAAGCCCTCTTTAAGGTGCGCGGTCAAATTAAGAAGGGCCCTGAATTCGTTTTCGAACGATTTCTCACCCACGGTTGGGATGATGACGGACAATCGAAGGTCCTGGTCAAATGGTTCGGGTTTCCTGAACAGGAAGCCACGTGGCAATTGGCCTCTTCACTCCCTAGGGAGGCAATTCGCAAATGTTGCTTGCACAAACGTGTCAAGCTCCCCGCCTTTACGCGAGTGTCGCATTACGCGGCCCGGTCCACGCCCCTTGGCCGGCCAGGAGGTCGATGGGGCGCCGGGCGACGGGAATGACGTGTCACGCCCCGGTTCGGACAGGTGGCGCGGTCTTTGCTGGTTGGGATCTTGATTGATTGTGGATCGTTTGCACTTGTATGTCAATTGCTTGAATTATCTGCTTTACAGTAGAGGGGTCCACTGGTATGGATCCCCAGATCTCCCCAAGGGGAGGCTACTGTGTGGGATTCGGGGCCATTTGGGCCCGCTTGCTCGGTTAGCTTAAGGGCACAGCGGGGCACCCGTGGCCCGGCTTCCCCACAAAAAGATAACTGCGTTCTCACCTCCTGCCTCCCTCTTTGCGCCTTCGGGTGTTTTCCTAGGTGGCCGTGTCACCGGGCGAGACTAGAGCAAGGGTGCGCTCAGCGCCAGGTCTGTGCGAATGGCTAGGAACCCCTGGAGGCGCTCCGCCGTGTTGACGTCCTCGGAAGGCGCCGGCACGACACCCACGTCAACCCGGTACAGGCGCACCAACATGGCGGGTGACAGAAGACTCGGCGGGGGAGCGTCGCCCGGCTTTGCCGAGGGCAAGGCCACGCCCGGGATGACCCCACCGACGGGCGCCGGGCTAGTGCCAGGGGGACCGCCGTGCTCCCCAGAGTGGTCGACTGACGCCGGCCCTACCTCCACGGACCCCGACGACGACATCTTGGCCTTGGTATGGGACGCCTTCATCTTTCCCTTGGCCTTGGTCTGGGAAGCCTTGCCCTTGTACCTGCAACCCCCGCCAACGCCGGACCTCCTCCAGGGGACAATATGGGAACTGGGGATGGTGGGCTTGGTCCGGGGTCCCACGGGGATAGGGTGCGCACCAGTGGAACAAGACAAGGTGGGAGGGAGGACGCACGTGTGGACTCGCCCTCACCCGGGCGTGTACCCTCCCCCTCGCTCTTACCCTGGACAACCCGCGCCTCAAGCCCGGACGACCCTTCACCCCCCCCCAAGGTCCACACACGCGCGGGGAACCGGTCGGCCCCGAGACCGCGACGGACGGAAGCCGGGCACGCACGCCACCCCACGAGACCCACGGGACACCGAAGGGTCGTGACGAGGCGCCGGTTGGGGAACCGCCTGGGCTGGCCCGGGACGGTCTATGCTGATAAGAGAGCTATGTCGCATTACGCGGCCCGGTCCACGCCCCTTGGCCGGCCAGGAGGTCGATGGGGCGCCCGGCGACGCAAATGACGTGTCATGCCCCGGTTCGGACAGGTGGCGCGGTCTTTGCTGGTTGGGATCTTGATTGATTGTGGATCGTTTGCACTTGTATGTCAATTGCTTGAATTATCTGCTTTACAGTAGGGGGGTCCACTGGTATGGATCCCCAGATCTCCCCAAGGGGAGGCTACTGTGTGGGATTCGGGGCCATTTGGGCCCGCTTGCTCGGTTAGCTTAAGGGCACAGCGGGGCGCCCGTGGCCCGGCTTCCCCACAAAAGGATAACTGCGTTCTCACCTCCTGCCTCCCTCTTTGCGCCTTCGGGTGTTTTCCTAGGTGGCCGTGTCACCGGGCGAGACTAGAGCAAGGGTGTGCGGGTGGGTTCCCTCAGCTGGGCAGGTGTCCCTATCTGTTTCTGTGGGCTGGGGTGACACGGCGTTTTATGCGACAAGAACTATAGAGGAAGGCGGCAATCGAGCGACGCTACGATGGGAGCAAATGGTAGTGGCGGGTGCCGGTCTTCCTCCCGATGAGTGACGTCCGGTGACCGCCAGGGGCGCAGCGGCACTAGCCGCAACAAAAAAAAATCGCGACGAGAGTACGGGAAAATAAAGCAGCGGGAATCGGGGACGGGGGGACGGGTGGTAGCGGCAATTGGGGGCCGCGGGTGGGGAAGAAGCGGCCGGAAAGGGCCAAGGGAGGGCCGGTAGCGGCAGGCGGAGGCTGGGGGAGGAGTGGCAGCGGCCAGAGGGGGGCCGGGGGAAGGGCTGCAGCCGCAGGCGGAGGACGCTGGAGGGGCGGAAGCGGCTGGCGGCGGCCGGCGGACAGACGGAGGGGGCCGGCAGGGGACGGGGGAAAGCCGGTAGTGGCCAGCGGCAAAGGTGGTAGCCGCGTTGGAGAGGGAATCGGCGAGGAGCGGCGGCCCCCACCGCGGCGGCGGGGCTGTGCGACCGGCGCACCGAGCGCCCACCGATCGGGGCACGCTGGCTGCCGTGTCACGCACTGTGGGTCGTCAGCTTTGACTAAGTTTCCCAACGGAGCCCAACGGTTCTTCAACGGACGGCCCGTTGGGCCCAACCTGCAAATAAACGCGAAACCGTTGGGCTCCGTTGAAGCATAACGGGGCTCAACGGAGCCACAACGAACGCCATTTCCGTTGGGCATTTCCACCCCATGGGGGAGGGGGGGCTCGCAATGGTCACATGTCGAACACGATAGAGACGCGGCCGGGCCGCGTGAAGGACCCGATTGGTGCATTAAAGTAGATCTGACCGATCCTAAGGACTCCATGCGATTGCAATGAGAGATCGTGGCAATGGTATTTGACGTGTCCTTCAGGCGCGGGACCGCCCGAAGACACGGCGGGAAGCGTAGCAGCTGGCCCAATAGCCGCTTTCACGGCTCTCTGATGAGCCATGTGTCCAAGCTGCGAAGGGGAGCTCGCGTGTGCCGAGCTGTCCACGTGACTTCAAGCCACTAGTCGCTGCAGTACGACACTGGGGCATGCTGACGGGGACAGATGGTGCTCGGATTACCCTACGCGGCGCTCTTGGGCTGCCAAGAAAAGTGGAAGGGACGGCGAACACCGGCATAGTGTTGCTCCACTGGGTAAGAGGAGCACAGTCTCTGCAGTTTAGCAATAGCAATAGAGCAAGAGACCGACGAAAATCAAACGTCCCACGGCTAAAAGACATTCCAAAAGTAATGCATTGCTAGGCGCTCAGCGAGCGGGCTGTCCCGCGCGGCAGGGGAAGCCCCAAAGCCCTTGCGCTCCGTCAGCTCCGCAAAGTCGGGCACGACATGGATCACCCGCCCGACGTGGGCTAACGGCGAGCGCGTCGGCTGTGAACGCCTCCATTGACGGGCATGCGGCGGTCGCAGCGGCTGCCCTCTTGTCCTCTTCCCATACAGAAGACCTTACCTCCACAGCAGTCGCACGCATCATTTCGTTCGCTACTTTCGCCATCTTCTGCTTTCACGTCAAACGTGGTTGAAAAGAACATGACACACAGAATGCGTCGTTCTACATATCAGCATGCCCACCAGCCGGTACCGGTCAAGGCCAGCATCAAAAAAACGCAGCATCACGGCCTGTAGCGCGGGTCAACACGATGCGGCGTAGCTGCAGACAACACGCACCGAACCACGTTGTGCTTCCACCCCCCGAGCCCGCCCGGCCTGTGCACGCAGGACGGGCTTGTTGACTGGTTGGCTGCCAGAATAAATACCAATAAAATGCGACCGATGCTCGACATAACTGCAAAACCACAGTCCACAACATGAGCTCAAGTCGGGTATTCGGAGGCGTGCTTCTCCCGGATGGCGTCTGTGTGGCCAGGAAGCTCTGTCCTTGCACGCGATCGCGTCAGACTCACGCGCTCGGCTCTGTTGGGGCATTTCTCCACGCTCTTCAACGAAGGAAAGGGCCTCAACGAACGCCCCACAGCGCCCAAACATGGCCAACTAAAAGCAGACTCGTTGGGCCCCAACCTCCAACGGTTTCCCAACGGGAAGGGCTTCCGTTGGGCAACTTATTCAAAGCTGACGGTGGGGCGCGCACTGGATGAGCGGCTGGCCCTGGTCGTTTAGGCGCGGCCCACTGGGCCCAGCACCCCCCGGCCGATTGTCAGGCCCCCTTCGCGCAGGTGCTCTTTGTCAGCCCATGCACCGTTGACACCACCGTATCCTCCAATCAGGCTCGTTCACGTTTCGGCAAAGAGTAGGGATCGCAAGTCTCAGCCGCGACAGGAGACTGGTGCATGGCTCTGCTTGTGCGGCATCGACAGAGCGTGCCAAGGGCGGGCCCGTGGTCAATTTGGCTGCCAAGAAACGGCCTGCGCATTGACACCGGGCCCTCCAGCCAAAGATGCTGCAGATGATCTGGACTGCTGATGACAACATCTGTGACGAAAGTATGGCTAAAACGATTTGATACGCGATTCAAAGTGGCGAAATCGTGTGTACGAAATCAACTACCCGTGATATTTACTATATACTTGTTTCTCCCTATCCTGCCATTCCTTCTCCGCTCAGATTCCCCACCCGTCTTGGCTTCTGACCTTCAGAATCCGAAGGCTGGCTGTATCCCGGTTCAGGTTGTTCTTGCTGCGATCGGCCAGAATTGAGAAGACTGCAATATGTCTGACCTCCCCGTGACCACACCTACCAGTAGAAGCGCAGCAGCCGTAGCAGTACTGCACAAACCATAAACACACCAAGCAAAATGAAAAGGCCACTCAACTCGATGATTGTGTGCGAGGTGATGGCCTCGGCCTCCACCCCCTCTCCGGTCTCTTGGTCCAAGCAATCGTCGACAAAGTAGGTCGCCTTGAGGCGGGCCAGGATGGACTTTTCCGACAGCTGCAGGATAGCCGTATTCAGTTCCCGCAGCACAGACACCCGCGCCGGCGCGGGCAGCACGAATCCATAGCCCTCCTGCGTCAGCTGGACTGGGACGACGGAAAGGTTGCACGATGTGGTGCCAGTCCGGTACTGTATGCAGCGCGGGGTTGGGGAGCCACCGCATGGTGCGCTCAGGAGGGATTGACAGACGCAAAGCAGCACAAACGTCCAACAGAGCAGCAACGCCGCGGCGTCAGCACCATCCCCACCAAGACGCACCGTCACCCCATCCCACATATCATCACAAACAGCTGCCGAGACAATACAGGAAGGACCCAGACGTACCTCAAGCAGCGGTCGGTCTGTTAACCACCCGTCTCCAATCTGTCGAAACAGCAGTGACTCACACTCCTCTGGGATGGTGCAAGTCAGGTACGGTTTGCCGCCAACCGCCGCTCGGCCCGTGATGTCCCCACCAATGCCGCCGCCTGCGACCTCCCGCAGCAGCCACTCTTCCGAGGCGCCCCCCGCCAACACGGCGATGCGGTGGAGGGGCAACACGCCGCTGCGGATGTCCTCCACGCTGCTGAGCTGCACGGACGCGACTGCTTCGGTGGAAAGGAAGGCGCCGAGCTCGGCAGTGTAGGCCATGGCTACGACCAGCACACCCGTGACAAAGGCGACGGTGACAAGGCGGCCTTCGGCGGTCTTGGCAGCAACAAACTGGCGGCCGCCGACGGCGACCATAGCCGCGTGCCAGATGGAGAGTGCCATAGAGCTGAGGGCGGAGCGGTCACGAAAGTCGGCGTTGCCCACCTCCCGGGTGCCCTCAAAGAGCATCATGAGCAGTCCATAGGCGACCGTCAGGGCAACGACCAGCGCCCACACGCGCAGGTCAAGCGGCGCCAGGAATCGCCATGGGGACGTGCTTGTGGCCGACCCCCGCACCATCACCTGCAACGCCGACTGCCAATACGGGGTGGTGAAGCTGACGTTGGCCGCCCGCGCCGACGTGATGGAGATGGCTCCAATGGCCATGTCAAACTGCGGCTCCTTCGCATCATACGGCTCATCGCTGTCGAGCGCCGCCTCTGCCGACGCGTTGCTGGCGAGTGACGCGCTGCCCGCCCCCCCGAACTGGTGCACGGGGATGCGGCCGCCCGGCAGCATGGACCGGAGCACCTCCGAGGTGCCCATCCCCTCGGGCGCCGCAAACAGCTCGACGGTGAAGGCGAGCTCCTCGGCCATGCGCAGCAACACGTCCACGGAGACGCCAAAAAAGCGGTCGTTGCCCGACCGCCGTTCGTCGAGTTGCACAAAAGGGGCGAGAGGCTTGACAATCACCCGCAGTGTCCCCTGTCGGCCGCGGAGCGACGCCCGGTCGTACGGGTACTGGCGGTTGCGGGACGTGGAGCCGCCCGGGAATTGCTGCCACGCAGAGGGGAGGGATTGGAGCCACGCGCCCGACGTGAAGTCAAAGTAGTCGATGCGGCCATCCCGGGCGGTCGTGTAGGCATTGTCCAACGCCCCCGCCGGCAGCGCATCCGTGTAGCTCCCATTGGCGATGGGCACCCACACCGCGTCGCCGCCGCGCGTCTGCAAGTTGAGCACTGAAAATCCGCCTTGCGCCTTGGACCGAATGCCGTCCAACTCGTCGAGCGTCACGCGGCCACTAGCGCCATGAAAGTCCGTCGCCGCAAGCGCAGCGGCCAGTTCATTACCAGCCTCCCACGGGGAGCCCCACACGCACTCGGTGCCGGCGGCAACGGGCTTGTCGGGGTCGGCCAAGGCCGGGGAGAGCGAGAAACCTTCGGGCGCCACCCCTCCGCGGTCGCGGATGACCTTGTCAAGCGCCCGCGCCATGGCAACGACCGCGTCGTATCCAAACAGCAGGTACTCATCGAGCACCTGGGAGCGGAGCATGTCCGTCCCGGCACCGGGATAGTCGGTGGCGTTGAGTCCACGCCACCGTCGCTCAAACACTTCGGCCGCCAAGTTGGGCGTCAACGACGCTTGGCGGATGGCGAGTGTGCCGATCGCCCGGATGGCCATCGTCGTATCCCGTTCGACGGTCACGTCCACGTTGGATATCAAACCCGGCGTCTCGTCATTGTGGATCCCGTCAATGACAAAGCTGCCGCTGTCAGCGGTAGAGGCGCTGCCATCAACTCGCTCGTCGCCCATGTCATTGGCTGCCACGGCAGCCTCTGCGTCTGGCGTCACCGGCACGTCCCAAATGTCATTCTCGGTCCCCCCGTCCGACAAGATCCACTGGTGTTGGTCATTGACGAGACCAACCTTTTCAGCCTCCCGAAACAGCCGAACCGCTCGCCCGCCCAAGAGCAGCGCCCACACAATGATTACCCGTGGGGAGGCGGCCGCAAATTGGGCCAACACCGTCTCGGGCTCGTTGACGTTGAGCGGGAGGGCGACGACCACCTCCACCGCCGCGCTGCCGTCCACAAGGGCCTCATCCGTCGGATCGGTGGCCATCACCACCCCACCCCGGCGCTTGTGGACGGCCGTCAGGATGGCGTGCAGCCCCCCCTGCCCGTACGCATCGGTCGAGTAGAGGATGCCGATGCGTTCTGGCATTTCCGCGTCGGCATGGACGAGCAGCGCCGCGGTGGCCGAATCCTCATACCGCACCCCCTCTCGGTAGTGCTTCATCGCCCGTACGGTGCCAAGGAGTGCCCGCGCGTGCGCGTCCGCCCCACCCGGGAGGAGGAGAAGGAGGCGGCGGAAGGTGGTGGCCGCCTCAGCGGCGGCCTCGTCCAAATCCGCCACCCGCGTGTCGGCGATGAGGGCGGTCGGCGACAGCGTCGGCACGTTGTAGGCGGCCGCCGAGACGACCGACGCAAGCCCCGACGCGACCGGCGACGTGAAGGGGCCGAGGATGCCGTGGATGGGGGGGTTGACCGGGCCCGACGCGACGGTCTCCCCGTCTTTGCCTTTCAGTTGGGGGGCGAGGAAGGCGCGGCAGAGGGTGGTGAGGCCGGTGAGGGACTGGGGCGCTTGCGCGAGCGGCAGCAGGTCCAACTCGAGCCGGTGGCCGGGGAGGATGTGGGCGTCACGGTTGACATCCTCCTGCGCGAGCCGCATCACCGACACGAGCGACGTCATGAGGCTGGACGCTTCATACGCGTGGGGGATGAGAGTGGCCAGTCGGAGGACGGGCAACGGCGCACCTGCGGCCGCCTGCGATGCTGTCTTTCCAACGGCGGCGGCGGCCGCCGCCACGACCGCGGCCGCCGCCATGAGCGCGGCGGCGGACATCCGATGGCCCCGCCGTCGTAGAGAGCACGGCGGTCGCGCCACGGTGCCGCCTCCGCTGCGCCGCAGGCGGGTCATCTCGACCGCCCTGCAGGCCGCGTCCTTTGCGGCACGCGGAGGCGCCAAGCCGACGCTTCATCTTGAGCTCGCCACGCGCGGCAGGAGGCATGAGCTTTGATCCCGGGGAGTACAGTATCGGTCTCAGGATGGTGGTGCAGGGCCAACGTCGCCGCACGCGGCAGCAACACAGAACACCGAACAGAACGGCCTGTTGGGGAACAGGCCAACAGACGCCCATCTCATGGGCCGGTTGTTCGGGCAACAGAGACCGAACAGAATGCGATTCTGTTCGGCGCAGCCGTTCGTCTATCTCGAGGGGGGCCCGTGCATGCATTCGGCTCTCCTACGCGCAACGGTTCCATGAGACACGATATGCATACTGACTACAGTCAGAGCAAAGCCAGCAATGTCGGTCTATCACAACGTGTCTCAATTATGGGTGAAACGTGTCTAAATTCGCTTAATAGGCCACGAACAGCTGTGTGTCAATGTGAACGTGCCCTATTGAACGTCGAACGACCTGCTCGAATTTAGATAAGTCCAACTCGGATTGATAGTCCGAGTGTCACAATAGGTCGCGCATGGCCTATTCGAAGCCGAAATACGGCACGCGCACCCTATTCAGGACACTCGGACTATGCTACGGGCTCTCTC
>Ga0209186_1002755_pt1 | contig 12345 bp, 17 predicted proteins | sample SidtaG_FD_187426 | JGI IMG/M metagenome (GOLD analysis project Ga0209186, IMG submission 187426) | Marine algal microbial communities from Sidmouth, United Kingdom - Sidmouth_Male2 metaG (SPAdes) (version 2) | ecosystem: Host-associated > Algae > Red algae > Unclassified | place: Sidmouth...
GGGGCGCCCACGTGGCCGACGTTGACACCGACGCGGCGGCGGCGACGCTGCCGCCGCTGCCGGCGCCGCCGCCGCCGCCGCCGCCCGAGCTCCTCCGCGTCGTCGCCGACGAGTTTGGCGTGGAAGCCGCGTGGCGCCTCGGCCGGTGGGACCTCTTCGACGGCAGGCCGCGGCGGCCACCACCCGCCCGCGGGGCGGCGGCGGGCGCGGGGGCCCCCTGGGTCAATGGGGCGTCCCTGCTGACGCCCGCCGCCCCAGCCCAGCTCCCAGTGCCGGCCGGCTTCCCGCGCCGGCGCGCCTCCGCCGACGCCCCACGCGCCCGCTTTCCACCGCTGCCCAGCTCCCCGTGCCGGCCGGCTCCCCGCGCCGGCGCGCCTCCTCCGACGCCCTACGCTCCCGCTCATCACCGCTGCCCAGCTCCCCGTGCCGGCCGGCTCCCCGCGCCGGTGCGCCTCCGCTGACGCCCCATGCTCGCGCTCACCACCGCTGCCCAGCTCCGCGTGCCGGCCCGCTTCGCCGGCGCCGCACGCTCCCGCCCGCCAAGCTTGGGCCACTCTTCCTTCACGCGGCAAGCGCCGTTCGGCCCGGCGCAGCGCCGCGCACCGCCCGTGGTGCAGAATTCGGCCACGCACCGACGGCTCCCGCCGTCGTACCCCTGAGACAGACCACGTGACCGAGGGTCACGCGACCGCGCTGCTGGCTTGAATCGGCCTCGTCCAATTGGTTCACGCCCCCGGAGCCATGCCCGGGCGCCTCCCCGTCACCCGCGGCACTTTTTACCAGCGGTCAGCGCCAGGATCCGGGCGGGGTGACCCCTGCCCTCAGGGTCATTCCATCCAACACTCCCCGCCCGGCGCTCGCCGCTGCCCCCGTCTTCCTGGCCGCCCGACATCCCGAAGGTCGCGCAGCAGCCCCCAAGCAGTTGGCAGTCGGGCTCCCGGCGGGCCTGCGCCAGAGTCATCTTGTCCGGGTTCGGTCGATCATACGCCGCATACGCTGCCGCTTCCTGCGCCCAAGGGTGCGTCGCTTTGGCCCGGCGGGACGCCGAGGTGATGTCCACAGGCGCTTGCACGGCCCGTGTTGCGCCCCCACCCCATGCATCACCTCGGCGACTCGGATCCCCAAGCCGCCGGGACATGAAGCTCACCCGCAGCGAGCGGCGAGGGCCCGCAGCGCCGGGCGCAGGTGACGGCGGCGGCAGCTGAGCAGAGCGCTCGGCCGAATCAAGCAGGGTGCCGCCCGCGGGGGCATTGGGCGGGGGGGGGCAATCTGCGTCGTTTGTGGTTGGTGTGCCGGCACCAACGGCGGCCGGAGCGTCGCCCGTCTGGGTGGCGTGCGCAGCCGGCGTGTGGTTGATCGGGCGGACCGGCGCTGGCGAGTCGTCTGTGTCGCAGGCACCTTCATCCGTGGTCAGGTCCCCCATGCCGGTGAATGCGTCCGGGCTCGGGTTGGCGTCGGCACTCTCCATGCGGGACTCGTCGAAGACGACGTCACGGCTCATATTTATTGCACCGTTGAGCAGGACGCGGTACGCCTTGATGTCCTTGGTGTTCCCGACAAAGGTGCCCACCTTACCACGCGGGGACATCTTCCGACGGAGCTCGGCGCGAGTGAGGACAAACGAACGGCACCTAACGGTACGTAGATGGCCGGAGGAGGGCCGCTCACAGAAATGGCGCACCAGGGGGTTGACAGGCTCTGCGGCACGGGCCTTGAGGTGGACAGGGTAAGGAACGGTGCGCACGGCGTCGGCTTACAGGTTCTGGGCGGACCCCGCGGCTGTCATCGCCGCACCGACCGTCTCCAGGAGGGCGCGGTTCAGCCGTTCGGCTTCGCTGTTCTGTTGGGGGGTGTTAGGGGCTGTCGTCTCAGGCGTTGCGCCGCGGTTGCGCGTCCACGCCGCCATAGAATTTCTCATACACTCGCCGCCGCGGTCCGACCGCCAACGGAGCAGGCGGCGGCCAGTAAGAGCCTCCCACCGGACGATGACGTCGCGGACGACCTCTCCTACCTCTTCCTTAGAGGCTATGGGGACCGATTCGTGCGCGCCGGAGTGATCATCCAGGACGGTGACGGCGTACCGCGCCCCGCCCAGCGACGCCACGGGCATCGGGCCGCACACGTCTGTGTGAACAAGCTCGAGCTGGGCTCGCGTGGTTTTGGTCGACGAGGGGAAGGGCTTGCGACACATCTTGGACACGACGCAGGCGTCGCATACCCCGCCGAGGTTGCGTAGCGGGTGTGCCCCCGCGACGTCCATGCCGCCCACGGCAGCGCTGGTGCGCATGACCGCGTCCATTGCAGCGTGTTCCAGACGGCCGTTCCGCACACAGGCGGCCAAAGCCGCCGCCGCCATGACCTGCGTGGTCTTCGAGTACGGAGTGGCGTCGGCAGTGGGGAGGACGTAAACGTTCTGACCGGATTGCGGATTCTTCCTGTAACCGGCCGTGTGATTATTTTCTGTCGGTCGCCACGTCGGCGGCACGGGCCAAGAACCGCGGGGGGGGCGAACCGTCGCTGGGCAACCGACATGCCTCGCGCGGTGGCGGGTGGCACGCCTCTTCGGGTGCCGCGCCCGCTCCACTCTCCCGCTCCACTCTCCGAGGCAGCGCGTCTCCACTTCCCCTGTCGGTCGGCGGCCGACGCACTGCCTGCCGGTGCCCGCGCGCGCGCGCGCGGCGGCGTGCCGTGCGCTGCTTGTAGGCGCCCGCGCGCCGCCACGGTCACTTGTGCCTTTGTGGGGGGGGGTGGCTGCTGCTTTCGCTTTCTTCCTTGCCTTAGCTGTGGCCCCACCGTGCGGAAGGCGCGCGCGCGCCCTCCGCTGCGGCTTTTTGGCGGCCCTTTGCCTGTGCCTGCCCCTTCCCCGGTGGCGTGGGGCGACAGTCGAGGCGGTGCAGTCCGCAGCGGGCTGTACAAGACCGCTGCGGCGGCGGGGCTGGCCACCGCCGACCCGAGGTCAGCAGTGTCTAATTCTTCTCGCGTACGCATCCCACCCTCCCGACGTGATCGACCGCATTCAGTAGCACGAGGGTCACGGCGCCCTTCGTCTCTTCTTTCCCGTTCCTCTGTACCTTCTTCTCTCTCTTCCTGCAGGGCAGGATTTTCGGTCAGCCAGAAGCTTTGGGGGTACTAGCCCAGCCTGCTTTGGAACAGGGCCTTTCAGAATCCAGGTTTTTCAGCAGAATCTGGGATATATCCAGATATATCCGGATATATCCGTTGGAATCTTCTCGCCATCCAATGTGAGAGCAAAACGGAAGACACTGCTGGAAAGCTCACCTCATGCTCAGGCTCTTCGTGGAAAGACTGATGAACATAAGATGTTGCTGCGAGCAGGATGCCTCTGCTTACAGAACGGTGCTTTATCCGAATCATTATTCCGAAGCCCCTGCTTTGGAATTAAATTGACACGGTCCTGGAGTCTCTATCCCTCTACCTGTTCCATCTCACCGAGAAGGTCGACCCCACCGACTTCAAAGTACGCACCACAGCCACGGCGTGTCACGGCCTTCACGGAAAAGAGGTTGACGGCTAATCCCGGCACCACGAGCACCCTCTGCGACCGGAAAAAGACGCGCCCGTCCGCCGTGGGCAGAGCGTTGGTGACGTCGCCGGCCTGTGTGTCGTAGATGGTCTGACACCCGGCCAGAGTGATGCCGAGAGGGTCGATGCCGTACACGGATGCCAGCGAGAACGGCGATGACGTCACATGATGTGATACGTGTTGGGCGGGGACTGCGGCCAAGGCCATGGGGTGGACGCTGGTCAAGGGGTCACCAGCGGAGCTGACGTGCCGGCCGGTGACACAGGCGCTCTAGGCGTCCAGCGCGCGGTGCACACCGGCGTCAAGGCCAGGGAGAGCGGCGCTTGACGGCAGGGCCGGGGCGAGCGACTCCCGGCGGCAAGGCCAGGGGTCGGTATCTCCCGGGGTCGAGGCCGGGGCGAGCGCCCCCCGATCCCGGCGACAAGAGCTGGGAGAGCGAGAAAGGCGCCGGCGCCCTGGCGGGCGAACGGAGCCACACCAAGGTTATGGCCTGCGGGGGTGGACGAACGGGCTTCCACTGTGGGCGTTCTGAGGGGCTCTGTGGGTGCGATGGCTGCGCGTGAGCGGGGCGCGCATGTGTGGGACAAGGCTCCCCCCCTCGCCGGGAGTCTGTACTGTGCGGGCAGTGGCCACGAGTCGACTACATGTAGCGGTGAGGAGCGAGCCTGGGAGCCGGAGAGGGAGGAGGAGAGTTGCAAGAGTGAGCCAAACCCCTTTTTCAACCTCTACTCTCGGGCGCGGTGCCGGCGGTGAGGAACGCCCCTTCCCCCTACATACAAGGGGTTCGCGACAATGCGCCACTGTCGATGATCCAGTCGTCTCCGCCCAGGAGCGTGGTCTCGTGCACAGCCAGCGCCATGATGGACAGCCCGTTTAATCCCGGCGGGGCCTGGCGGGGCGCCGCGTGGTCCTCGGCGGGGGCTCGATAGCCCGGGGCAATGCGCCCGTCTGCCCCCGCACCTCGCCCATCCTCAAGCCTCCCCCAACACCTGCATTTACGCCAAAGAAACCGCAACCACGTCGGCAACAGCCGCGCGTACTCTCCCCCGCTCCAGGCCGAGCGCCGTCCCAATGTTCACGAACCCACCCGTCTTCGCCTGTTTCGTTTTTTCAGCAGAAGCACAAATGTGCTGCATCTTGGACAATCTTGCTTCAAGGCCTCTTTCTGTTGTAAGCTAAGGCAAGGTTCATGGTCGCACACCATGAAGTGTACTGGAAGACCTACGCGTCATCAAACAAAGTCCAGCATACTATCTCAAGACGACGGAAGGGAGGGAGAAACAGCAGAAGCAAGCCCTGGCTTGGGATTCCTTTTGTCCCAATGGAGAACAGCCTTCTGCCAAGTAGCGGGCGTCAGCGCCTTGCCGACCCTGCGGCAAGTGTATTTCTTGTCAGCGGCTCTCCTGAGAACGATATCTTGAAGCCACTGGTGTGGACCCGTCGAGGTTGACCTTGCCGCTTCCGGCGCAGCCGCGATGAGGAGGTCGTACGTGCACTCCGCCACCTCCCCATGCGCCTGGCTGCCCTTCCCCTTCGTCCTGCTCTTGTTTTTGTGCCGGTCTTTGGTGTCGCATAAAACGCCGTGTCACCCCAGCCCACAGAAACGGATAGGGACACCTGCCCAGCTGAGGGAACCCACCCGCACACCCTTGCTCTACTCTCGCCCGGCGACACGGTCACCTGGGAAAACACCCGAAGCGCAAAGAGGGAGGAAGGAGGTGAGAACGCAGTTATTTTTTTTGTGGGGAAGCCGGGCCACGGGCGCCCCGCTGTCCCCTTAAGCTAACCGAGCAAGCAGGCCCAAATGGCCCCGAATCCCACGCAGTAGCCTCCCCATGGGGAGATCTGAGGATCCATAACAGTGGACCCCCCTACTGTAAAGCAGATAATTCAAGCAATTGACATACAAATGCAAACGACCCACAATCAATCAAGATCCCACTCAGCACCGCCAGCGCCACCTGTCCAAACCGCGGCGTGACACGTCATTCGCGTCACCCGGTGCACCAACGACCTCCTGGCCAGCCAAGGGGCGTGGGCTGGGACGCGTAATGCGACAATTGGCAATATTGCCGGGCGTGTTGTACTTCTTTCGCCACATGCTTATAAGGTTGGCCCACGTTCGGATGCCGAACGCCGCGTACCTCGGCGCCAGCTTCAGGCCGCAAAGACGCACGGTGTCATCAAAAGCTTGTCCGCACTTGTTGTTGTTCGGGTTGTGGCCCTCCGTTATGACGAGCGCAACGGCGCACCGCCTCTCCCAGGTCTTTCCCGTGCCCGTGACGACTGGGTTCTCATTCTCGTCCACCGTAGACTTCTCGTGATCGCCTTCCGAGGACGAGAAGGAATTGGCGCCGGAGGCCCCGCACCCAGACGCAGCACGAGATGTTGACTGAGCCGCTGCGCCGCCCGTAGGAAGACCATAAGCAGATGCCGGCACAGTAGAGGTTGTTTCCGCGCCACCGCTGGGAGGTGCTGTATCATATCGAGGGGCATCATCATGCTCTTGAGCGTTGTAGTGATGCGGTAGGCCGGCATCAAGTCCCCGAGCGGGCGCAGCTGTGGCGGGTGCGGCGGGGGCGTGGCCCGCGACGGATATCAGCGGCGGTTGCGGCACGGCGGACACCTTGACCGTTGCTGCGGCTGTGGTGGGTGAGGCGGGGCCGTGGTCCGCCGCGGTGGCCGGTGATGGTAGCGGAGCGGCAGACGCCTGAACCTCTGCGTCAAACACGGCACGTACATAGCGAAGAAAAGCAGCCGACACCGGCTTGCCGCTGTTAGCACGGACTAAGTCTTCGACGAAGAGGGGGTCTATACCTCTACAGCTGGAGAAAAGAGAGCACTCAGGGGAAGAAAAAATGTCAATGTCGAGGTCGGGGCACTCTGACAGCAGGGAAGCCAAGCGGTCGAGCTGGGTGGGAGGAACAGCCGGGCACTACTTGGTCATGGCAACGCGCCAAACAGCAATCGAATGTGTACTCTCAGGCGGGGGGTGGGTAGGGGAGAGCTCACTGGGTACGTTAAGACGCGGGCGGCCCCGGTGCGTGGAGACGTCATCATCCGGACCACTTGGCTCCCGGTCAGCAGGGCCCGCATGAGGGCCAGGCCTAAGGCGCTTCAAAAGTCCAGCTCCGGCACTAACAGACGATGACGTGCCGGGTGGTCGGCCGAAAATGGCGCGGGGGGGTGAGGCGGGCCTCATAGGGGATACAGGGGACGCCGCACGGGTCACAGGACTTGCAAGTGAGCCTTCCGTTGAGTGATCCGCCAAGGCAGGAGTACCGGCAATCGTGGAGACAGGAGCGGGAGGCCCAGTAGCAGCGCCCGTCGACTCACCCATAATGGCGTTCACGGGGCAGTCGCAAAAATACAAGTCAGCGCAGGGTGCGGGAAGAAGACGAAGCAGCGGTATGTGCAGGTTGCGCGAGCGAGTGGAAGAAACCGACGTGCGGGCCAGCAAGAGCGGGCGCAGAGCAATTGACAGCGGTGCCGTTGTGCAAAAGCTGACATGCCGGATTCAACACCACGCAGAACAATGAAACAATTCCGCAAATAGTTGGACAGGTGTCATAAAGATCGAGCCTTTTGCATTGCAGCTGACGTCAACGCTCGCTGTCAACACGGCTCCAACAGGTCAGATGTCACCAGCAGATTCTTACACCAGTCCTTAAGGCGAAGCCCACGTCCTACGTTAAGAAAGGACAATCGCCAAGCATCATGCAATGCCTGCATAGACAGCCATGCGCTCTGCAAGAATGCAGAATGCAGTAAAGTAGTGTATCCGCAGAAGAACATTCCATCTTGGATTCCAACAGCGGAATTCCTTCGATCTCCTCTTGCGACCGAGTTGTTTTTGCTGCGACGCCGTGACCCGCCTAGCATGCGTGGCCACAACGGGCCGCGCCCCACATTGTGTCTGGACGTGTCGCGCAGCTCGTGCTCACCCTCTTCTGCGCCGATTGCTGTCCTGCTGCTGACTCGCATCTGGTGCTCGGAGCCGGACGAGTGGTCACGAGACCAGTGGTGCTGCCACGGAGCATCGTATCTTGCGGTCGTGCATGTGGAATCCATGCGTACGCCTCCGGGCTTGCCTTTCCTGTGCGTGTGTTTGTCGCAGCATTGAGGTAGCGGCGGCCGCGGCACGGGCTTCGAGCTGAGGCTGTTGCCAGAGCCTCTCCCTTTGCGTCAGCCTCTTCGTGACGTGATTTTCTGGTGTCGGTCGCTGCGCCGCCGCGGGACTGTCAACCTGTGGCCATGGGTGATGGGGCGACATACCACGAGGCCCCCTTTGAGCACATTAAAGACATGAGTCCTTTCGTCTTCCCGTTGTTCGACCATCTCGGCGGCGTCCGCGTGACCGCGGAGGATGCTGTGACGCTGCTGCCGGGCACGTACATCGACGACGTCATCGTCAACTTCTATGCCCATTATTTCAGGGGCACTGCAATTCAGCCCGAGAAAATGGAAGGCGTGCTTGTGCTCCCCACCTACGTTTTCAAGTTGATTCTGTACAATGGCCGTCGGGGCCGATCTTGGCCTGCCGCAAGCTGGACTTATTCAGCTACCACACTTGGTTCTTTTTTATGTGCCACGAGGATCACTGGTACGCGGCGTTGTTGTCGGAGATGCACAACATTCGCCCCTTGTTGCAGGCTGCGCACGGTCTCAGCGGAAAGACCAGCGTAAGGTGCCCTGTATTGACGATCGTCAACTCTATGCAGGGGTATCCGCGCGTTTCACACCCCTGCAGCGCAGCCACTCGGCTGTTTGTTTTTGTCTCGTACGAGTAACGACAGCGGCACGGCCTGCGACTCGAAGACCTGCGCGCCCTCAATTCGGAAAGCCTCGGCATCATTGATGTCCATGACGCCAATGTAGCGGCGCACGACGGCGTGGACTGCGCTCTCAATATTCTTGCAAAATTCCTCTACTTTATGACAAGGACCAAGAAGGTACGGCGGTTGCTGACAAGCACAAAAGACTGGACCCAGTACCTGTACGACGTGCCTTCTCGCCTGGAGCTCGCCGAGCTGTGCATCTCACTCTCTTCTGCGGCGCAGGCCGAGATACTCGCTCGTGGTGGCGGCCAGGGCGGCAGCCGCGACAGCACGCTGGACGACAAACCGGATTCCCAGACGGTCGTGACAGCACTGAGTGGACCTGCAAGGCAGAGAGAGCAGCGTAACCGGGCTTTTCGGCCAGCACCAAGCACGTTCGCGATGTCCAATCGTGCGAAAAGGGCTTCCAGCCCTGTTGTGCCAGAGGCTCTAAGCACGCCACCCTCCAGTGCCCCTGCGAGATCAAGGCCTTTGAGAAGGGCGGAAAGAGGTACATTGGTCGTCGCACCCTCGCTTGCCGAAAGGCCACCTTCCGAGAGAATGACAGGGACGAATGCTGGAAAGACCGTGGCGCCACCTCCCTCTGCAACGCCACCCCCCAGTGCTGCGACCCCCCTCCCTCCCTGAGTCCTCCAAGCAGCCAGTGTTGGGCGGAGATGAGCACCGAGTCTCGTCCTGATCAAATTCGTCGGGCTCACAATACTACACAGAGTCCGATGCAGGACGTGATCAGGCGGGCACTGTGGCTGGGGTCCCTGCTCCTGCTGCTCCTGTTGAGCCTCGGGCCGTTCATGCAGCCGTACAGGCAGCCGACTCCTCCCAAGGTGGCTCTATTTTGCCTTCCTCACCCCTCCGTCCCATCGGCGAGAGTTCGGGAACGCAACATCGCATCATCATCGACGACCGGGCGTTGGCACCAGCGCCGCCTGTGCCCCGAAGCAGAGCAGATTTTCTTCGAGCGCATGTACGATACGGCACTGATGCCGCTCTTCTGGCCGGTCCAGTCGTCGGCGCCGAGAACCCCGACCTGCAACTCGCACAGCGGCGTGCACGTGAGGCTGATGTGAAGCCGCATGTCTGCTCGTCTGGAGCGGACGAGCGCGAGGAGGTCGGCCGGGAGCAGAAAGTCGACGAGGACGTGATCGAGACGCTGCCTCCTCATTTTCTCTTGAAAACATCGTGGTTAACGTCGATGAGTGATTGGGACGCGCCGTTTCCCTCAAAGACGATGCGTCGAGTGGCTGATTTGCTTGCGCGTTGCCCTGAACTTGAGCCTGCTTCTTTTGCATTTGCCGAGTGCCCCTTTTTCGTGGACGGCAGACTTCATTCTGACTTCGTGTCAGATATGACGCGTGTTAGCGGGGGGGTCGCGGTCAGTGGCGCAATGAGCCTCTTTGTACACGCCGTGTGTGTTTGCGCTTCCAAGTCTAGCTCGTCGTGATAGGTGCTTTCTTTGTTCTTTTTGCTTGTCGCCGCGGTCTGATTGGCAGCACATTCCCGCACATTCTTCATCGGCAGATACACATCCCATTGGGGCTTCACAGAAATTCTTGAGCGACTGCTCATTGTATTTGGAATCGCATAACTTGCAGCAAATAGCGACATGCAGAAGAAAGTGCCCCGTCGGTACGCGGTGGACGTGCGAGCTCCGCATTAAGTATGCAGTCTGTGCAAGTGGATGGCCGCTCCGCCGGGCAGCGGCGCCAACGCCGGCGGCTTGCACCAAAGGCGGCGGACAGACACGTAGTAGCTGCGGCCGCCCCGCAGCTCGTCGCCGCTTGCGAGCGGAGACACGGGGGCACCGCCTGTGTGGGCCGCCTGTTTGTGTGTCGTGTATGAAACGGGACGTATAGGTAGATCTCGAAGCGGTGACCGCCGAAGAGGCGTCCGTGTCGGCGGACGCCGCCGAGACCGACACCGCGTCATTGAGCGGCGGCGGGTTTCGACGTGACCCGTGATTGACACTCCTACCTGCTGGCCCAGCCTGACCTCGGTTTACTAGTGCCACCCCGTCCCGACAATGGCTGTTGCGCACATACTGCTCGTGCTGCAAGTGATGTGTCTGCGCCGACCCATATCCCCGTCCCTGCTCGAGCACCAGCGATGGCCCGTGTAACCCTTCCTCGCTCAGCTTGCTCATGTGCCTCGCCGTCTCAGTGTACATTGGTTGCGACTGGATATGTGTCCGCTACCTTATTACTGCGTACTGCGTGTTAGTGAAAGTACACCGCAGGCATGCGTTCGTGAGTCGCGCAGCACAGCATACAAAATATCCGGGGCTTGGTACTGAGAGCGTATGGGACTGAGGCGGATGACCACCGCTGGGGTCGAGCAGGGGAAATACGGGGGGAAATCATGGCAGAGCGGCGCGGGACCTGAGAGACCTTACTGTCCGCGGCGCTCATCAGCTGGGTGGGGGCGGGATACGCAGGCGTGAAGCCACTGAATGGAGCGACACTGGTTCAGAGGCTGCCGCGGCGTGGATGGGGTGCCGTGAGAGGCTCGGTTTGAGAATGAAAAGGTGGTTCTCTTGTTGACTGTTCTCACTGTCTCGCTTGCTCCCCTCTCTCTCCTCACTGGGGCGTGGGCGCCCAGCCGCCGCTGCCGCCGCCACGAGGGCTGCGGCCCGCCGGGCGGCGGTCACTGCTGTGAGAAGAAGTGATTTTGTGCCTACCGACGACCAGCACCCTCGTCTCGCCTCGCCTCCTCTCGATATAGACCATGCGAATGCCCTCCAGGGCGTCCCTCCTGTCTCTACCAAGCCCATGCGCCCTACCGCGCGCCCAGGCAGACGCGCCCACATGCGCACCCGTGCCATGTGGCGCCGGCCGTCACGCCCGTGCCGCGCCCGTCCAGCCTGCACCAAGGAAGCCTCCCGCCTGCGCCAAGCCCGTCAGCGCCGCGACCAGAGGCGGCGGCGCGACACACCGCGCGGCACGCCGCCACACGGGCGCCGCTCGCCCGTGCCGCCGCCGACCCACGGTCGAGCGGCTCAGTCAAATTCTTCCGTCGGCCGCCTGGTCGAATCTCACCGTGCGCCACCGCGGCTGCCGCGCCGCCACCGCATGGGTGGCCACAGTGCATGAAGAGTCGCCACGTCAGGCGACGCCTCACGGCAACGGCATCGCTCGTACCCCGGCCCACTGCCGACACCGCTGGGAGGTAGCACCCCGGCGTGACAGTTCACAACGGCGGCCGCGTGCTCGCAGCCAAAGACGGATGAAGGGGGTTGCGTGACCCGCGAGGGAACGAAGGGAGAGGGGTGGGGCTCGGCGGCATGGCATGACATGATGCCTGTGCACAGTCGTGTCCTGGAAGAGGAAGTCAACACACCCACAGAAGCTCTTCTTTTATATAAACTTGGGTCCTTGCTGCCGCCAGTCGGGCCTGAGCTAAAGTAAAACGGACCTCAATCGCGACAATCCGCAATCGGCCAGCAGCAACCAAGCAATCGGGGCCTGAGTCGATGCCATCGGGGCAATCGGGGCCCGGCGACCTTGCGATTGGGCCCGAACAGCGCGATTGAGGGCCCGACTTGCGATTCGGGTAAGAGTCTTAGGGGACGTGAACATGATTCGGCACAAATATCGTTGTCAGTCCGCGGAAAAACACGTGATCCGGCACCGTCTGTCTTGACGCTCACATGAAAACACAGAGCCCGCAGTTTGAGATCAAAACAGGCATTTCGTGGGCGACACGCCTGCACCGCGCAGGCCCCACGACGCTGGAGTACCAGAGTGTAAAGTGAAGCTTTCCAAGTGTAATTGGTTCATGCGTACCTCGCGCGTTATATTCAAGCGAAGCTCGCTTACGCTCTTTTTGAAGCGGTGTGGCTCCAGAATCGTCTCGCGCCGATCTGGGCTTGCGAGAGATACGCTACGGGCCATTTTTCAAGCGAGTGTGGCCAGCTGCGTACTCGAGAAGTAATCACAATTTCTCAGAGCGTAATGGTCGAAGCGGGGG
>Ga0209186_1002762_pt1 | contig 12312 bp, 8 predicted proteins | sample SidtaG_FD_187426 | JGI IMG/M metagenome (GOLD analysis project Ga0209186, IMG submission 187426) | Marine algal microbial communities from Sidmouth, United Kingdom - Sidmouth_Male2 metaG (SPAdes) (version 2) | ecosystem: Host-associated > Algae > Red algae > Unclassified | place: Sidmouth, United...
TGACGGCTCAGCACTGATGCGCTCCCGGATCTTATCCGCCAGATCGTCATCGCTTGCCACTTCTGACGTGTCAGCCACTTCTTCCACAGCGTCCATCGCTTCATCAGCTCCGTCTTCAGCGGCCGTTTCTATCTCGTCTGCCGTCATCTCAGCATCATCGATTGCATCATTGACTGTAGGGTCCGTTTTTACATCCGTGCTCTGGGCATGTAGCGGTGACGCGACAGCTATCAGCGCAAGGGCAGTCGTTCCAGCGAATGCCAGTACAGTGAGTTTTTTATTGAATTTCAGCATATCTTTTTGCATCCTGTGATTGAGAATGACCGGCAGCGTTTATACGCTGTTTCGAAAACAAGCCGGTCAGTTTAGTTCTTACGGTACAGACGCCTCACGAATGATAGCGCCTTGTCTAGCTGTGCTCGACCATGAGCCAAATTAAGGATCTTCAATATTTTATTCTCGCGCTTTACATCCTGTGCAAGCTCGCTTAGAACACCGCATGGGCGAGGTAGTCGCGCGTCTACAATACTTGTCGAACCACCGAGCATTGAATTATAAAAGCTGGTTGGTTGACCCTGCTAAACAACAACCACACCATAAACGCTATCCGTATACCAAGGCGTTAAAGCAGTTGAAAGCGTTTGCCGGATGCTGGGTCCAACTTGTTGTCGGGTCGGCTGTAACTCGGAGGCGCGGGCAGATTTGGAAGACGTATTAGTCGCTGGTGGACACGTGTGCTATCGATGCCATGACCAGAACCGGGGCACCTATCGGTGGGCATGATGAAGCGAAGCACGTCCGAAGAAACCTGCGGGATCTCTGATATGCCAGAGAAAGCTTGTGACGTTGATGGGAATGCGAGTGGAATTGAAACAGTCACGTTGTACGAAGAAGAACTCACGCTAAACGCGACGGAGCCCATTTTTACACTGATTGAGTGTAAACAATATCGGGTGTCATTCGACCGAGCGACTGGTGACGCCGATCGGTCGCACCAGACGTGTGCAGACCTGGAAGCTCGCCGTGATCCTCCTTCCTCCCTGTCTGTCTGCATTCATCAGTCTTCGAGCTCGGCCGACACGATGTCGTACTCGTCGAGCGCGTCGAGCGCGTCGAGCGCGTCGAGCGCGTCGAGTACCTCGATGCGTGGTATCAGCGATTAGTTCACGACAACCTGTGGTCGTTCATATGCGCGATCAAAGGTTGCTGTACGGTTGAACATCGCAAAGTGAGATTGCGTCGTGTTTGCACCTTTGCCACGGAATATGCTGTTGAAACGCAACGCTGAATACCATGAGGAGAGTGAGTTGAAGGGGCGGGTTTTCTTGGATTGCCGGCGCGCTCTCGCTCCTGAGTGGTTGCTCCGACGATTCGATTCGATACCGAGGCAGAGTCAGCCGCCTGCCGTGAACGAAGCACCAGGTCGCGGCCGACCATCGATCGCCTGGCACGACCGGGGACTGATCCGGTCACACCATGATCTTGCTGACGACAGCGCGTTACAATATTCACAGTGGAAGATCGAAGCCGAGGATATCAATGATCAACACGCTCAGAATTACACTGATGGCTGGCTACTACGCCGAGTCCAACTGGCATGCAGTGTTGGAAGTTGATACATCCACCACACTTCAAGACCTTCACTTCATAATCCAGAAAGCCGTGAATTTCGATGATGATCATATGTACGAGTTCTTCACCGCGCGAACGCCGAGAAGCAGGCGTCGCGAGCGCTATGATACGGACGAGGTAGATGTAGATACCGTACTGGTCGACGACGTATTTCCGCTGGAAAAAGGGAACAAGCTCTTCTACCTGTTCGACTTCGGGGACGATTGGTTATTCCAGATATCGAAAACGCGGCATAAACCTTTCGACCCGAAGCCGGGAGTGAGCTATCCACGACTCACATCGGAAGAAGGCGAGCGCCCGGAACAGTATCCACCCTACGAGTAGTCGCTGCACTCGCAGTCCACACCCTATCGTGAGTCTGGCTTAGCTTGGCATGGTGCACGCATGAGAACCTGCGCTTGCAGCTACTGACGATCCCGCAGCTGATGCCACGCCATACCAAGCGCCATCAAGGCATTGCCCATGGGCAGGCGCCAGTGATGAAGGGACTGGAACGCATCGAACAGATCACTCTGCCTGCCACTCAGGGCGTCGACCATGATCTCGCTGACGACATGGGTGGTGGCCAGACCGTGTCCCGAATAACCTTGAGCAACGTGGACGCCGTTGTCGAGGCGCCGGACGATCGGAATACGATTCGCCACGATGCCCGCCGTGCCGCTCCAGGCGCGCTCGATACCGACACCCGCCAGACGGGGAAAGGTGCGCTCGAGGGCGGGGCGCAGCGTGCTAGCAACCTCTGGAATGTCACGACCAGAGTAGTTGGTGCCGCCACCGAACATCAGCCGTCCGTCCGCGGTGGGGCGATAGTAGTCGAGCACGACGCGACTGTCGTAGACCGCAAGACGCTCCGGATTCAATTCGTCAAGCGTCGCTTGATCGAGCCTCTCAGTGACCAGATTACCTAGAATCGCCGGTAGCAGCTTGCCGGCAAGCCGGCGTCGCTCGAGCCGGTGGTAAGCGTTGCCTGCCAGCAGGATGGCGTCTGCCCTGACATGACCGTTACGGGTATGGGCACGAGGTTGGCCGCCGGTGTCGATGCGGACCACGGCTGACTGCTCGTAAAGCGATGCGCCGTTTGCTACCGCGGCCCGCGCTTCGCCATGACAGAGCTTCAGCGGGTGCAGATGCAGGTTTCGGGTATTCAGCACACCGCCGTGGTAGAGCGGTGTCTCGAGTCGTGCATGGACCTCGTCACGCGACAGCCAACGCACCTCTTTTTCGGTCAGTCCCGCGGCACGAGCATCGTCGATTGCGGCGTGCAGGGCGGGGATGTGTGCGGCAGACCAGGCTGCATGCAGGTGCCCGTGCTGTCTTTCGCAATCGATCTGGTAACGAGCGATGCGATCTTCTATCAGCGCATGGCCACGCCAGCGCAGATGTTGCACGAAGGCGGTTGCCGCCGTTGCGCCGAGCGTTCGCGTCAATTGACGCTGCATCGCCACATCGCCAGAGAGACTGCCGGTCACCTGTCCGCCGTTTCGGCCGGTGGCACCCCAGCCGATTCGATGCGCCTCCAGTACTGCAACCTTGATGCCTCGTTCCGCAAGACCAAGGGCGGTTGCAATGCCGCTCAGGCCACCGCCGACGATCGCGACATCCGCGCGATATTCACCCTCGAGTGGCGCGTAGCGCGGCACAACACCCAAGGTTGCACTGTAGTGGCTGTCGATGTAGCCGGAGTCACTGCCGGTAGCGACGGCAGGGCCTGCGCGTGTGCCGATGCTGTCGCGCGGTTGTCGGTCAGACACGTGGCAGGCAGACTCGCCAGTCCGTTTCGGTCACCTGCCGGTTGAACCAGGATGCTTCGTGGCGCTTGATCGTGACGAACGCGTCTAGGAACCGCTCGCCGAGCAAGTCTCGCAGGAACGGTGACGCCTCGGCATCGCCGATCGCGGCAACCCAGTCGTGATGGAGGTGCCGAGCAGCGGGAGTTTCCCCCGGCAATCGCGGATCGATGGCGGGCGCACGGCCGTTGTCCAGTCCCTGAAGGACGCCTGCCATGATGGCTGCCACGACGAGATAGGGATTGGCGTCGGCTCCAGCCACCCGGTGTTCGAGACGCGCACCGGGGCCGACGGTTTCCGGGAGACGGATGGCGACGCCGCGGTGATCATGACCCCAGTCGGCGCGGCAGGGTGCGAACTCACCGGGCTGGAGCCTGCGGTAGGAATTGCCGTTAGGTGCGAACAGGAGCTGCGTTTCTTCGAGTTTATCGAGCAGTCCGGCGACCGCGTGTGTCAGTTGCGGCGACGGTGCCGAGGAAGACGGGGCGGACGATGCTGGGGACGGCGTCGTGGTGGAAGACGAGATTGCAGAAGGGATCGTTGACGCAGACGAGTCGTGTGACAGGGCCGGGGGTGAGTTCGGCCTCGGGCTCGCGTCAAAGATGTTGTTGCCTTCGGCATCGATAATACTGAGATGAACGTGCTGGCCGTTGCCGGGATGTCCGGTATACGGTAAAGCCATGAAGGTTGCGATAAATCCTTCGTCGAACGCTGCGCGGTCCACCGCTCGCTGGAACAGCACGGCATCATCCACGGCATGCAGCGGGTCGGCACGATGTGCGAGGTTTATCTCGAATTGCCCCGGACCGATCTCGGCAAGCATCGTCTCGGCTGGCAGTTCCAGTGCTTCGGCATAGCGATGAATACGCGCGAGGAACGGATCGACGCGATCCATGACACGGGGTTCGCATAGCTGGATGTCGGCCGCTTCACCTGCGATGTTCAGGCAGGCCGGAACGGTCGGTCGGCCGCTGTCGCGCGTGCTCCGATCGAGCAGATAGAACTCGAGCTCGACCGCAACGACAACACGCCACCCTCGCTCGGCGAATCGGGCGATCTGACGGCGCAGGATGGCCCGCGAATCAAAATCGCTGGGTTGGCCGTCGTCGCCGTGCAATGACGCCAGTACCTGCAAGCCTCTGCCCTGGTTCCAGGGTTGTCTTCTATAGGTTCGGGGTTCGATGACGTAGACACCGTCGGGGTCACCGATGCTCAATGCGAGGCCTGTCAGCTCGTCGCGGTCATCGTTGCCGATGTCTTGCGCCTGGGTCGAGAGCGGCAGGCGTACCTTGCCGTCCGCGAGCTTGTCGCGCTGCGACAGGGGGAGTCGCTTGCTGCGCAGACAGCCGTGCCAGTCGACCACCATGGCATCGATGTGTGACGGCCCGGAGATGGGGTCGTTCGAGGCCTCGTCCGCGTCGATCATGATTCGACGGTGCCGGTGCCGGTGCCGGTGCCGGTGCCGGTGCCCGTGCCCGTGCCCGTGCCCGTGCCCGTGCCCGCGGATGCTGTATCGTGCGCTTGCCGGCCAAGCAGACGCATCGCGTCAGCTTCCCAGAACGCGGTAATCGGCGCCCCGGCATCGGCGGCCTGCAATCGATCCGCGATCGATTCGTCAACGATGGCGGTCAGACCACTGCCATCGGCGAGTTGCACTTCGACGATCGAGCGACTGCCCTGAAACGCGATATCACCGAGTTGGCCGATAAGACTCACGCTGCCCTGGGGAGGCTCGTCGAGTGTGACCGAGACATGTTCAGGCCTGACCACGAGCAGCGTGCTGTCGGGTGCCTGTTCGCCTGGCTCTATGCCCTTCGGGAGATCCATCGTCAGCCGGACAGTGCCGAGGCGCGCGGACGCGATGTCAAGCACCATCTCGGCACCAGCACCAGCACCAGCACCAGCACCAGCACCATCGACATCGACATCGATGCGCTGCACTTCGAAGGCATGGACGTTGCCGATGAAGTCGGCCACGAAGGCATCGCTCGGTTTGCGGTAGAGCTCGGCCGGGCTGCCGACCTGTCGCAGGTGTCCGCCTTCGAGAATCGCGATTCGGTCGGACATGGCCATGGCCTCCGACTGATCGTGGGTCACGATGACGAAGGTGATGCCGACCGATTCCTGCAGCTTGACCAGCTCGAGGCGCATCGCGTCGCGAAGCTTGGCATCGAGGGCGGACAAGGGCTCGTCGAGCAACAGCAGGCGCGGTCGCTTGACCAGCGCTCGGGCGAGGGCGACGCGCTGCCTCTGGCCACCCGACAGTTCACCCGGCTTGCGGTTGGCGAAGGCGTCGAGTTGTACCTGTTCGAGCGCTTCGGCTGTGCGCTGGTCGATCTCGGCGCGCGGCCTACGATCGGCAACCAGCCCGTAGCCGACATTGTCCTCGACGCTCATGTGTGGAAAGACTGCGTAAGACTGGAACACCATGTTGACCGGGCGCCGGTTCGGAGGCAGTCGGGACATGTCCTTGCCATCGAGCCAGATGCTGCCGCTTGTCGGTGTCTCGAAGCCTGCCACGAGCCTGAGCAGGGTCGACTTTCCGCAACCGGAGGGTCCGAGCAGGGAGAAGATCTCGCCTGGCTCGATGTCGAGGGAGATGTCCTGCAGGACGGTGACGTCGCCAAAGCGCTTGCTGACGCCACGAATCGAAAGGATGGGCGCGTCGGATGTCACGAAGCCAGCCTCTGGTAGCGCAGCGCAAGGTAGGTCAGCACCAGCGTCATCAGGATCAGTACGGTCGAGGCTGCATTGATTTCCGGTGTCACCGAGAATCGGACCATCGAGTAGATCTTTACCGGAAAGGTCACGGTGCTCGGCCCTGATGTGAAGAACGTCACCACGAAGTCGTCGAGCGACAGTGTAAAAGACAATAGCGCCGCGGCGATCAGCCCCGGGCGCATGTGCGGCACCAGGACATCCCGAAAGGCTTGCCATTCGTTGGCGCCGAGATCACGTGCCGCTTCGGCCATCTCCGGATTGAACGACGCGAGTCTGGTGCGAATGACCATTGCGGCGAACGGAAAGGAGAAGGTGATGTGCGCGATGATGATATTGCCGAGATTGAACGGCCAGATCCTGTTACTGGTATCCATCCAGCCCATTTGCGAGAAGAACATTGCGAGCGAGACGCCCATGCAGATCTCGGGAATGACGATAGGCAAGGCAATAAAGCCCTCGAAGGCAGGCTTGAACGGAAAACGGAAGCGCCACAGGAACACCGCGGCGAGGGTGCCGAGCAGCACGCTCGCGAACGTCGAGGTCACGGCTATGGTCAGTGAGTTGCCGAAGGCGAGCAGCAGTTCCTCGTTACCGAAGGCCTTTTCGTAGTACTTTGTGGTGAAGCCCTTCCAGATGACGTTGCCGCCGCGACGAGAGTCGTTGAAGGAGAAGACGATCAGGACGATGATCGGCAGGTAGAGAAAGATCGCGCCGAACACGAACACCAGACGCAAGGACCACTTGCGGCTGTAGTCGAAAAGTCCTGCCTTGTCGGTTGCCATGTTGGCTACTCGTGTCTCATGGCTCGGCCTGCTTGTTCATGTGCGCAGCGTTCGGCGCGACCGGGCGGCATCGCCGAAAGCGCGCAGCGCGAGCAGGATGAAGGTCAGGTAGAGGAGAACGAGCGACAGGGCCGAGCCGAACGGCCAGTCGTTGGCGCTTTTGAACTGCCGCTCGATGACATTCGCGATCATGTCGACCTGGCCTCGTCCGAGCAGGTCCGGCGTCAGGAACTGGCCGAGGGCGGGAATGAACGTGATGATGGCAGCGGTGATGATGCCGGGCAGGGCAAGTGGAATCAGCACGCGTCTGAGCGTGCCCCACTGGTCGGCGCCCAGATCGATGCTCGCTTCGAGCAGTGAACGATCCATTCGCTCCAGTGATGAGTAGATCGGCAAGATGGCGAAAGGTAGCGAGACGTAGACGATTCCGTAGACGACGCCAGCAGGCGTGCCCAGCAAGGTCAGCGGGGTGAATTTTTCGGCGAGCAGCCCGAGCCCGTCAAGCCCCAGCAATTCGAGCACAGCGCGCCCCTTGGCATGCAGCCAACCGAGCCCGTCGTTCAGCCGTCCGCGAGTGCCGAGAATGTTCAGGAGGGCGTAGGTCCGGATCAAGAGATTGGTCCAGAACGGCAACATGATGGCGAGCAGCAACCAGGGCTTCGCGTCGGCCGATGCCGTGGCGATGACGAGGGCCATCGGCAAGCCCACCACGAGACAGATGACCGTCGCCACGCAGGCCAGCCAGATCGAGCGCCAGAAAAGTTCAAGGATGACCGGGTCGGTGATGCGCGCGTAGTTGTCGAGCGTCCAGGTAGTCTTGATCTCCGTGATCGAGACGTTCTCGCCAAAACTGTAGAGCCCGATGATGCCGAGCGGTATCACGAAGAAGAGGGCGAGCCAGAGAATCACCGGCAGCCCGAAGGCGGCGAACGCGAGCGGTTGTCGTCCGGCGTCTTCCACAGGTGTCGTTGGTGTCAGCCGGCTGCCTTGACGCGCGTCCAGGCTTCATCGATCTTGCGCATGCGTTCCTGACCCGGGAAAGTCGCACTCTCGCTTTTCCGCATGGCTTCTTCGGACGGGTAGATGGCGGGGTTGTCGGTGTAGTCACTCTCCATCAGGGCCTTGGCAGCGGCATTCGGAGTTGCGTAATACACGTATTCAGCGATCTTCGCGCCGACTTCGGCGTCAAGCAGGTAGTTGATCAGCACATGCGCATTCTCGATGTTCTTCGCACCCTTCGGAATGCACAGCGTGTCCTCCCAGACCAGTCCACCTTCATCAGGCAAGGCATAGCCGATATCGTCGTCCTCCTCCATGATCTGCAGGATGTCGCCGTTCCATTCCATGGCCACGTCCACTTCGCCCGCCAGCAACAGGTCTTGTCCGTTATCCGGTGCGAACGAAGTGATCCTGGGCTTTTGCGCAATGAGCATGGCTTCGGCGGCCGCGATGTTCTCGTCGCTCCAGTCGTTGAGCGACTGCCCCTGTGCCTTCATGGCCATCTGCAGTACCGTCGTCGGCTCGCTCATCAGGGCGATGCGACCGGCATAGGTGTCAGACTCGAGCAGTTCCTTCCATGAGGTCGGCGGATTCTCGACCGCCGATATGCGGTACCCGATGCCGATCGTGCCCCACATGTAGGGCAGGGAGAACTTGCGGCCCGGATCGAAGGCGGTATCGAGAAACGCCGGATCGATGTTCTTCGTGTTCGGGATCTTGCTGTGATCGAGTGGCAGCAGCATGTCAGCCTCGATCATCTGCTCGACATAGTTGTTGGTCGGCACGATCAGGTCATAGCCCGGATTGCCGCCGCGCATCTTGGCGAACAGTTCGGCATTGTCGGCAAACAGGTCGTACTGGACTTCGATCCCCGAGGATTCTTCGAATTCCTCGATCGTCGTCTCGCCGATGTAGGTATCCCAGTTGTAGAAGTTGACCCTGCCACCCTCGGCGAAAGCCGCCTTGGGGAGTTTCAGGCTGATGCCGACAGCGGCACTACCGGCCAGGAAACGGCGGCGGCTGAGTGATGGACGATGGCAACGGTTCATGCGTGGCGGTCTCGGTGTCGCAGCGGGGACAAGTGTTTGTTTACTCGACTTTATAGCAGGGGTCAGGGACTGGCATCCAGTGATTGCATTGATTGACATGATCGACGTCTCGGAGCGTCGAGTCTGACAAGCGCGCTGCACCGTCGTCGGGCCGTACCGTCGGGCGGTCCGTCCACTGTGAACTGTCGTGTCAGATACGGCGAGCCCGGCGACGCGCCCGCCGACCGCGCTGAGCGTCGCTTGCCGAAGAATTGTCCGTGCCCGGCGCGCGCGTCGGCAAGCTCACGACCTTGCCGAGCTCCGGAAAGCCGTCGACCCGGTGCGGGAAGGCCATGGCATCGACGAAGTGCTTCTGGAAATCCGCCTCGACCGCGGTCTCGATCTTCTCGATGCCACGCACCACACGTTCGATTTCCTGGCGTGCCCCCTTGTCGAGCAGGGCAGCGCGTGCGCCGGTTCCAGCAGCATTGCCCGCCGAGGACACGGCATCGAGTGCACAGTCGGGGATCAGGCCGAGCACCATCGCGTACTTGACATCGATATGACTGCCGAAAGCACCCGCGAGGCGGATTCGTTCGACTCTCTCCACCTGTAACTTCTCCATCAACAATCTGACGCCCGCGTACAGCGCCGCCTTGGCGAGCTGGATCTGACGGACATCTGTCTGCGTGATACGGACCGTCACCTCACCCTCGTGCAGCACATACGCGAAGGTGCGCCCATCAGCGACGACGCGCGGCGAGGTGGCAGCGAGTTCGCCACGGACCACACCATCGGCGTCGATGATGCCGGCGAGGAACATCTCGGCAACCACTTCGATGATGCCCGACCCGCAGATACCGGTAACCCCGACACTGTCGACGTCGGCCTCGAAGGATGCGGTGCCGGACCAGCCTTCCCGGCCGATGACCGAAACCCGCGGCTCAAGCGTCGCAGGATCGATACGGACCCGCTCGATAGCACCTGGTGCAGCACGCTGGCCGCCGCTGATCTGAGCGCCTTCGAAGGCCGGGCCGGTCGGACTGGAACACGCCAGCAAACGCGAGCGGTTGCCGAGCACGATTTCGGCATTGGTGCCGACATCGACGAGTAGCGTGATCGCAGCCTGCTCCTGCGGCTTTTCGGCGAGGACCATGCCTGCTGTATCGGCACCGACATGGCCTGCCACGCAGGGCAGCAGGTAGGCGCGTGTGTCGGGGTGGGCTGCTATCGCCAGTTCGCTTGCAGCCAGCGTCATCGCTTCGTCGGTCGCGAGCGCGAACGGCGCACCGCCGAGTTCGACCGGATCGATACCGAGCAGCAGATGGTGCATTACCGGATTGGCGACAAGCACCATGTCGAGCACGTCGTCTCGCTCGACCCCTGCATCGCGACAGACGTCGCCGAGCAGATCATCGATGGCGCTTCTTACCGCGGCAGTCATCTCGACATCGCCGCCGGGGTTCATCATGACGTAGGAGACCCGACTCATCAGATCCTCTCCAAAGCGGATCTGCGGATTCATGGCGCCGCTGCTGGCGACGACCTTGCCACTGATGAGGTCGCACAGATGGCCCGCCACGGTAGTCGAGCCGACATCCACGGCGAAGCCGAAGATGCTCTCGTGGAATCCCGCTCGTACGGAGACGATCTCGCGGCTGTCGCGGACGGCGACGGTGACGCGCCAGTCCTCTTCACGCAGCGTCTTCTGAAGATTCTGCAAGACACTCAGGCTCGTGCTAAGGCCCTCGAGCTCGAACTCTCGCGCCAGCGCTTCCTTCAGACGACGCAAATCGCCCGACGGATCGTGCATGTCCGGCTCGCGCACGTCGACCAGGTGCAGGCGTACCGACGGGTCGAGGGTCAGGACCTCGACACCGACGTCCTTGCGAATGACCTGTCGATGGACCTGGCTGTCGGCGGGTATGTCGACGACCAGATCGTCCTCGATCGTTGCCTGGCAACCCAACCGCCGCGCTTCCTTGAAGCTGCCGTTGATGCGTTCGTAGCGTGCTTCGACGCGGGTGGCCGTGCCGCAGTGCGATGCGCGGGTGATGACGCCGAGCTTGGGAAATTCGCCGACCGGCAGGCGCACCTGGCAGCGCCCGCACAAACCCCGTCCGCCGCACACGGAGTCAAGGTCGACACCGAGTGTGCGGGCTGCCTGCAATACCGATGTGCCGATAACGAAGGTGCCACGACGCCCGCTCGGCATGAACACGATTCGTGCCTGCCTTGCAGTCTTTTCCAGACTGCCTGTGGGATCGGCAGCCGTCGCCACCGCCACAGGCGCTGTTGCTATCGAATCGTCGGTTGTCGACGTGCTGAGCTGATCCATTTTTCTCATCGATCGTGCCGGTTGTTCAGGCGCGCCGTCGGCGGCTCTGGCGTCGGCCGCGTCCAGCACCCTCGGCATCGGCGCCCTCGACGGCAGGCGCCCGGTACTTGCGAATCCAGGCAAGGCAGTCGGCATCGTTGCCCATCAGGACATCGGCCGCCATCACGGCGCGCATGACCTCGTCGTGGCAGGGGTTGGTGATTGCCGAGGTCAGGCCTGCACTGATCGCCATCGACAGGAACGCGCCGTTGATACCGTTCCTCTCGGGCAGTCCGAAACTGACGTTGGAGGCGCCGCAGGTCGTGTTGCAGCCGAGCTCGCCGCGGATGCGGCCCAGGATATCGAACACCTGTCGCCCGGCGCTACGCATGGCGCCAATAGGCATGACCAGCGGATCGATGATGACGTCGCTGGCCGGGATACCATGATCGGCCGCGCGCTCGACGATCTTCTTCGCCACCTTGAAGCGCTCGTCCGGGTCTTCCGAGATTCCGGTCTCGTCGTTGGAGATGGCGACCACCGCGGCGCCGTGCCGGGCAACCAGCGGCAGAACGCGTTCGAGTACCTCGTCCTCGCCGGTGACCGAGTTGACCAGCGCCTTGCCCTGGTACACATGAAGCCCGGCCTCGAGCGCTTCGATGATCGAGGAATCGATCGACAGGGGCAGGTCGCTGATCGATTGCACCAGCGTGATGGCCCGAGCGAGCAAGGCCGGTTCGTCGGCGAGTGGTATACCGGCGTTGACGTCGAGCATTTGCGCACCCGCACTGATCTGAGCCCGGGCATCGCTTTCGACGCGTGAAAAATCACCGGCTTTCATCTCCTCGGCGAGAATCTTTCGTCCGGTCGGGTTGATGCGTTCACCGATCATCGTGAACGGTCGGTCGGCACCGATGACGTGCTCGCGGGTGGCGGAGCTGACGACAGTGTCGGTCATTGCTATATCTCGATGAAAGGGCATCTGGGCCCGGCTCTCAGGACGCCGAATCGGCGCGTTGGACACGTTGTCTAGCGACATTCGCGTC
>Ga0209186_1002767_pt1 | contig 12303 bp, 18 predicted proteins | sample SidtaG_FD_187426 | JGI IMG/M metagenome (GOLD analysis project Ga0209186, IMG submission 187426) | Marine algal microbial communities from Sidmouth, United Kingdom - Sidmouth_Male2 metaG (SPAdes) (version 2) | ecosystem: Host-associated > Algae > Red algae > Unclassified | place: Sidmouth...
CTTCCCCCTCCCATCGGCTCCCACGAGCTCATCTTGGAGTGCTTCCTGCCGCTTCTTCCACTCGCCCACCAGCCCACCCGGCTACCCTTCACTCGCCCGCCGCCCGCCCGCTCGCGCGCCGCCCGCCTTCCCTCCCTTGCCCATACCCACAGGAGTAGAAAAGGCGAACCCTAGCACAAGAACAACAACTATGTTCCCAGTCAGTACTTGGTTATGACATGCACATAACCACTTCTTCCAGTACAGTATCAGCAGTACGTAACACACAAAAAAGAGCGTTCGAAAAAAGAGGGTAGCGCAAGCAGCACAACCGTAAAGTTAGTGAGAAGCCCACATCGCCCGCGTCACCGGCGGCCCCAGTGTCGATCACGGCACAAGCGCCTGTACTGGGGGCGGCGTCAAAGCTGCCACCTGTCCTGGCCGCCGACGGGGGCTACCGCGCTGGCGGTGGGGGAGACCGTACTGACGGCCACCACAGAGTAGTCACCGGAAACCCGAGGACGGAGGGGGTCGCCGAGTGGGCGGCGGCGGCGACCTTACTGGTGCTAGAGACCATGGGGGTGGAGCCGTCCTTCGGGGCGGCGGGGACCAACGTGTTTGCGCCACGGAGAACCAAGCAGCCGGGGGAGACATAGGGAAGGTGGCTCCCCTGGGGGCCGCTGGGGCCAACGTTTAGGCTGCGCGGGTGACCGCACTGGCGGCGGAGACATTGTCGGAGTCTGCGTCCTTGGTTGCGGCGGGGTCCACCGTGCTCGTCGCGCGGGCCACCGTGCAAGAGGAGGACACCTTGGAGGCGGTGGTGTCCGTGTGGGCTCTGACGACGTGGTGGGCCAGTGGGGCCGCCAGGTGGGCTGTGGCGCGCGTGATGGTGGAGCTCATAAAGGACGCGGCGGCGGTCGTGTTGGCACTGGACCCCGTCCTAGGTCACCGAAGCCGTTAACGTTGCTGTGGCGGACGGACCACCAACCGGGGAAATTGCTCACAAGCCGTCCGTCGCCCGTCAAAGTGTATCATTTTTTGGCGGCCAATGTGTGGCTAGCGGCGTCAAACAGGCGACCACCGTCGTCCAACAGAGTCATACGGCCTGGCGGTGGGTAACGTGGAGGGGATGTGCGTGGAAGGGCTGGGAGGGGGGGGGGGCGGCGGTACCGGCGGACGGAGCCAGTCTTGAGTTCCGGGGTCGCAGCAAAGAAAGTGATGTGTGACCCCCCGGGCTGTCGCTTCTACGTTCTGAACGCTGGTGGCTTGTGACAGTCCAGGGAGGCCCGACCCATATTGATGTGGGACAACCCGTCCTGATGGGCCCTGACACGCCCCAAAGACGACTCACCAGATTTTATTGTGGGCGCGTCACTTGTAGCCTGCTTCCCCAGGGGCTACAAAGCGACACATATTTGGCCCGATTTACCTGGTACAGCCCACCGGGAACAGCACGCGGGACTTGTAGCCCTCGTTCTGGACCCCACCCCCGCCACATGACGTGCGTTCGCCCCCCCTCTTTTGGCCTCGGCTCCTGTTCACTTCCGAATGGACACCAGTACGAAATTCGGGCGCTTAGTACACGAAAAGTTCTCGAGTACAAGTCTTAGTACATGTCTGGTGTCCAATGTACCTAAGAATCGCATCAAATGATGCGGTGCTGTGCATCAATTGATGCGGTGTCCGAATCGCGGTTTCCGGGGCATCTGAGTGGGAAATCGGCCCTTTTGGCACCTATAAACTCACGTTGTTGCTGTTCTCGTCGGAAATATGCAGCTGGGGTGGTCGGCACTTCAGCCCAGCGTAAAGAAGACCCGTTGATGAGGACCCTAATATGAAAAAAAGTATCAAGGCCTACTCAGAGGGCATCTGCCGGCCGGGCCGAGCATCGACCTCCAGAACCCCCAAATACGTCGATTTGGACTTGTAACAGCCACTGCGGGGGCCCGGCGTACTCGTCTTGTTCGACATGCGGAGGCTGTCCGATCATGTTGTTTCTGCCTAGGGACACCTCCGTGTCTCATAGAAAGGGTACGTGGAGTATCCTGGAGCCGGACAACCCATGAAGAGCTCTGGTTCGTATGGGGTGGGGGGAGGGGGGGACTTGGCAGGATAGTCTGCTGCGTGCCTCCGCGGCATCCCCCCTATGGGAAGGAAGAAATATATTCTGGGCGACCTCCTTCTATCCAAAGGATAAAACGCCTACGCAGAACCCGTTTCGGCCGTCATAATGAACAGCGAAGCAGCCATTCTATCGTAGCAGAAGACAGAAAAACCGCATCATTTGATGCGAATCGCATCAAGTGATGCGGTCGGTAGAAAAGACACTAGCGTGTTCCCCACTTCCCCCATGATCAGAGAATAGCTCCGACGCCCTTCAGTCTCGCAAGTCAGGCCCGTTCCAGTCAGATTCGCTTCGGAGCTGAAAACCGCAACAGGCGGGGCCTGCATGTTCCATGACATTGAAATATGTTGAGACTTGGTTGAGGCCAAATCGCTTTTAGTAGGGGAGCCAGGCTTCAGCAACTTTCAGACAAGTCGATTCCCAGGCACGGGTTTCCGGCAGCAGAGCCGCAGATATCGTTTGCCTTTGTCCTGACAACCTATCAGTCCGTACTTCTCACTTCTATTCTCGTCGCCCGTGTGCTTGTGTTCCGTTCGTATGGTCCAAAATGAGGCAGACTGCAAGAAGAGCAATCCCAACAATGTTGATTGACGTAAACATAGGACCACGTGTCCCCACGTGTCTAACGTCGCACTAAATGCGGAAAATAGCACCACTAACAATGTTCCCACATGGAGAACATCCGCAAAAACACCAGAAACGACTGACAGCGCCGCGATAAGTCCAACCGGATAACCGACGGGGGAAGTCGGAGGCAGTCGCGAATCCTGGCTGGGCTTTCGCATGGAAGCCAGATATGGCGACGCCAGAGGCCCATTACAGGCTGATCCGAAAGCCGGGCCGGCCCATTTTAGAAGAACTGGAGGGCTGTATCTGGCGCAGGAGACCTGGGAGACGATCGCGATGGTCACCACGTGTGACTTTCTTGATCGCAGCGTATGGTGTTGGTGCTGGACCGTCGGCAGCCCCCGGTGAATCGTGCCCATCACGCGACTGGCGCCGGTCAAATTTCAGTCAACCTAAAACTAGTCATCGTATGGTAACATGGCGCTCGGCCGTCGGTGCCCCCCGGTGATTCGTGCCCATCACGTGACTGGCGCCGGTCAAAAATCTGGAATCCTAAAACTAGTCATCGAGCGAAATCACAAGCGAGTGGCCTACGTATCGCTGCCGAGCATCGATCTCTTTGACCGACGTGTCCAACATGCGGGGCGGTTCAGGGGCTCTCAGTGCATGCCGGCCCCGTCGAGGCCGGTTGCTCCCAAAGCGCCCTCACGTGATGTCATGCGGCTGGCGGACATGTTTCTACGTGTTTTGGTTGATGGCCCCCGAGTGTCCGATCGGGCCGACAGCCTTGCAACCCGGCCACAGGACGCCATCTCGGTGGGACGGGGCGCACGAGGGGGTGCCCCTCACTATACCCCGCTTCACAGACCGGATTGGACAGGTCGAGGGTTGGTGGCGCTGGAAGCACCCCTATCAGAGCATCCGAGTAGCAGGGGTGGCGGTGACAGCTGGGGTTTAAGCGGTGAAGGAGGCCTGCGCACAACATACACACCGTCGCCTGGCACAGGGAGCGCGACGCACACAGCTCGACACACACCGACATGAAGTGGTCGACGGCACGCTCCCGTCGTGAGCACAATCATCTTCCCGCTCTCATTTTTCCGACGTCTTCCCGCTCTCACTCCTGCGTCATAATACCGCTCACTACTTTCCGGCCTGCGCCACGCCCGCGGATCATGGACGACTACATAGCTGACGAGGACGTGCAGACGGCCGTCATGCTTGGGGCTCGAGACAACCTTTCTGTGTGCCGTGAGCTTCTCTCGGTGCGTGACCGACGTGCGCGAAAGCGTGTTGGAGGCACCCGTCTAGGGTGTCGCCCCAACCGGCCTCTTGAATTTTATGTAGGTTCCCGCGCGACGTTTAGAGATTTCTTTGGTGTGTACGGGGAGCCCCCGGTTTACGGAGCGAAAGCGTTTGAGGACCGTTTCCGCCTTCCACGGCCGGTGTTCAACCGGCTGTTTCGGGCTATCTGTGACGAGCCCATGCGGAGGCGCACGGTCAACGCCACCGGTAACCCGCAAGCCCATGACATCCGGAAAATGCCTGCCGCATTGAGGGTGCTTGGTTATGGTGAGCCCTTCGATCGGGCTGAAGAGTACTGCCGCCTTTCCCGCTCCACCACTGTCGCGTACACCCGCCTCCTGACGAACTATGTCATTTACAAGTGGGAACCGACGTATCTGCGGCGTCCTAACGCCGTGTAGTTAGAGCCCATCCTCCTTCGCAACGCAGCCCGCGGCATTCCGGGTTGCTTCGGCTCTATCGAAGGCACCCACGGGACGTGGACCAAGTGCCCGAAGGCCCTCGCCGGGCACTACAAGGACCGCACCCGACAGATCTCTGTAGTGTATGAGACGGTGTGTGATGAGGACCTCTACATCTGGCACTTGGTTGCGGGGTTCCCGGATTCCTACAACGACAAGAATGTGCCTGCTGCGCCGCCACTGATGATGGACGTCATCGATGGAGCGTGGCCACCAAAGACCTACAACTATACACTGAACGATCTCTCTCTTAGATTGCTATACTAGGCGGCCGACAAAGGGTTCCCCCGATATTCTATGTTTGCGACACCATTCTCAAAGCCAGACACACCTCGACGATTGGTGTACAACCATCCGCAGGCGGCGGTGCGCGAAGACTCAGAGCTCCTGTACACAGTGTGGTGGTCGCGCTCGTGCATCACCAAGTACCCAGAAAGCTACATGAAGCTTCCGTGAATCATCACCGCGGCCAAAGCCGTGGCCATCCTCCACAACATGGCCGTGGAGCACCGGAGTAATGAATTCATCGCATCGATGCGCATGGCAACGGAAAGGGCAGTGCGCGGCGCAGAACCGGATGCTGGAGACAGTCAGAGCACCGGTGGGCATGGGACGGCCTTTGTCATGGACAAAGGGCCAGCCTGTGGCGCCGTATGGGGCGCGCCTGTGCCTGTATCTTATGGGCAAGCCAATGGAGGCCGTGGCTTTGAAGGCGCACAGGTAGGAGCGGCGACGCACATGCGCATGGCCAAGACGGAGGCTAACGAGACACGCGGGCACTTCCAGTTGCTCAATCACTTCGCAGAGAACATGTGGGCCGGCCGTAGCAGGCTTCTGACACCCTTCTTAAGATTGGCGGATGTACGTGGGCTGAGATAGGGAGCAAGAACGGACGAAGTTGTGCGTCGTTGAGTGAGGGCATTGTGCAACAAAAGTTTTTTTACTGCTCGACAGGCTTCTTCTATTGGGTTGATACTCCCTCAGATACCCGCGTGCCAGAGTAGCACTTCTACCAGTTGACTGTAAGTGGCCAGCACTTCCATTTCCTGACTATGGGTTGGCAAAACGTCTCTCAGTTGACTGTTGACGGGCAGCACGTCGCTCAGTAGACTAGGGGTGGGCAGCATTTCTATCTGCGGTGTACGGCGAGGACGCGTTTGAGGACCGTTTCCGGATTCCAAAGCTCGTGTTGAACCGGCTGTTCCGTTCTGTCAGCAACGAGCCCCAGTGGAGGCGCATGGTGAACGCCACTGGTTCTCCGAGAGCCCATGACATGCAGGAGGTGACTTCTGCATTTGCGGGTGCTTGACAACGGTGAGCCGTTTGACCGCGCTGCCAAGTTCTGCCGCCTTTCCCGCTCCACCATTGATTGGTACACACGCCGCGTGACGCACTTCATTGTTGACAAGTGGGAACCAAAGCCCGTGCGGCGTCCCAATGCGGAGGAGCTGCAGCACATCCTCACACAAATACCGCCCGCGGCATGCCGGGCTGCATGGGCTCGATTGATTGTACGCACTGTACGTGGACTAAGTGCCCGAAGGCCCTCGCCGGGAAGTACAAGGACCTCAATGGTAAGATCTCTGTAGTGACTGAAACGGTTTGTGACGAGGACCTGTACGTCTGGCACTTGTTTGTAGGGTATCCGGGTGCATACAACGACAAGAACGTGCTGGCCACTTCGCCATTGATGTGGGATGAAAACGACGGAGTGTGGCCGCCAAGGACGTACAACTATACGCTGACCGGCCGCTTTCGTCGCTTGCTTTACTACGCGGCCAACCAAGGCTACCCACAATACGCTCTCGTTGCTCATCCTTTCTCCAATCCCAACACAACTCGACGCTCTGTTTTAACCGCCTGCAGGAGGCCGTGCGTAAGAAATATGCGCGCATATACGCGGTATGGTGGTCGCGGTGGCTTATCCCCAAGTACCCGGCAGGCTGCATGACGCTGCCGCGTCTCATCAACATGGCCAAAGCTGTTGCCATCCTTCACAGCATTGCCGTGGAGCATCGTCATCGAGGCTTCGCTGCATCCTAGCGTAAGGACGCGACAGCGGCGGAACGAGGCGCAGGGAGCGGATCTCATGATGGCGAACAGGGTACAAATGGACATGGGACGGACTCCTTCAAGGATGATGGACCAGAATGTGGTGCTGTATGGGGAGCACCTGTGCCTCTATCTGGGGTTCAACGGACGGCACTTCAATGCTGTGAAGGCGCGCCTGTTGAAGTGGCGAGGTACATGCGAATGGCCGTGTCCGAGGCTCAGGACACGCTGGAGCACTTCTGTTTGCTCAATGACTTGGCAGAGCACGTGTGGGCCGACCATGGCAGGCTGCTGACGCCCTGCTTAAGATTGGAGAATGTACGTTAGCTGAGATAGAGAGCAAGTAGGGATGAACTTGTGCGTCGTTGGGTGAGGGAATGGTGCAGCAAAATTTGTTTTTTCCCGCTGCGAAGGTTTTCTTTTTCCTTGGATTCACCTCTCGTTAGTTACGTGCGCGCAAGGGTAGCACGTCTATCGGATGACTGTAGGCGGCCAACACGTTGATATACTGACGATGGGTGGGCAGCACGTCTTTCAGTTGCCTGTCTGTGGGCAGCACGTCTTTCAGTCGACTTTGGGTGGGCAGCACACCGATCAGTTGACCATGGTCGCGAAGCCAGTCGATCAGTTGACTGTGTGTTGCCAGCATTTTTTTTTTGCTTTTCTGACACTCTTTCGGAGACTGCGCGTTGCCTGCCTTTGTGCCCGCCAACTGCGTTCTTCCACGTAGAGATTGAGAACCAGTTCCAGTCCAATTTCTGCCGTACACCTTAGGCTGAATGCGCGCGAAAACAGGCCCCCATCTTGCCTGGTGACTGTGCTCCTGTCCGCCAAAGTTGCTAAGCCTGTCTCTTGCACAGTCACAGAAGATTACTACTCAGTGCGAGTCAAATGCATGGCCACGCGTGTCATAAAAGCCCGCACTTGCGCTATTTTGAAGCGATTTAGCACTCTCGACAACAATCAGAGGTGGATTCCAGTCGTGCCATCGTGTCCTGTCTGTATTCTTTCTGCTTGCACACCGAATTCCGCAAGCGTTGTCTGAGTGCATGACTTTCAAGCGTGGGATTTCCGTCTTTCTTAAAGATTACTCGCAAGTCCCGTAGCATGAGTCCCTAGAATAATTCTGTCTCCAAGCGCGTTGGCGCCAGAAAGCTACATCGGAAGACGCCCGCACGAAGGTGAGTTTTGTTAACTTGGCCGAGCAGCAGGAGCAGACTGTACCTTCAGGGACCTGCGTACCTGCGATGGTCGTGAATGTCTGTCCCTGGGGTCGCACCCCATGTCGTGAGGCGATATCAGCGAGGCAAGCGTGAACGTCACAGCTGATAAGAAAAAAACACGCATGAAGGGAAAAAAACACCTTTTCTCTTGGAAATGAGCACGTCTTGTGCCGTACACAGAAACCACCAAGCATGAAGAGAAGAGCTGATACACAGACGATCATCAAGCTTCGCCACGTCCATTTACATCTAAACAAAGGTATGAAAAACAGAGAAACAAGTTACGCACATCTTCATGCGGTCCATGATGCCAGTAGCAGGTCCATGCCCTCGGCCCACACACCATCGGCGGTCCGAATAGGGCTCTTTCTCATCAGCATCGTGGCTACTAGAGCCACCACCTTCTTTCCAGTCTTCCCAGTCCATAGTGTCCAGGAAGCGCACGTCGACGTCAAAGCCGGCTGCGCTGGCTATCTCCTCAACGCGCTGCCGCTTCGTCGCCTGCGCAGCACCGCCGCACCTCAAGTCCAGGCGGCGTCTAGGCGGCAGAGATCGGCGGAAACGCGAGACGTTGGGGTCCAAGTCAACAGCCCGCGCGTCTTGGCCGTCTGCTAGCCCATCAGGTGTGTGCCCGTCATCCTCGCGCGCCGCGCCATGCGTCACGCCGCCATCGGCGCCACAGTCTCCCGTAGTCATGGCTGGTGAAGACATCAGCTTAGCGGCCGCGCGTGCGGCCTCAATTGTCGCTGTCGGCTCCGGCCGCGTTAGTGAAGACGGTAGGCACACGTATTTCTCACCAGCGCGCGCGCGGTCCCGGCGATGCGAGATGACGGCGGCCACTGTTTCATCATCAGACTCTGAGACCGTCTCTTCCTCCTCTTCGTTGTATCAAGAGCGCCCACTGTGACTTCCTTGGCGTCTCTTTTGAACTCCCCCGCCACGACCGCCGCTGGGAACACGACCACATCGGCCGCCACGAGCAGGTACGGCAGCACGTTGGCCACAGAGCCGAGAACTGCGGTCGCACCCCAGAAAGCCACCGCGCCCTCGCCCGCGACCTCTGACGTTGCCCTTTGGGTGGACAGCTGCGGCCGCTGCCGTGGCCGCATTAAGTTGACGCTGCAATTACGCTGCTTCATCAGCTTCTGGAGCGTTCGCGTGTTCCGCGGTGGGAGGTCGCCCATCTTCATTTGGCAACCGACGCTGCTTCTCCCGTGACCACCACGCAAGTCCCTCAACCGAGATGGCAGCTGCAGGGGAAGACCAGAATGCCATTTCCACCCGATCTGCTGCCGACCGGGCCAATCCGTTGAGGGAGACGGTGTTGGATACCGACTCATGTTGCAGGGTAGCATTCATACGGGAAGATGCCTTGGCGGCCTTGTTGCCAAAAGGCCGTTCTTGGAAGATGCTCTTTTTGCGCTGCTGCCTGCTGCGCACATAGGTCGAGCTACCTGGCACATTGCTCAAGTATGCCTCCTCTTCCGACAGGCCGTCTAAAGGAATGTCATCACACTGCTCCGCCGTTGATGCTCCGTTCAGACTGCAGTGGATTCTGCCCTCAAAGTCGACGGAGTATCACCCCGTCGGAGAACCCAGCACAGGATGCGGAGCGCACCACAGGAGACACAACGCGAACGCCGGGATCACCGGACGCGAAGCGCACCAAAACGACGGAAGAAACGCAAACGCAACGCTGATGTATTCGAATACGCACAATGACTCTAAAGCATACGCTCATATACCCTCAGAAACAAGACTCAGGACGAGCACAATCCCGACCCCCGCGCGAACCATGACCGGTGCCCAACGGGTCACGGTGTCAGGCCCGGGCCTCTAATGGTCCCTGCCCAGCATCCTCGGCTACCTTTCCAATGGAAAAGGACCCCCGTCCGTCTCGGGCGAAAGCAGGAAAGTCACCAAGACTTCCTATATTTCAGGGTTTACCCAAAATCAGTACCTCGGTCCTCATCCCAGGAATTTTCAATTTTCCCGGATAGATTTCCGGTGGGATTTTATCCCCGGTCGAGATCGTATCTCGGTCCGGCTTCCGCTCGGATTGCGGCGGCTTCCACAAGCTTCCCGGTCCCTTCTGAGGGCCCGGATTCGGGAAGACGGGTGTCTCCCTCGGCTGAGTCAGACCCCTCCAGGGGGCCCCGATCGGGTGTTCCTCACCCCGCGCCCCTCTAGAGGGGTCGTTTCGTGTGTGACCGTCGGGATCCCTGGACATCCGCCCACGGGGGGCTGTCCCACGCTACCCCTCTATGGGGGTGCTACGTGACTGGTCACGACCCGTCCCCGGCTCATGCCGGGGGCCGTGTCACCCCTGACAGGGGGTTTCCCCCGGATATACCCCACCTCAGCGCCCGCGTCTCGCGGGACCGGGGGCGGTGTCTCGCCACCCCCACCCTAGGCCAGGGGGAAACCCCGCCCTGTGAATCCCTGTAAGCGTGCCCCTAGGGGCTCGCTCCGAGACGCCATACGGCGTAGGACCGACGGGTTCACCGATCCGGGGAAGCCTCGGGTCAGTCACATAAGACGGTCACCGCCAGCGGTGACCGGGCGATTTGACTCTCCTGGCGGCACCCCCGTCGTCACCGGGAGGACGACACCGTCACGCGCGACCGGGCGCTCCCCGCGTCCCGCGTTGTTCGTGTACCCCACCCTGAGGTGGGGCGTCCTGTTCTACCGTGGCTCCCCGCCTCTCGAGGCGGGATGGCGTCTTCTGCGGCTCCCGATGCTGCGGCCGCCATGGAGGTCGATCGTGATGCCGAGGGGGCGGGCGCCCTGCTGGACACCGAGGAGGACATCGACGACGATGTCCGTTCCAACCTCCTGTCGGCCTCGTGGCCGACCTCTGCGGTCGTTGAAGACAAGTATGGGCGTTCATCTTGGGCCCTCCTAGGGGGATGGATTGTCGAACAGCGCTTCGACGCTGTCGACAGTCGTCGCATGACGTCCATATGGACGACCATCCGGGGGATGTATGAGTCCCTCTACGCCGTCCCCGAGAGGAAGGTGATGGACTTCCCCTTCCTCCGCAGTCGGGAGGACTAGCGGGTATGCCAAGTGCTTAGGCACTTGGCTGTACGCGACATCCCCCCCGACGTGGGGGACAAGCCCCACTTCTCCTGGGAGTAGTAGCCTCGGTCTCCCCCTTGGTTGGGGGAGGTTGACCGCGGCATTTATGTGCCGGGTGTGATGGGGGAGTGGACGATCCACACCTCCCTCCACATTCTCGCGCTGTATGAACAGCTTGACGTGCGCGACGTACCTGTGGTACGTCGCACGGGCCTTTATCCCACCACACCAGTGTGGTGGGAGCACGTTGAGGTGCCTCGGGGCATGGCCGTGCGGGTGCCCCAGATGGTGGCACTCCAGGAGAGTCAGCCTATGGGGGAGCCCCTTGGGGGTCCCTATCACCTCATGTTGGCGGCCCTTTGTGACGTTGAGGTGGTGGATGTCTTCCTTGGAAGCAGTTGCCACCAAGGCCACCTCTGGAGTCTGCCTCTGGCCATACGGTCGGCTTTTGCCGACGTGACGACCGAGCGCTTGTGCTCGGCCGACCCTTCGACCCGACCTCTTCATGACGCCGGGCTGGAGCTCCTCCGACTTATCTAGCTGCGGGCGGCACCCACGCGGCTTCAGTGGCTAGGGGCACCCCGACGGGTCCTCCGTTGCGCCAAGAGGTTGGATGATGAGGGGACCTTGGTCCTCTTGGAGGTTCTGGGGGATCCCCGCCTCCCATATGGGAGGGATGTAAATGCCGCCCTCCGCATCCGAGCCTTGGATAGGGACTTGGCGGACGCTGGGTCGGCCCGTGTTGGCCTCGTGGTGGCTCCAGAGACCCCGTCGGCCCCGGCCGCTTCGGCCTCCCCCACCGTGGTCCTGAGGCCGCCCCTGTGGGCCGCGGTGTCGCGCCCGGCCGGCGTGCCCCGCAGGCCCGGCCGACATGCGCGGACCCGTCGTGCTTACCCCCGTGGGGGTAGTGGGGCGGTTCTCGGCACCACCACTTTGGTTCGTCGTCCAGCCGAAGTGACCTCTTGATCAGCTCAGTCCGTCGAAGGAACTGCCCCGGAAATCGCCACACAGCCCAGCCTTCCGCCAACGGGAGGAGAGGATCACGGCAAAGCCCAGGGGGGAATCGTAGTCCAAAGCACAGTTGGTTTTATCAAATGGCGATGGGGACGGCCTCCCCACTGTCAATAAACCCCTCCCCAACCCGAGCGCCAGCGGCTAAAGTAGCCACCCCAAATGCGCCAAACAGATAAATCCCTCCAAAGCGAAACGTTCAAACAAGTAGTAGGGGGGTTGGGAAAACGACGAGGGAAAACCCCCGCCCCCGACCAGATCCGATCTCCCTGATATTCGGACAAGTCATTCACTTGCTGGCCCGGATCGGGATATTTTGGGGCCGCCCCGGGAGTGTGCTGTCCACAGCTGAGGGGCCGCGCCCCTTCCAGCCGCGGAACCCCCCGACCGCTACACAGCCCCCTCGTCGCGTGACGTGGCGTCCCCGCCCGTCCCGCGACAACCGCGAGGAGGAGGGTCCGGCCCGGCCCCCTGACAGGGTGCCGGCCACGACCACCCC
>Ga0209186_1002775_pt1 | contig 12282 bp, 10 predicted proteins | sample SidtaG_FD_187426 | JGI IMG/M metagenome (GOLD analysis project Ga0209186, IMG submission 187426) | Marine algal microbial communities from Sidmouth, United Kingdom - Sidmouth_Male2 metaG (SPAdes) (version 2) | ecosystem: Host-associated > Algae > Red algae > Unclassified | place: Sidmouth...
GAGGCCTCCTCAGAGGCGGATCAAGAGCGGCTGAGCTAAGGCGTCTCGCAGCTTCCGCCACCCAGGAAAAACGCAAGCGGAGATCCCTCGAACAGATCATTACCAGCCTCTAAAGTTTACGCGTATGGGCAGTAGGGGACGGGTTTGAAGTGTGGGATAATGAATTAATATTGGTTATCACTGGCGAGTTTCTGCAAGCTTACGAAGCACTTCCTGATCCAGATCGGGTAGCTGTCTTGTAGCACGCCCGCGCCATTCCAAGAAGCTCATGACTTAAAATCGCACTCATCGCCCCAAAGCCAAAGGATTCCCCGAAGAGCCCGTTCCTACCCCTACTACGCTCAATTCTTGCACAATGGCCCAACCTCGATGTCGATACGCTTGAGCAATTCGCAACCGCTATCGGCGACTGCAGACAACAGACCGATACTTACTTAACGCCAAGAGAAGAAGACCGATACGATCCTCTGCGCTATCCAAGATCTCTGTTACGGGTCTAAATCCGAAGTAATGTCGTCGATTCAACTCCACAAGCATCTTGAACAGCTAGCTACCAATCTATGGGTGGGCTGGTTAACCCGGCCCCACGCGAGGCTCGGCGGCTTCCATCCTGTCCCAGGGGGCTGACCCGGCAAGAACACCGCGCCCCAGCCGCGCGCCATAAAACACTCGCCTAGCCGATTTGCGAAATCGGACTTTAAAAAGCTGTCGCGACGGACTTTTGAGGCTAGTCAGCATTGAACGCACGGCCCCATCCACCCCGAAGCCTACGCAGGCGCACCTGCGAGATCACCAGGCAGCTCGGGCGGCTCTTCACTACCAGACGACTTCGACTCGCTCTCGGTAGGCTTGTCCTCGGGTAGCGCTGGTGGCTCGGGAGAGGTTGGCGGGTTCCGCATTTCACCATGCTCGATGATATCGATGATGTGATGAGCATCCAGCGTCTCGAACTCCAGAAGGGCCTTGGCGATGATCTCAAGACTTTCGCGGCGCTCTCTAAGAATCCGCGTCGCCTCAGCGTACGCCTCATCGATCAAACGCTTGATCTCCGAGTCAATCTTCTGGGCTGTGGCCTCGGAGTAGTTCTGACCACCGCTCCCCATGTCCCTAGCGAGGAAGACTTGCTCCTCATTTTTGCCATACTCGACCATGCCGAGTTCGTCACTCATCCCCCACTCGCAAACCATTTTGCGGGCGAGATTCGTGGCCATGCGGATGTCCCCGGCGGCACCGGAAGCGACGTCACCGAAGATTAGCTCCTCAGCCACACGACCACCCATGGCGACGACGAGATCTTGGCGAGCCTCGGCGCGACGAGTCGTGTATTTATCCTCGGCAGGAAGATGAAAGGCAGCCCCTAGGTAGGGACCACGTGGAATGATCGTGACCTTGTGAAGAGGATCGGTCTCCTCGAGAACAGCCATGAGAATTGCGTGTCCACCTTCGTGATAGGCGGTCTTCTCTTTGTCTTTCTCTGAAAGAGCGAGACTACGACGCTCCCGGCCCCAACGGACCTTATCGCGAGCCTCTTCCAAATCCGGAAGCTTAATAGCTTTTTGGTTCTTCCGGGCGGCGAGAAGCGCTGCTTCGTTCAACAAGTTCGCCAGTTCAGCACCGGAGAATCCCGGGGTTCCACGGGCGATGACAGCAAGATCAACATCGTCTTGCATCTTCACTTTTTTCGCATGGACCTCTAGGATCTGCTCACGACCATGAACATCAGGAAGACTGACAGTCACCTGACGATCAAAACGGCCAGGGCGAAGAAGTGCGGGATCGAGCACATCAGGCCTGTTCGTGGCAGCGATGATGATGACACCCTCTTGGGTATCGAATCCGTCCATTTCGACGAGAAGCGCATTGAGCGTCTGCTCGCGCTCGTCATGACCACCACCCATGCCGTGGCCACGGTGGCGACCGACAGCATCGATTTCGTCGATGAAGATCAGGCACGGAGCGGACTTCTTACCCTGCTCGAACATATCCCGCACCCTGGAGGCACCGACACCAACGAACATTTCGACGAAGTCAGAGCCGGAAATACTAAAGAACGGCACATCGGCCTCGCCCGCGATAGCGCGGGCCAAGAGAGTCTTACCAGTTCCCGGAGGGCCCACCATGAGGACGCCTCTTGGAATGTTTCCACCAAGACGCTGGAATTTCTTTGGATCCTTAAGGAACTCGACGATCTCCCATACCTCTTCCTTAGCCTCCTCGACGCCAGCGACATTCTTAAAGGTGACCCTGTTCTTTCCGAGCGTGAGAAGTTTAGCCTTGGACTTGCCAAAACTCATCGCCCCGCGACCAGCCATCTTCATCTGCTGCCGGAAAAAGAAATACAGAATCAACAGAATTAGGAAAATCGGTAGGAGACTCATCAAGACTGAGCTGAGAGCCTTGTCGTCATGCTTGGGCGAGAGCTCGAGCCCGGCCTCTGCTGTGAGAGCGTGAAGATCGTCCTTCTGGTAGTCGATGTTGACCTGTGTCTTAAACCGCTGCGGAGGTAACTCACCTTCGGACTTGAGATAACCCCGAATGAACTGCTCGTAGCTACCCGCCTGCGACACGAGTTCCAAAGGATAGTCCGGAGAGTCGAGCACGGCACCCTGCTCGACATTGCCCTTGAACTCGCCATAACCCATCTCGCGCAGGTTAGGATTCGTCCCGCCAAAGACGAACGCGGATGCGATCAGCGCCATGGCGATCGAAATGAGGATAAGCCCCCTCCAATTAAAGCCGGGGTCGTTCCCGTCGCCATTCTGTTGAGGGTCTCGATTAGAGTCTGACATGTGCCTTGTAAGTTACGTCCAGCGCACGCCTTTGGGCGCGAGCATGACTGCCTGATCAGTAGATAGACAACGGACGAGGCAACCTAGACCGGAATTTGGGAAAAACAACGCCTTCCCCGTCGGTTTTGAGGAGTAGCCCTACAACCACTAAGCCGCATTTCTGGAGCGAAGCACCATCTCCACCAGATCCCGCGCCTTGGCACGCCCCTCATTAGAGAGGCCGAGCTTCTTGGTGGTCCCTACCAGATAGCCATGGCCAATGAGGCCAGAAACAGGAGAGGTGATGTTGATTACCCGGGGGCGGCCATTCTCCTCGATAACATCATTGATGTCTCGACTCGAAAACTCTCCCTGCCGATAGGATTCACTCAAAATGACCGCACAAAGCAAGGACATGTCAGCTTGGGTCAAATCGTACTCAGAGTTCCTCAAAATGACCTTGGCAGTCGAGGCGACCCCCTCCTCCTCTTCTGGCTCGACCACCAAATCGACCCTGTCTGTAGAAAGCTGACCCTCAAGGCGAATCGCCAAGGTGAGATCCAAGTGGGACTTGAGTAACTCAAGTTCTGGGACGGCATAGTAAGGCAAGCCCTGAATCACTTCAGGAATTGGAGGATGAGATGCCGATTCGCTCATTTTTACAAAATTTTGCTTAATTTAGAAAGAACAGCTTGACCTTTTTGGCAATAACACCAAACGTCCCCCAACGTTCTGAGGCCTATTTTTGTTAAGTGCCTTGAGAAGGATACCATGAACGGCGATTCCCTCAAGTTGAAAAGATTTTAGACTAAATACCCGGCCAGCAATTTGAGCGAAACCTAAAGCAGCTAAAAAGATGAAGACGATCGAGATTATCGAGCCGGGAAGCCTGGAGAGCTTCATGGAAGAGATCGTGCCCGTAATGGGACACCACCGCACCCCTATCTATCGGGGATCGGCAATTGGAGCACACAAGGTGCTTCCCGCCCTTCTTCGCACTGCTATGAAAGAGACCGAGTTTAAAGACTGGTCAGAATTTGAGGCGGCCTTGATTGAGAAATTCAAACTCCGGGGACGAGGCGAACTAAAATTCGATCCGATTTCGGAACTTGAGTGGCACATCATCGGAAGCCACTACGGTCTTCCTACCCGCTTCACCGCGTGGACCGAGAATCCGCTCGTGGCGCTCTACTTTGCGACCGCACCCGGCAAAGACGGAGGCATCGTTTGGCGCCTCCTCCCCGGAAACGCCGATCTGGTCGCTACCCAAGACTTTCAAGTCGGCCCGGAAGAGTACCGCATCTACCACCCACGCCACAGCAATCCCGAGCTTCTAGCCCAGCGGACCTGCTTCCTGAGCCATCCGCTTCCTAAGCTCGATACGTCCCCGATCAGCCTCGAGGACTACTACGAGAACACCGATACCAAGGACTACAGTATGCACCTCTCCAAGATCGTCATCGGCGAGGAGGACAAAGCTCAGTTCCGCCAGCGCCTGTCGCTTCTCGGAGTCGATGCTCGCTCCCTGTTCCCCGGCCTGCGTGGACTCGCATCCCAGATCAGCGCCGAAGCCAAGTTCCACACCGGAAGCTACGACTGGGTATTCTAAATTTTTAAGGGCCTACCAACCAAAATAGTCCGAGGCCGACTCCCGAAAGGGTGTCGGCCTTGTTCTTGCTCGATTTAGTATGGCCAAACCGAACCCCTACTCGTAGCTTTTGGTGACGAACCGTTCGTCCAAGCCTCCGCCGACCTCCCTACTTCTGCCCGTCGCCACAGATCTTCTGCTCTGCTCCCCTTCCTAGCCTCGGCCCAGGTAGAACTCTCCCCACAAATCGGACAAGATGCTCGTGCTCTGGCGGAAGGAAGCACCCAGCGAACCCGAAGGCTTCAAGCCCGTCGAACGTTACGCCAAAGACCGCCCAATCGCGATTCTACAGGATGTCAGCGTTTCAACCCTGCATCTCTATCGGCCGAAGGTAGCCAAATAAAATGGCACCTGCGTCCTTATCGCTTCTGAGAGACCTAGTTTCAAACAATGGAAAGGAGGGGCTCCGCACCCGATTCAAAGCTGGCTTGGGTAGCGCCGCAGGTGCGGAGACCCTTTTCTACCCTACACTGCAACCGAGTTCCGCTTCAGCCTTGGCCATGGGTTGCGCCCGCAACTGCAGGCGAAACGTAGTTAGGTCAAAGTCATGCCAACTGCCAAACACATCCTAGTCGTCGGAGGAAATTCGGGAATCGGACGCCACCTAGTCGATCAGCTCCTTGTGGACGGGCACCAAATCTCGGCCCTTTGTCGTGATGGAAGTGACCTCGAAGCCCTAGGCGTTACCGTGGTTCCGTTCGAAGCCACGGATGCCGGCCCAATCACCGAAGGAATTCCAGAACGACTGGATGGTCTAGTCTACTGTCCCGGGTCGATCACCTTGAAGCCGTTCCACCGTACGACCGAAGCGGATTTCCTGACCGACTACCAGATCAACGTCGTCGGCGCCGTGCGTGTTCTTCAGGCCGCTCTGCCCGCGCTGAAAGGCGGTATCGATCCGGCTGTTGTCTTGTTCTCGTCAGTCGCCGCTGGCACTGGCTTAGGTTTTCACAGCAGTATCGCATCGGCCAAAGCTGCCGTCGAAGGACTGGTTCGTTCCCTTGCTGCGGAATGGGCCCCGACGGTTCGGGTCAATGGCATTGCCCCTTCGCTAACCAACACGCCTCTTGCTGGAGCACTACTTGGATCGGATGCCAAGCTCGAGGCCGCCGGGCAACGTCATCCGCTGCAGCGGATCGGCGATCCAGCAGACCTCGCTGCTCTGGCCAAGATGTTGCTTTCTCCAGAGTCAAAATTTGTCAGTGGTCAGATTCTCACCGTCGACGGTGGTATGTCCGCTTTGCGCACCTTTGGCTAGTTTCGGGGAGTGTAACGGTTCTTCTGTGAGACACCATAGAAATGCATCGTCCTTACGCCTGAGGGCGGTTTCACTGCGCTCAACTTCAGGAGCACCCAGCCCGCGCCGAAGACCCCAATCTGTTTGCCGGTGAACAATCCGAGGGCAATGCCAAGAGAAACCGACTCCAGCAGATCCGTTATCTTCATTTTTAGTAGCGGAATCCCAGCTTTGGCAAGTAGCGAACGAATGGATGCGGGGCGCGCTCCATCTGGTAGCCCATGAAATTCGGACTCCGGCCATCTTCTCCGAAGGGAATGACGGCAACCAAGGCAACACGAGCGAGCAGCGCGTGGACACCTCACTTTTACACAGCTACCCGAGACCAAAACGACTACATGTAAGTAAGTAGGGAATCGGTTTGGCAACTCCGAGCCGGTTGGACCCAGAAAGCGGAGCCAGTAGCTAGCTCGTTGGGAGCAGATCCTTGACCATCTCGCGCTCGCTACGGAGCTCGTCGATAGTCGCGTCGAGACGGGCCTGGGCGAAGTCGTCGAACTCAAGGCCCTGAACGATTTCCCAACCGCCTTTGCCGTCGGCCCGGACCGGGAATCCGCTGATCAAGCCTTCGTCGACTCCGTAGGAACCGTCAGAGCGGACACAGACACTGCGCCAGTCGCCTTCAGGCGTAGCGAAGGTGAGATCGTGAACCGTGTCAGCGATAGCGTTGGCGGCCGAAGCTGCGGACGATGCGCCGCGAGCTGCGATGATCGCTGCACCACGTTGCTGGACAGTGGATATGAAGTCGCCTTCAAGCCAAGCCTTGTCATCGATGACGTCGGTGGCGAGTTTGCCGCCGATCTTGGCATGCTGGAAGTTAGGAAACTGGGTCGCCGAGTGGTTACCCCAGATCGTCATGTTGGTGACATCGGAGGGAGATGCTCCCGCCCTGGCCGCAAGCTGCGACTTGGCCCGGTTCTCGTCGAGACGAGTCATGGCGAAGAACCGATCGTCGGGAACATCGGGAGCGTTGTTCATGGCGATCAGGCAGTTGGTGTTGCAGGGGTTACCGACGACGAGAACGCGCACATCCGAGGCAGCGTTGTTTTGAATCGCCTGGCCCTGACCGGTGAAGATTTTGCCGTTGATGCCGAGCAGGTCGCCCCGCTCCATTCCTTTGCCGCGGGGAACCGATCCGACCAAGGCACACCAGTTCGCGCCATTGAAGCCTTCACTGAGATCCGCCGTCGCCGTCACTCCGCTGAGGAGTGGAAAGGCGCAGTCATCGAGTTCCATGACCACGCCTTCAAGAGCGGGCAGGGCTGGCTCAATCTCGATAAGACGAAGGGCTACCGGCTGATCCGAGCCAAACATAGCGCCCGAAGCGATGCGAAACAGGAGAGCGTAACCGATCTGACCGGCGGCACCGGTGACTGCGACATGAATTGGATCCTTCATAGAAATTTCTCAACAATACCGCCCAATTGACGGTGGGCGACGAATTCTACTAGCAGAGACGGTGGCCAGTGCCAAGAAAGCCTTTCGAAAAACACGGTCAAGACGCTTGGGAATTGCCCTGCTCAAATGACACGATTCGTCATCCTTAAGCCACCCCTGTTCGAGAGCCGCCGTATAACCGACCCATTTCCTGAGCCTAGCAAGGGAATGCTGAAGCTCATGGAATGGTCGGCATGTCCACTTGTTCGACTTTGATAGACACTTGCCGAAGTCAGCCGAGTGCCAAAGCCGGGCGCCGCCTAGGTCACCTGTTGCTACGAAGTAGCCGAAGTCACGCCCCAGATCGACGACGTCACCGCCAAGTTCTACCAAGGTCTCATCGCATATTTTTGGCCCAAAGAACGTGAGTGCATCGAGACTTCCTACCGAGACATTCCCCTGGAGCGGAGCGCCGAAGATATGCACACCACGGCAGTTTTCGGGGGTGAAAGTCTCATTTTCGAGAGAATTTAGGCCGCTTTGTCCGAGTATTGGTGACAACAATCGTTCCAATGCTGGGACAAGGCGGCCTAAATCTAAATGATCCTGAAACTCAGATTTTTACCCCTTCTTGAACCCGTCCTTCAACTCGCGCACGGACGTGGCGCGCAACAGAACCGCAGCGGCACCATAGCAGGCCATGCCGAGGGCGACGAGGATGGCTAGGCCGCTGGCTTTTTGCAGGAATCCTCCTTCGAACCAATCACCGAGGAGGCGATACAGGAACCAGACGACGACGCCCATTAGCAGGCTGGCCCCAAGCGTTCGGACGAGTTTGCTAACTAGGACGGCGTCGGGGCGTAGGAAGTCGTGCCGGCGTAATCCAACAGCGAGCAGGGTGACATTGACCCAAGCCGCGACCGAGGTGGCCAGAGCCAGACCAACGTGGCGCATGGCGGGGAAGAGCAGAAGGGCGACGACGATGTTCACCAACACGGTGACTCCGGCGATCATCATCGGTGTTCGGGTATCCTCACGGGCGAAATAGCCAGGTTGCAGGACCTTGACCAGTACGTAGCCCGGCAGTCCGATGGCGAAGGCCGCGAGCGCTTTGGCCGTCTGGACGGTGCTCTCTGGACCGAAGTCGCCCCGCTCGAAAATGACGCTGATGATCGGGGCGGGGATAACGATCATGGCGACCATTGCGGGCAAGGTAATCAGCAGTGCCAGGAGGATTCCTTGGCTGATGGTCTGGCGCGCGCCGTCCAGGTCATTGGAACGAAACCGCCGGGTGACCTCGGGTAGCAGAACCACACCCAAGGCGATGCCGATGATGCCGAGCGGGAGCTGGTTCAGGCGATCCGCGTAGTAGATGTAGGAGACCGCGCCCTCTTGATACGAGGCGATGATCCCACCGACGAGCAGGTTGATCTGCTGAATACCGGCGGCGATGATACCTGGACCCATCAGAGCGAACAGCCGTTTCATTTTGGTGTCGATCTTCGGCAGGCGGAGACAGACCGGAAGGCCCTTTCGATAGCAGGTCCACCAGAGCGCTCCGAGTTGGACGAAGCCGGCGACGAGAACGCAGAGAGAGGCGATGTAGCCGCATCGCATCGGGTCCTCGGACCAGCCGAGGATCGGAATGGCTACGAGCAAGCCGAGAAGAAAGATGGCATTGAGTAGGACCGGTGCGGCGGCAGGCATGCCGAAGATCCGCATGGTGTTGAGCACACCACTGAGGTGGGCCGCCAAGGCCATACATAGGAGATAGGCGAAGGTGATCTGCGAGTAGCGGACGGTCAGCTTGAAGGTCTCCGGGTTGTTGCGGAATACCTGTAAGCGGCCCGGGCCTTCTACCTCGGCAATACCTTCAAGACGGGTGTAGCCATGTTTCGGGGGTAGAGGAAAGTGGCGTCGGCCATCGACCGCGACGGTGGTGTTCTCAGTAGCGATTGAGGATAGATCGGTAGTCGCCTTCTCGGGTTTTTCCGCTCCGAGGACTCTCATCAGACTGGCGAACGGACCAGACTCTACCGGGGTCGAGACCTTGGCCTCGCGGATCGTGAAGGAACCTTTGCCTTCCTGGGTAAAGTAGATGTCTTTGCGCCCGTCGATCTTGATCGAGAACGGAAACTCGATCTTGAATTCTCCTTTAGCGAAGGCGGGCGAGTGACTGGCCGCCTTGAACCCCGGTACGACGGCACTCATGATCGGGCTCATCAGCGGTAGCGCGACAATGGTGCCGAATAGCAAAACCAAGGCCAGCATCGAGAACGTCCTGCTGGCAAACGCTAGCGCTTCCTCTTTGCCCTGTTCCTCATTCTCCCTAGCGAATAGCGGCACAAATGCTGAGTTGAAGGCGCCTTCGCCGAAGACTCGCCGAAACATATTCGGGAAGCGAAACGCCGAGAAGAAAGCATCGGCCGCCATGCCGGTGCCAAGATAGTTCGCGATGACGGCCTCGCGCACGAGGCCGAGGACACGGCTGAGTAGCGTGAAACCGCTCACGGTAGCCATTGATTTGAGGATCGACATTCTCGTTCGGGTGGCCGAAATTTAGGCGAAGTCGAGAGAAAAGCTAGGACTGCAATGACATCGAGACGGCGAGGTAATGTTTGGCCTTTGTGACTATTTCGATTAGGCTCGATCTTATGACCCGAAATTCCTTTCTCCAAATAATTCTCTGTTTCGTTCTCACAGTTGCCGCTCCTCTGTCTCATGCCGCTCCAGACTTCGGCGATGGCAGTTCGTCCACATTGGCGACGAAAGCTTGGAAGGCGCTGGAAGCCGGCAACTGGGCCGATGTCGTCGCTTACTGCAATCAGTGCATCACTTCCTTCGAGAAAGAGGCGCTAATTACCGAGGCGAAGCTCAAAGAAACACCGGCACCCGCCGGAGAGTCGGACGAAGCGATCGCCATGCGCTGGGCGCTCAATGATGTTGGCACCTGCTACTTCATTCTCGGTCAGGCACTACAAAAGCAGGGCAAAGACGACGAAGCGAAAAAGGCGTTCAACAAGGTGATTGAGAGCTTACCCAACGCTCAGTGCTGGGATACTCAGGGTTGGTATTGGAAGCCAGCCGACGCGGCCAAGGAGCAACTCTACGACTTGGAGCTGAAGGCGAAGTAGTTGCGGCTTCGGGCGTGACCCGAACGCGAAATTTCTTCCTAGCTTCAGGTAGGAAGACGGTTCCTCGCCCACAGTTGCTTTGGACTTATTCTTGGTGCTCATTGAGACGATGAGTAGCCAAATCGGTAGCGGTGGTCGCCTCGATCGCTTTACTCTCGGTGGCAATCGCTGAGGAAGCCAATCTGATCAGCCCACCGATGGAGCAGGCCGATCCTTGCCCCCGGAAAATGGGTCCGGCAGATCGCGCCTGAATACCCGAGAACCGACGTCTACCACGCGCTGTATTTGCCTACGGACTGGGGGCTGGACCGCAAATATCCGGTCATCGTCGTCGAGCTCTCGGCGGGAAACAAATTCGCCTCTCCAACGGTAGCGGTGAGGTCAAGGACGCGAATCTCGGTTTTGGGCTCAGCGGAGGTAGTGGCTACCTCTGGGTGAGCATGCCCACGTTCCAGTCGGCGGAAAAGAGAACGCTTACACTTGGTGGGGCGAGATGGATGCCACAGTCGAGTATTGCCTGAAGAACCTCGGTTGAATCTGTGAGCAGTTCGGCGGTAATCCCGACAAGGTTCTGTTGTGCAGTTTTTCCCGACGCGCCATCGGCACCAGCTACATCGGCTGAGCGAATGATCGTATCGCCGCGCTGTGGCCGGCGATTTTCGCTCACGACCACCTCGACGAGCAGAAGACTTGGTGCTACCCGGATAGTGACCGAGACTCCGCGCTCCGACATCTTGCCCGTCTTGACGATCTTCGCAGTCGGTTCGGCACGCGCACACGGATGCCTCGATGCATCGCGACAGTCGGCTACGGCGATTCGTCCGGGATTCGATGGAGCGTGTGCTTGCTGGCGATTGACAGGAGCGTCCTGTCCGTGCGATGGAACCCCATGATCGTTGTTCTCTCTCCAGCCAAGACCTTGGACGAAACCCCGGCTAGTGGCTCCGTGGCCCATACCTGCCCAGAACTTCTCGGTGACTCGCAGGAGCTGGTCGATCGCCTCGCTGGTATGAGCCCAGCGGACATCGGCAAGCTCATGTCGATTAGCGACAAGCTCGCCGACTTGAATCACGGGCGCTACCAGAGCTGGGCCCAGCCGTTCTCGCCGGACAACGCCAAGCAGGCGTTGCTGGCTTTCAAGGGCGATGTCTACGCCGGACTGACCCTCGATGAGTGGGCCAAGCGGGACTTCGATTTCGCTCAAAAGACCTTGCGTATTTTGTCGGGACTCTACGGTATCCTGCGACCACTTGACCTGATGCAACCCTACCGCCTGGAAATGGGCACCCGGCTGAAGAACGACCGGGGCGACGACCTCTACTCGTTCTGGGGGAACCGCATCACCGACGAACTAAACACCGCGCTCGCCAGCAAAAAGGGTAAGTCCAAGGCGCTAATTAACCTCGCATCGGTCGAGTACTTCAAGTCGGTGAACACTGGTGCTCTCGACGCGCCGATCATTAGTCCAGTCTTCAAGGACGAGAAGCAAGGAAATTTCAAGATCATCAGCTTCTACGCCAAGAAAGCCCGAGGCATGATGGCCGACTACATCGTCCGCCACCGCATCTCCGACCCCGCCGACCTCCAAGGATTCTCCACTGCTGGCTACACCTACGACGCCGCCGGATCGACGGAGGCCGAGCCGCTGTTCCTGCGCGAGGAGCACGTGGCGCAAGCCGCAAGGGGCTAGGTTCCACCACCGTAGATAGGATTCACCACGGGAGATGTGAAACGGAGAGGCCGAGCAGAGAAAAATTGACCACGGAAAGCGCGGAATTACGCGGAAGCGGAGAGGTAGAGCAGTAGATTTTTGATTTCCTCCGGTCTTATTCAGCAGTCCGTAGTCCCGTTGCCTCACAGTATTCCGTGCTTTTCCGCGTCTTTCCGTGGTCAAAATTAGCAGTGCCTCTCCCGCTGTTAACGTCTGAATTGGGAGTGTAACGGTTCTTCTGTAAAAGCTGCTAGGGCCTAAACGCTTTCTGGTGCAAACCGGAAGAGAGCTTGCGGTGTCCGGCCAGGGTTCCCAGATTCTGGGTGTCAGATCAACGACACCATGAC
>Ga0209186_1002780_pt1 | contig 12257 bp, 12 predicted proteins | sample SidtaG_FD_187426 | JGI IMG/M metagenome (GOLD analysis project Ga0209186, IMG submission 187426) | Marine algal microbial communities from Sidmouth, United Kingdom - Sidmouth_Male2 metaG (SPAdes) (version 2) | ecosystem: Host-associated > Algae > Red algae > Unclassified | place: Sidmouth...
CAAGACTGGACGAGTCGAGTCCAAAAAGGCTACGGCATCGCCACGAATCGCCGAAATATCGCCTTACACAGCTACCAGCGAAGAACCTGAGGCCAAATCAAATCAACGGGTGAGAAATGCGGGCTAGTATCCTGCCCGCTCATCTGCGGCCTGCTCTTCAAGCAGCGTCTGGACGTCCTTGTGGAGTTTCTCGATGAAGACGTCGGGCATCTGCGGATGCATGACCGCATACATTCCCCGGATGTGGCCCTTATGATCGACCAAGGCGACGCGCATGTCGTGCGTGAACAAGTCGCCTTCGAACAGTTGCTCCTCGGGCTTCTTCTTCGTCGGTGGAAGAAAGCCGAACTTATGCGTCATGTAGGCACGCAAGTCCTTGCCGTCGCCGGTGAGGAACCACCAGTCGTCGCCGATGAGTTCGTGGCGAGTGCGGAAGTCCTTAAGGACCTCCGGGCTGTCGTGCTCCGGATCGAGACTGATCGACAGGAAATGAATATTGGGATTGTCCTTGTGCTCTTCGCGCACGGAGGCGAGTTCGGCTTGAATCCCCGCACAACCAGTCGGGCACCGCGTGAACAGATAGCTGGTCAGAATAACCTTGCCCTTGAGATCCTTTAGTTCGACCTGCTCACCGGTGTCGGCGGTGGCTATGAGATTCTTGTCGAGACGAGACAAATAAGGCAAGCGCTCCTGATCGGCAGCCTTATCAGTGACCGCATATTTAAATACGTAGTTCACCCCGACGACGGCGCCGAGGGCTATGATGATCATCAGAATGGGCACCGTCCACGGGTTGATCGGCTTGGCGGAGGGAGGCCCTTTAACAGGGCTATCGTCGTTGGATGCGGAATCGGACATGAGTTCAGCGGGTGTTAGCCAGTACTAATTACCTCCAGTCGATGACAAGGAGGATCAAGATGGCGGGAAGATAAGCGAGAGTGTAGAAGAACAGCTTTCGAGCCGCCGCTTTGGTACGGACCTTGCGAAAGCGGATGGCGAGGACCAGCATCCACAGGCCGAGAAGCCCACCGCCGACAGCGAGAAGCCATCCAGAGAACTGATAGACCACTGGCTGGGCCATGAGTAGGACGAGAGGAACTGTGAACAGTAGAGCATAGAACGAGGTCTTACTACCATCATCGTCATCGTTCGACCACATGACAAAGCCACCGTTCTTATACTGCTCGCGGTAGATCCAGTTGATCGCGACGAAGTGTGGGAGTTGCCAGAAGAACAGCAAGGCGAACAGGAAGAACGACTGAGGAGAAAAAATCAGATCCCAGCGGAAGACGACTCCTTCGGTCTGGGTCGGGTGACCGAAGGCCCCAGCCCAGCCGACCATCGGTGGAAACGCTCCCGAGACCGCGCCGACGATGGTGTTCCAGCTCGAGGTGCGCTTCATCGGCGTGTAGATGAGGACGTAGGTCAGCAAGGTGACAGCCACCAAGGCAGATGATTCGGCATTGACCTTCGCTGCTAGATGCACAATACCGAACCCACACAGCACGGTTCCAAGAAGAAAAGCCGGAGCAGGCGCCAGCCGCTCAGCCGGCAATGGCCGATCGCGGGTGCGCTCCATTTTCCGATCGACATCGATCTCCATCAGCTGATTAAACACGGAAGACCCGAGGGCGGCTAAGGACGTGCCAAAAATGGTATGGATGAGCAACCAGAGGTCAAAGCCGTTCTCCTTCGACGACACCCAAAAGCCGATGCCGGTGGTGACGATCACCATCAGCGTCAACCTGGCCTTGGTAATGGCCATGATATCGTCCCGCAGGGTCGGCGGGGAATCTGGATCTACCTTCTTTTTACGCTCCATCCGTCTAGGAAATCTCCGTCGCCACTAGAGGCTGCTCTTTGCGGAAGGCAAGGAGAAGGAAGAAGGCAAGGCAAACCATCGAGCAGCCGACGCCAAGATGAATGATCTGCGATCCAGGAGGTAGAGCATAGTGACCGAGTGTCCAGCCAGTGACCGCTTGAACCACCACCATCCCAGCGGCTAGGAACGGCACACCACGACGCCAACGGCGCACGCCAGAACGGACAATCGGCACCAGAAAGCCAACCGCCGCGATGACCGTCGCCCAGGCAAAGGTTCGGTGAATCTTGAAACGGTCGCCGATGGCCTCGATCCATTCGGTCCGGGGAAGCGTCTGCTCGGCATGAATGACCTGATCAATACCCTCCCGCACCTGCGCGCCGAGCACGACTTGGATTGCGGAAGCCAGAAAGAACAGCCAGACCCAAAGCTTGGCTCGCTTGTGATCGTGCTGCGCCAGACTCATCGATGGCCAACGCTCGCACGCCGCCATGACGATGGCGATGAGTAGACAAAACAGCAAGATCGCACAGAACAGGTGCAGCGTGATCATACCCGGCATCAACTTTGACTTTACCACAACCCCACCAAGCCAGCCTTGGAAGCCGACCAGAAGAAAAGCCGCCAGCGATCCCCAGAACAACGACGGGCGAAATTTCCGAAGCCGGATAGATAACAAGAGGGTCAGAAAAATCGTAAAGCCGACCAACACCCCGAGGAGACGATTTAAGTATTCAATCCAAAGGTGAGTGGGATTAAATAGAGCGATCAGATCATCCTCGCTAAGATCGGGATGCTTACTCCGAAACTCTTCCAACACGGCAGGAAGGTCGACCTTCTCCAACGTGCTCGGCGGCCACCAGCATCCCCAGCACTTCGGCCAGTCCGGACAGCCCAATCCGGAGCCTGTAGCCCGCACCAATCCACCGACAAAAATGAGGAGCAGAGTAAGAGCCAAGGTGACCAAGGCCATGCGGCGAAACGGAGTCAAATTCATGCCAAGCTACTAAAGTTTACGCCGGGAAGAGTCGCAAGGATTCGCGTATCTTATGGGCGAAATCGATTTCGATTTAGTAACGTTGGTAGTTTAGATAGGTAAAGTATAGGTATTTTCGGATATTTTAGGGTATTTAGGTAGTTTCGCCGGTAGGTCCCACGTGTCCCCGCGCCGCCGCAGTCCAAAGATCAAAGCTCCGCCGAGTCGAGAGCACTCCATCGCCATGTCCATGAGCACCCCTCCAACTATCCAAGTTTGGAGTGCTGGCACTAGTGGCAGCGTTGGATTACGCATGCCCGGGAACCCGTGCTGGAGTTCCCCCTAATGCCTCCGGCTCATCGGGCCGCCCTTCTTCCTCGACGATGCGTTGGCGCGGGACAGATTCGCCCGGAGCTTCTTGAAAAAACCATCGTCGTTTCCGACCTCGACATCCGTGCTGGTGTCAGAGAGGGCCCGAGCAAGGGCTGGATCGACCCGCGGTGCCTTAGGAGCCGGCGGAGCCTTTCGCTCAGAGCGCTTCAAATGCGAAACCAGTGGGATCTTCACCGACTCGGGAGTCGGCGGTGGCGGTGGACGGCGGGACGCAGCAGCCTTGTCATAGGGCGCGAACGTGTTGATGGGAACCTTATAGCGACGGAAACTAGTGGTCAGCTTACGGCGCCCCTTGATGAAAGTCGTAGGGCTGTGGTAGTTCGAATAGTCGCCCTTGAACTTGGATCGGTTCATGCCGATCTGGAGATTCTTCCGGACCTCAAAATGGAGGTGGGCGTAGTACATACCATTGTTGTTCCCCATGGTGCCGACGAGTTGACCTCGGTCGACTTTCTCGTAGAGCTTCACCTTCCGCTCCTTCAGGTGACCATAGAGAGAATCAACCACCCGCACGGCCCCATCATTGTCCCGGAAGGCATGGCGAATGATGATGACATTGCCCCATCCTCGAGCAACATTTTCTGACTGAACGACGATTCCCCTACCCATCGAATAAATCGGATCTCCCATATCGGAATTTCCACCACCACGACCGTTCCAATCCTCACCAAGGTGACCGTTCGGGTAGAATCCACGATACTTGTAGTAGCCATGTGCATTCGGCTTACCGACGGGGTAATCGAACCCATCAGCCAGATGGACCAGGATGGCATCACTCTTAGCAGCCGAGGCAATCGGCACCGGAGCAAATAGTAGCGCCAAACACAGAAGCCCACTGAGCGCGGAATGCCACCATGGGCAAAAGACCTCGGCTTGCGGAGCAGGTTTCATGAACTAGGCAAAAAAGCGGAAGTAAACAAAGGCGGCAATTCCAGCGAGAATACAGTAATAGCCAAAATATTCGAACTTTCCTTTTCGAATACTAGCCAGCACTCCGTAGACCGCGATAAGGCCGAAGACAAAAGCGGCGATACTACCTGCCAAGTAAGGACCAACCTCCGAGGCTTCGATGCTCCGAAATTCATCTCGCTCGTAGATCACCGCACCTGTGATTGCGGGGATCGCGAGGAGAAAGGAAAACTCGGCGGCTTTGGATGGATTCACGCCGCCAAGCATTCCGGCAACGATGGTCGAACCAGAGCGGGAAATCCCGGGAAGTATAGCCACAGCCTGACCCACTCCCATCATGATGGCCTGGGCCCAACCCACCTCGGTTCCCCTGCCCTGGGGGCGTTGAAAAAACCGAGGAAGTAGTAGCAGAACGCCGGTGCAGATCAAAAGGATGGCAGTGAACGTGGGGCTGTCGTAGGCAGCCTTAAATTGATCGCCGAAAATTAAAGCGGCGGCCACAGCGGGAAGCATGGCAATCGCTAGTTTAAGGATTAAGGCTCGCTCCCGAGGACGATTTTTCGAGAACAAGGAGATCAGCATCTCGATGAGGTGGGCGCGAAAGTAGATTACCACCGCCAATAGGGTCCCTACGTGAAGAAGGAGCTCGAAGACGGCCGATGAGTCCTCCCCAGCGAGCGCCAGCGCGGCGTCGACTTCAGGACCTCGGATTCCCAAAAGGTGCTGAGCAATGACCAAATGACCGGACGAGGAAACGGGGAGAAATTCCGTCAATCCTTGGAGAATCCCAAGGAGAATGGCTTCGAGATAGGACATGTTTATGAAAAGGGAGCACCGGAGTCAGTAGATTCTATGGGAGGATGAAGCTCTTTTTCCATAGGGGTTCCTCCCCCATAAACGGCTCCGAATCGTTCCGCCACTCCGGTTGTTGGGAAAAAATACGGAGGGCCTCCGTCAGGCGAGTTCACTTCATCCTGCGAATCCTCGACCCCCACGGATGCACGACGCCCAGACTTCGGTAAATCTGGACGCTTCCGGGAAGCGAGTAGACCGAGCAGTAAAGCCCCTAGGATGGTAGACGGAAGAAACCACAACACGCTCTTCAGTTTAAACCCGCCGCTCATCCTCGCCCTACCGTCAACAAGAGCCGTACCCATCTCGCTCGAAATCCTCTTCACTACCCTGCAGAAAACAGGTGCAGGATCTTTCCAACCGTCCTCGTCTTGAATCGCTCCTCGAAAAATAGCCTGCTGATCGGGAAGGAAGATCAACTCATGAAGACCATCTCCTGGGGCAAAACTTACCTGACCACTGCCCCGCTCAAATCCACAAACTAACCCAGGGCGATCCCCAAACCACTCCTTAGCATAGGCCGCCAATACCTTCTCCAAGGTTAGCCCCATTGGCGTATACGCTAAAGCGACAACGAAGGTCGGAAGCCCGGTTTGTTCAAAAGTCGTCGTAAGATGCACCGAAAGATCCTCGGCCTGATCCTTCGACAGCAGATTTGCGTCGTCCAAAACCCAAGAAGCTGGCGGAGGAGGAACGTCGATTTTCTCAACCTCTGCAACCTGTGCCACCAACGGCGGATTTCCAAAAGCCACTAGTAGGCAGAGAGCCGTATGCAGCAGCCATCGGACCAATGATTGTGTTCGGCTAGACATGAGCAAGATTTTGTAGAGCCTCCCTGACATCTTCGATTTTCATGGGAGTCCGCGCTCTCCTCCACATCATCGATACCTCCCGATATCCGGAGGCCTCGGCGAGATCCAATGCTTCACGGAATCCATTCCCCACTCGGTCAGCCACATGAGCATCGGAACCAAGGACCAGCGGGATTCCCTTCTCCGCCATCAACATGAGCATGTCCCCACCTGGATTCATCTCGGGGAGGCGCTTGTTGACCCCAGAGGTGTTGAGTTCCATGCCAACACCGGTCTTTGCAATGGCATCGAGTGCCTTAGAGATGTGATCCGACAGTCTCTCGAACTGCCAATCATCTGGAGAGTGGTTCTTGACCAAATCGGGGTGAGCCAAAGTATCGAATAGCCCTGTCTGCGCGGATTCCACCAAGTGGTCGAAGTAATTACGGAAAAAATCGTCGGTCTTCGGGACCCCGAACTTGGCTTGATACTCTGGGCTAAAGAAGTGCACAGAACCCAGCACGTGCTCGCCATCGAGTTGGCCGTGCAGGTCCTCAAGCCAGCTTTCGTAACCAGGGAACCAATCGCTTTCGATGCCGATTCCCACCCGGAGACGCCCTTCGTAGGACGATCGGGCCTGCTCTACCATTTTCCGGTAGGCAGGCAGATCGTCCATCCCCATGCGCACACGCGGCCAAAAGCCCTTGGGCATGGGGCTGTGGCAGGTGAACACAATGGATCCGAATCCCTTTGCGACCGCCTCTGCAGCATATTCCGTAGGCTCGCCGTATGCATGCCCACAGAGTGGGGTGTGCATATGCGAATCCGTAAGGAGGTTTGGGATCGCCTTACTCATTCAAATGGGGACAACCGAAGCTAGGAAAGAACCGTCGACTCGTCGATTTACGATTCTCCGCGGAGAGCTTTGTCGCGCTCGAGCTTAAGCCCCATCTTTCTGTAGAGAGTCGCGATGCTCACGCCGAGCATACTTGCGGTCTTCTCTCGTGAGCCCTCATTGAACTTGAGGGTCTCGCGGATGAAAATCTTCTCTTGCTTCTTGATGTAATCAGAAAGTTTCGAACCGATCGGAAGCTGGGCAGTGATGACAGCGTCGTCGTCAGTAACCTCAACCTTCTGGGTAACATTGGGCGGAAGATCCACTGGCCGGACTCGTTCCCCGTCCGAAAGGGCGCAAGCACGCTCGACAGCGTTCTGAAGCTCCCAGACGTTGCCCGGCCAACCATACTTCTCGATGAAGCCGATGGAAAACTTGTCGAGTTCCTTCTTCTTGGTCCCGGTTAGTTGCGCGTATTTCTCTAGGAAGTGATCAGCTAGGAGGGTGATGTCCTCCTTGCGGTGGCGCACGGCCGGGAGATGGATCGGAATGATGTTAAGGTGGTAGAACAAGTCCTGACGGAACTTGCCTTCGTTTACCTGCTCTTCAATTCCCTCGGTCGAGGAAACCAGCAATCGGAAGTCGTATTCGGGAGTCAGTCCACCGCCGATGCGACGCTTGTCGATCTCCTCAAGGAAGGAGTTAAGCTGAGCCTGCAAACGCGGTGTAAGCAACTCGATCTCCTCGATCAAGACGGTGCCACCGTGTGCACGCTGAAAAATAGTCGGGCTACCTGCGGACTCAATGCTTCCGAACAGCTCCTGCTCAAGCAGTTCCTCGGAAAGAGCCGAGCACTGGATGATCTTGAATGGAAGTGCGGCGCGGTCGCTGGTATTGTGAATGACACGAGCGATCAGGTTTTTGCCTGTTCCGAATTCTCCTTCTAGAAGAACCGGACGAGAGATATCCTTGATCTTTTCGACCTGAGTGAGCACCGCCTTAATTTTGTCACTTTCACCTATGACGCGGTGCACGGGCATGGCAGCAGTTTCTGGCGAGGGCGCGGTGCTCTCCACTTGTGGCGAGGAGGCTCCTGCGAGGCCGCGATCGACCGTGCGTTTGAGATCTTCTAGTTCGAAAGGCTTGGTCAGATAGTCGAAGGCGCCGAGCTTCATTGCTTCGACAGCCGTCTCCACGGTGCCATAACCTGTAACCATAACGATCGAAATATTCGGGTGCTGATTCCGAGTATCCTCGATGATCTGAAGACCGTTCATGTCTCCGATCCTGAGGTCCACTATCATCAAATCGGGGTTTACTTCCTTAATTAGCTTCACGCCTTCAGCCCCTGTCTGGGTGGCGAAAACTTGGTGCCCCATCTGCTCACACAGCTTGCCCATGAGGCTCAAAATCGAAGCCTCGTCATCAATGATTAAAATTTTTGCCATTCCTCTTCCCTTTGTTGGTTTTGTTTATAGCACCTCGCCGATCCAACTCGGAAAGGATTGGTCAAAGCCGGTTAACTATTAACGACCTTGAATCAACCCGTCAAGGAACATTCTCAATTTTGAAAGACACGACTAATCGACAGACGCGCAACACTAAATGGAATTCGACACAACGGGCGGACTATTTCAGCTTTTCACTGATTCGGACAGGGCATCGCGGACCGAAGACAAGGATTCACCACTCGCGAAGATCCGTCCCCACGTCTCCGTAGCCACGAGATAAAAGTAAAAATTATCCCAATCCGCTCCGCGTCTTTCGCCGACGATTCCCGGTAACACCGATTCAAGATAGCCCCCCCTGAAGTAGCTCGGATCCACAGGACAGAAATGACTCGGATTGGCACTGAATGCGAATTTCTCGCGTTCAGTGATCGCCTTGGGCACCCCCAGATCGACCGCTGTTCGGCGCAATGTCGCTTTCGAACTCTTCTGGGGACCGCGAAGCCTCCGCGGGGAGTTGAGAAGGAATGCGGCCAGTTCCCGGTCGAGAAATGGAAATCTGGATTCGATTCCCGACCACATCCCCATCCTGTCGTTGCGCCAAAGCAGCGACTGCAGGTGGCCGAAGCAGGTATGCATGAATCCCTCGGCAAATTCGCGCTCTTCACCCGCCGGTAGGAAGCCGTATGCCCGTTCCGCCCGGTCGCGCCATTGCTGATCTTGCTGGGCATTCCCCAAGTCCCGAAGTCGGCTGCTTGCGTCGCTCCCACCAGCTCTCGAACTAGGAGCCAGCAACTGGATCGCATGCGCACCTCGATCCCAGCCGATTCTCTGAAATGACCGGAACAGAAGATCGAACGGACGCCTAGCTCGCTTGAGAAACAACCGATCCCCCACCCAACCGTAGCCGCCGAGTAGCTCATCCGCGCCTTCCCCCGTCAAAATCGCCTTTACTCCAGCGTCACTCGTAGCACCCGCCATCGCCTGAAACGGGATCGAGTTCGGGTGGTAGCCAAGGGGATAGTCGTTGGCGTAGGTCAACTCGGCGAGAGCACCGACGAAGTCTTGAGGAGTCGTCTCCGCGACCCGCAACTTTGCCTCCATGGCCGTTGCGGCTTTCTCGGCATACTGTCGCTCGCTCTCGTGCCCACGCACGTCGGCATGGAACGCAACTACAGGCTCATTCCCGCCCGCCATTGCTCCGAGCACGGCAGACGAGTCCAGACCTCCACTCAAGCCGACACCGATAGGAGCATCGCTCACTGTAGCGCGGCTCACGGCCCGGCCGAAGAGACGAGCAAACTCCTTATCGTAGTCCGCTACCGTCATGGCGGAGATCTCGCCGTAGCGATCTTCGCTGACCCACTGATCGATGGCATCAAAAACCACCACTTTGGCCTGATCCGAGCCCGACTTGAACTCCACGACCGACCCGGGTTCGACTTCCCCTACTCCCGGCCACGGACTCGCCGGGCCGAGATGCGGGGCACCGAGAAGCATAGCCATAACTGACGAAAACTCGGGGTGGGCAGCACCGACTACGGGCTCGAATGCCTTCAGCTCAGAGGCCGCCCAAACTCGCCCATCTCGCTGATGGTAAAAGGCCGGCTTGATCCCAAAGACGTCTCTCGCCAGAAACAAGCGCCCTTCGTCCCGATCATGGAACGCCAAGGCGAACATGCCCTCAAACCGTCGACAAGCCTCGCCGACTCCCCAACGAATACAGGCCTCGAGGACCACCGCCGTATCGCCAATCTCGTCGATCTTGGCCAACTTCAACTCCTCGGCAAGCTCCCGATAGTTATACACCTCACCATTATAGGCCAAAAGATAGCGCCCAGTGGAATCCATCATCGGCTGAGCAGCAGCCACAGACAGGTCGAGAAGGCTGAGCCGCACGTGCCCCATCACCACACGCCCCTCCAAGGTCTCAAGCCCCCGCCCATCCGGACCTCGATGCGCCAATCGGTCCAACATGATCCCCACGGTCACCGCCTCCTCGGCACCAACACGTGCCGTCAGATCAGTGGAAAAGCAGGTGGCGAAGCCGCACATACCGCCATTATTAGTCCGAAGAGTCTATTTTCGCTAGAACTAGCTTGTCCTTCTCCGACGCATTCTCAATATAGATATTCCGGCACCCCCCCCGGATTCCAATCGAGTGAACTTCGCCTGGCCTGAATGCAGTATGAGTCTCAAGGCCGACCCCGAGTTGACTGGCAAGACCGTAAAGTGCCCTGGTTGTAGCACTAAATTCCAAATCCCAGAAACCCTGACTCCTCCTGCCCCCGATTCAGGTGACGGTGCAGAAGGGGGCCGAAGTCGCCAACCTGATGATCGCCCAGTCAGACATCGATGCCTCTCGAATTCAGGGCTCCTACTCGATCTTGAAGGTGTTCCTCTGGCCCGTCCCGATTCTGGGATTCATCGGAACCGTCCTCGGACTTTCCGAATCCATCGCCGTATTCGGCGAGATCGACGCCTCCGATACAGAAGCACTCACCGAAACCATCGGAAGCGTCACCAGCGGTCTCGGAACTGTATTCAACACCACCTTGCTCGGCCTCGTCCTATCCGTCTTCATGGCATTCCCTATCGCCGCCGTGCAAAAGACATCGTCAAATACACTGAGACTTCCACCCGCCTGCGCAACGAAGTCAGCCTCCGCGAAGGAGCTGGCGAAGGCCCAGACGATATCAAGGATCCCGCCTCGACCTTCCAGCGCGCCCTACGCAAAATCGCATCGGAAGAAAATTCGTACGTCTGGTTCTACGTCAAAGGCGACAGCTTCGACATGTATCTCGACGCCCGGAACTTGGCCGACGAAATGAAGGCCCTCACAGGTTGGGAACCTTGGGGAGCAGACTTCTTCGTTCAGACGATCATCCCCATCGAAGTAGTTGCGCTCAAAACCACCCCTCCGAAAAAATCTGGTGCCGCCGGCAAGACGGTCAAAGGTGTGGGCAAGACGCTCGACTAGCCCAATAGCGGATTCCCAAAGAGGTAATTGTCGCGACCGCAGTTTCCGCTATCGTGGCACCCAAGGATCCTTCCGCCAGAGCCGATCCTAGTCACCGCCGACTTCCTTACCGAGCGAAAATACTGTCACCATCCATCGCGCCCGCCTGACCAGCACCAGAGCCTCACTGTACCCGGCCCGGATTCGGCTTGGCCAAGTGAGTTGGGCGTCATTGCCAAGAATGACCTCCGGCCACGGCCAGCCTCGGGCAACCCCACTAGCCCGAGGCCACCATAAATATTGAGATTACCGTCCGTGCCTGTTAGTCCCTTCGTAGGGTGGCCTGCTGGGTGGTTGTTGAAGACGGGTAAAAGTCTGATTTTCGAGAGAATTTAAGCCGCTTTGTCCCAGCATTGGCGATAGTATCGTGTCAAGTTTCGTCCCACTGATCCGATTTTGTGATTCTCCGAAGAACGAGGACGCTAGTGCCCTTTTCTCGATCCCAACGCATACCTCAGTCGGGCCGCTTTCAATCGGCAGGTTTCGGTGACGATAATCGATCCCTCTTTATCAATGACAGCCTCCACCTATGATCCTTCGGTCCATCCATACACAGAAAGAATCCTCGGTTTCTCACGATCCTAGCATCAGCAAACGCGTCCTCTTAGGCAACGGGGAAATCCCCCATCTCACGCAGTTCGCGACAAGTCGAATCCCGCCGGGCGAAGCTACCTCTCCGCACTCCCATGCAGACATGATCGAGGTTTTTCTAGTTCAGCGCGGCTCCGCCGAGGTCACGGTCGATGGCACAACCCACCGAATCGAAGAGGGTGGCTACATCGCAATCCACCCCGGCGAGGTTCACGTCCTCAAAAATTCGTCTGCCACCGACGATCTAGAGCTTCTCTACTTCGGAATTGCCGAGTAAAAGCCTAACTTAGGGAGTGTACAAAGACCAATGGCGAGCGCGACAACGAGTGTATTCTGATGCTAGCGAGAGCGCCGCTGAGCAAGGGAGCCGGCTTCCTGAGCAACATCATGACTATAGCTAGTGCCTGGGAGAAAACGCATCATTCACCCGCTGGAGCCCTACTCGGGGTCGATTGCGACCAGCAAGGGGGCTTCCGCGATGCTCTTCGTGGGCCCTGTGACGATCTGAAGAGGGTCTTGGGGGATGCGCGGTCAGGTCTCGTACACGGGCGGGCAGGGGGCCGCTGTCGCGCCCGCCAGATCCCGCCATGTCCGGTCGTTGCTACTAGGCGGCTCGGGATC
>Ga0209186_1002783_pt1 | contig 12252 bp, 10 predicted proteins | sample SidtaG_FD_187426 | JGI IMG/M metagenome (GOLD analysis project Ga0209186, IMG submission 187426) | Marine algal microbial communities from Sidmouth, United Kingdom - Sidmouth_Male2 metaG (SPAdes) (version 2) | ecosystem: Host-associated > Algae > Red algae > Unclassified | place: Sidmouth...
CCGCTTTTTCCTTGTTGAATGTAAAATAATCATTCGCGCCTGTCGCTATTCCTCTTACCACTTTCGCCACCTTTTTAAACGGCACAAGATTTTTATATTTTTTGCTTAATTGCTTCTGATAGTATGCGCGCCATTTAATATTTGGGTCAATATCTTTATTGCTGATTATCTTTGAATACCATTCAGATGTAGGGGTTTTTATTTGATTTTTTATTGTTTCGAATTGCTGCCTATTTTCTATTGTTGTAAAACTTACGGAAGATGAATTATTGTCGTTTGACAGCAATAAAATTGCACTCGTAGTCAATGCATCATTAAAAACATTTTCTTTGAAATCAAAAATAATGATATGTTTTAGTGCGTTCGTTTCAATCAAATATCGCTTGACGAATGTACCATAATCTGAATTTAAAAATTCAGAAGGGATAATGTACGCAGCTTTTCCGCCTTCATTTAATTGATAAATTGATTTGAGTAAGAAAAGCGTGTAAATATTTGTGAATCCATTTAGCTTTACTTTTAGCTTTTTCCTTATCTCTTCTAAGGCTTTTTTATTCTCGTAATCATGGAATTTGAAGTATGGTGGATTGCACAAAATCCCGTCATATTTATTATTCCAATCATTAAAAAGGTAATCTTCTAAAATGAGTTTTACATTGGCAAATTCACGAAATGAGTGCTCGGCTTCTCCAAAAATTATGGGGTCAACATCAAATCCTTTTATCTCCAAATTTGGATTTTTTGCCAACAATAAGCGGGAGAAAACCCCAAGTCCAAAAGCAGGTTCGAGTACTTTTTTTAAGGTTGGATTTTTAAAAACCCAATCAACCATCACGGCTGCCACCTCTTCCGGCGTAAAGAACTGAGCAAATTTCTTTCTATGAGAAATGCCGACTTTTTGTGAATATGTTTGCTCTAATATCAATTTACGAAATATCGTATTTTAAGTAGTGTTCGATTAAAGTATGGTTAAGCAAATTCCCTTGTCGTCAGCCGAATTCAGTTGAACAAAGAACATATTTTGGTGGACAAACTCACTAATCTTGACAAATCCTTCGTCTGCCGACTATTCCATACTTTACTCGAACAGCACCGTATTTTACATAAGTTCAGTTACTCCTCCCCAGTTTCCGGCAGCGTCATTTTCACCTGAACAATTCTTCGTTGGTCGGCTTTCAGTATTTTGAATTTATAATTTTCGTGACTAATCGTTTGATTGGCTTTCGGTAGGCGTCCGGCGAGTTCGAGGATAAGCCCGGCGAGAGAATCCGAATCGCCTTTCTCCTCATCAAATGTAGTGGTATCTACCCCTACGACGCGACATACATCGTTGAGCATCGTTTTCCCTTCGAATACATAATTATAATCATCGAGTTTTGTGTATTCTAATTCTATTTCGTGGTCAAATTCGTCTTGAATCTCGCCGATAATTTCTTCCAAAATATCTTCCAGTGTCACAATGCCATCCATGCCACCGTACTCATCCACGACGATTGCCATATGTACGCGCTTCTCTTGAAAATCATTGAGCAAATCATCAATCTTTTTCGTTTCCGGCACAAAAAACGCGGGTCGCGGGAGGTTTTGCCAGGCAAAATTATCCGGTTTTTCGAGATATTCGAGTAGGTCTTTGGCGTAGAGAACGCCCTTTACATTATCCGAATTATCGTCATATACGGGGATGCGCGAGTAGCCGGATTCGCGTACCACATCAATCAACTCATGGAAATTGATGCCTTGATCCACTGCCGTCACGTCCATACGTGAGCGCATGATTTGTTTGACGGAAACATTGCCAAATTTGACAATACTTTTCAGGATGCGAATTTCTTGCTTGGCGTGTTGGGTATCAGTCACGGAGAGTTCGATGGCTTGGTCGATGTCCTCCATACTGACTTGTTGGTTGTCGTATTTTTCGATGCGTTTTTCGATAATCGACGTTGTACTCACCAATAAAAAGGTAATCGGATAGGTGATTTTGCTCAAAATCTCCAATGGACGCGCCATCATCCGCGACAATTTGATATTGTGACTACCTGCATATACTTTTGGCGAAACCTCCCCAAACAAAACCAACAAAAAGGTGACAAGTACGACTTCGATGAAAAATTTTACAGGCTCGTTCCACGATTCGTGGAGCCAGCCGCCCAATGATTCCGGCAAGATAATGTCCAAAATAAAAGAGGAAACAAGAATAATAGCAATGTTAATAAAGTTATTGGCAACGAGAATGGTAGCCAACAAGTAGGGTTTGTGTTCAAGATGCCGCAGGATGCGTTCTTCGGTTTTATCTGTTTTGTTTTTCAGTTCTTCAAGGTCATTACTATCCAATGAAAAATACGCTACCTCAGACCCCGACACCATCGCCGAACTAAAAAGTAATAACAACAACAATACAAAGGCAACCACTATCGCCCATACAGGTGAAGGCGTGGTCGAAAAAAGTAAGATTGATTCGTATAATGGGTAGAAACTCCCCCCGGGTTCGGTTTCCAAAAGTTGTGTTTTACATGAATAATGGACTGATTGTTTGATTGCTTGATGGTTAAATTGTTATAATTATTTTCGCGCAGCGAAAACAAAAACAATCAAACTATCCGGCAATCAAACAATCAATCAAATTAAAACGGCAGGTCGTCAGCCGGTTCTTCGACTACGGTATCTTCCTGTGGTGCAGCGGCTTGCGCTTTGGGAGCGGCGGGTGCTGCTTTCACATTATTGGAAGTAGCGACCTCGTCGGTAGGAGATGGAAAATAACCGCTATTGCTGCTTTCGCGTCTATCAAATGATTTGAAAGTTTGTGCTACGATTTCAGTATTTTTTCGGTTGTTTCCCTCTTTATCCACCCATTTGCGGTGGGTGAGCTTACCTTCTATATATACAAGGCTACCTTTTTTCAATTGTTTTTCGGCACGTTCTGCGAGCAGTCGCCACATGATGATGTCGTGCCATTCTGTTTGCTCCTGCCATTGGTCCGATTTGTCTTTATAGGCTTCTGTGGTTGCGATAGAAAATTTGGCAACCGCAGCTCCGTTTTCGAGATGGCGCACTTCCGGGTCTCTGCCCAAATGCCCGATTAAAGTCACTTTATTCAATGATGGCATATATTCTTAATTTAAGTTTAAGTGAAAATTTAAAATTGAGTTCAATTTGGTTTTAAAAATAGTTTAAAAAAATTAACGTTTTACAAAAAAACAAACTCAACTTAAACTCGTCTAATTATGTAGTTTTTTAGAAAAATACTTTGTTTAATAAAAGTACAAAATTCCTCACAAAGTTCAACATTTTTCTTTTTCTTTTTTCAAAAATATATAAATAATTACTTTGGAGTTGATGGTTCATAGTTCATTGTTTTCTTTTTCGCTGTGCGAAAAACAGTCACCTCACGGCTGCCTATCGACTATCGACCATCGACTATCAACTAAATAATGTTTTGTTAAATGCGGGTAGTGCCACGATGTTTTCAGTATTTTTGCGACCGGATTGCGAGTTGCCGGTTGCGGGCTTAATGAGTTAATGAATTACGAATCACGATATAATATGATTAATTTTGAAAAAAATACTATCCCAAAAATATATTCACACCACACGTTTCACGTTTCACGTCTCGTATTTCTCGTATTTTTTGCCTCTTGTCTTGCATCTCAGGTCTATTCGCAAATACCGCCCTCTCCCGGTCAATTTGGGGAAATAGACACGCTTTCTTTGCGCGACACGATTCCCTTTGATGCGCCAGATACTTCGGCGGTCAAATATTTTTATGCCAATGATTTTTCTTCACGCCGCATCGTGGATACGCTCGAAAAAGCACATCGTTACAATCCCATAATTAATCAAAAATACGGTTACTATGAGTTAGGAGATTTTGGTTCGCCACACCATCAGACCGTGTATCAGCCGCGTGAACGCGAGGGGATTGATGTCGGATTTCATAATTATGATTTATATTTAAAAAAGGCATACGGGCTACGTTTTTTCAACACCGCTCATCCTTACTCGCAATTTTCATACACCGCAGGCGCGAGTCAGGAAGAAGGATTTGTCAATGCCGTTTTTGCACAAAATCTCAACCCTAATTTGAGTGCGGCAGTTGATTACTCGCGCATCGTACAAAAGGGCGCGTATGACGGACAGCGTGTGCGGCACACCAACTTAGGGGTCTCTGCTTGGTATCGTACCAAAAACGACCGTTATTATGGTTTATTCACTTGGGCAGGCAACTCCATCAAACAACAAAACAACGGCGGCATACAAGGCGACACCCTGCTCACCGACCCCAATTATGAAGGCAATCGCGACCTCATTCCCACCCGCCTCGCCGAAACTACCCAAACCGAATATGACCACGACGAGTTGGTTTATACGCAGTATTTCAATGTTTTACGCAAGCGTAGTCCGCAACCAATCAGTCCGCAGTCCGCAGTCCTTGATTCGTTACTTGTTACTCGTGATTCGTTGGTTCGTGACTCGTTATTTGTTATTCGTGACTCCTTACTCACAACTCCTGATTCACTAACTCGCAACTCGCAACTCGCAACTCTTAACCCGCAACCCGCAACCCGCAACCCGCAACTCGGAACAGGTTTCTCGCATCGTTTTCGCTACAAACGGGAAGAGCTAAAATCTTTTGATACCGACCCGACACCTGCCTCGGATGAAGACTTTTATGGTATTTTCAGAACGCATGAGCGTGGATTACGGCATTTTATCAACCTTCGTAAATTTGAAAATCGCTTTGGTGCGTTTTTGTTTTTAGGAAAAAATGATGAATTTCGATTTGAACCTGCTTTGACCCATGCCTTTGTGCGCCTCGACCAAGAATCTATGGATTCGACGATGCAAGAACTGCGCGTTTCGGCAAATTTGACGACTTCAATTGCGGATGTTTTTGACTTGAATGGTTATGCTCATTATGAATTGGGGGCGAATCGCGGTGATTATATGTTCAAGGGAGACGCAAAACTTAAATTGGGGCGTTTGGGTGTCTTGGAAGGGCAATTTTTGCAGCATCAATACTCACCAAACCTCATCGAATACCGCGTACTTATTTCGCATGAGGCAGTTTGGGAAAATGATTTTAAGAAAACCAATGAAACTAATTTCATGGTAAAATATCGCTTGCCGACATTGAAATTAGGGAAGCTATTGGAAGCGGATATTAGCGGCGGCATTGAAAATCACCTGTTGAGCAATTTGATTTATTATGATACTACGGCGATGCCCGTACAAGCCCCCGAATTAAAAAATATCGCGCAGGTTTTCGCAGAAGCTAATTTTCGTTTTGGAAAAATATATTCGGAGAATAAAGTCGTCGTGCAGCAAACGGGCGACGAATATTTGCGATTGCCGCGCCTTTGGTCGCAGCATAGTGTGTATTTTCAGGGCACTGTTTTTAAGTCGGCGGCACTCTTGCGGGTTGGGGCAGATGTACGTTATCAGTCCAATTTGATGTTGGATGATTGGTGGGCATTGACCGGGCAATTTTATCGGCAAGATGAGCAAAATTTTACTTCCCAACCTCTTACCGATGTATTTTTATCGTTCAAAGTGAATCGTTTTCGTACTTTCGTCATGTTGGGCAATGCCTTTCAACCGCTTGCCTTCAATACGCGCCTTGCTGCACCCGATTATCCGACGCGGGATATGTTTTTTCGTTTTGGACTCACTTGGGCTTTTATGGATTAAAAATAATGCGACAATGCTGAAATGCGTTAATGCGACAATGAATTTTGAATGAGCTAATTTTGATTTTTGAATGAATGGATTATTTCAAAAACAAAACCTTTTTATAATTGTCTTAATTTCGTTATAATTTTGAGTAAATAAATGTTGATAGTTAAGCGAAATAAAACATTCAAGATTCATTCATTCAAAATTCAACATTAATTATATGACCAATTACGCGACTACAGAACTATTGTTACCCCAAAAACACACCCATTCCGGCAAGGTAGCATGGCGCAGCCCATCCAATTTGGCACTCATCAAATATTGGGGCAAATATGGCAGACAACTTCCTAAAAATCCGTCGATTAGCTTTACGTTGAATAATGCCTTCACAGAGACGCACTTAGATTACACACCAAATTTGACCGACAAACAAGATATTAATCTGGCGTTTTATTTTGAAGGAAAAGAAAATGAATCCTTTCGCCTCAAACAAAAAAAGTTTCTCGAATCTATCCTTGATATTTTTCCGTTTCTGCCGCAATTAAATTTGATAGTTCGTTCCGAAAATTCCTTTCCACACTCGGCAGGAATTGCATCATCGGCATCGAGTATGAGTGCCTTGGCTTTGTGCCTGTGCAGTATTGAGCGAAAGCTATTTGGGACGCTCAATGACGAAGCGGAATTTTTGCAAAAAGCCAGCTTTATATCGCGGCTGGGGTCGGGCAGTGCTTGTCGGTCGGTCTATCCTGTCATGGCGGTTTGGGGCGAAGGTATTGAGGGGAGTTCCAACTTGTATGCTGTGCCGCACACGGCGCAAACGCATGAGGTTTTCCATACTTTTCACGACGATATTTTGATTATCAGTAAAAGCGAAAAAAGCGTCAGCAGCCGTGCCGGGCACGCGCTCATGGAAGGCAATGCCTATGCAGACATTCGTTACGCACAAGCACGTACACGTCTGGACACGCTCATACACGCACTACGCGAGGGCGACCTCAAAACTTTCGGAGAAATCACTGAAAATGAAGCCCTTACGCTCCACGCCCTGATGATGACTTCCGAACCTTCCTACCTTTTGATGGAAGCTAACTCGCTAGCGGCTATCAACAAAGTACGCGCATTTAGAGCAGAGACGGATGTACCGCTTTATTTCAGCTTGGATGCCGGACCAAACCTACATCTACTCTATCCCGATGCCGACAAAACGCAAGTCCAAAAATTTATCGAACAAGAATTAAAACCGCTTTGCGAAGACGGCAAATATATTCCTGATATGGTCGGGCAAGGCGCGAAGCAGATTTAGTGTTATCGTGTTGAAGTGTTATTGTGTTTTCGTTATACGTCAACTCGACAACTCATCAACTCGACAACTCATCAACTCCACAACACTACAAAAATGAAAATTTCAGTATTTAGAAAAGCACATTTTAATGCGGCACATCGGCTGTATAATCCTAAGTGGTCGGATGAGAAAAATTGGGAGGTATTCGGACTGTGTAGCAACCCGCATTATCACGGACATAATTACGAATTGGAGGTGAAAGTCACCGGTGAAGTCAATCCTGAAACGGGTTTTTTGATTAATTTGAATGACTTAAAAAAAATCATCAAACGCGAAGTAGAAGACCGATACGACCATAAAAATCTCAATATCGAAGTAGAAGAATTTAAAAATCTCAATCCGACGGCAGAGCATATTTGCTACATGATTTGGAAAAATATGCGTCCGCATTTGGACGAAAAATATGAGCTGCAAGTTCGCTTGTATGAGACGCCTCGTAATTTTGTGGAATATCCGGCTTCTTGATAATGCTACAATGATGAAATGCGATAATGCGACAATGTTTATTCATATGTATTTTGTCTAAATTTCACGAAAAGAAAATTGACTGAAACTAATTTTGTGTATCTTGCGTTATGCCAATAAATCATAACGCAATGACTAAGCATATCAACATTTTTTCTACTTCGGAAGCCCTGCGCCACATCGCATCCAATGATGCACACTCACTACACGGGCGCGTACAAGATTTCATTCAAACCATCAAAAAAGACATCGAAAAGCAGGACATAGAGACGCTTTTCGACAATATGTTTATGGACGTGTACGCACTACGCGGAGAGATTTTAAAAAGCAAATATTCCGAAAAGACACCAACAAAAAACATCGTATCAGAACCCACCGCCACCTACACCACTCGCCAACACACTGAACTCCGCGAAGCCCTCCCCGACCTCCAAAAGTGGCAAAAAGAAATCGCCCGTCACCTCACCGCCGACCTGCCCGACCAACCGTTACGCCACCTCACCAAGCCCGCAGATGCTTACCCAACTTACGGAAGCATGGAACTCCTCGCTCATCTGCCCAACCCGCGTGTACGCTACATCAAAAAGCTATTCGACAGGTCGCTGAAATTGGAATTTGGCATTTTTCTATCTGAATTGGTCTTGGATAAACAAATTGAGATGAGTTCCGAACGGAGTGACCAAGAGGTGAGGCGGTTTACGAAAAAGGCTTTGATAGAATTTGGGGCGTATGCGATTTTTACGGAATTTTGGGAACCTACAGAAGAACAAGAAATGTCATCTGGATATGTCAATAGTATGGCGATTCTCGGTTCTGTGACCAATGCAAATCATGGATTAGAGGGAATGCGTATTTCTAAAGAACGTCTATATCAACTTACGCATGGATAACGAGAGTACAAAAAAGGATTTACCGATTTTATTGCTTCCGAGAGCGAAAAGGCATATCCGTTTGCTCAAAAAAGAGGATAGAAAACTTTTAGTCAAACTATGGGATTTAATCCTTGACCTTCTCGAAGACCCGGAGAACGGTATCGGACATCCCGAAAAATTAAAAGGGAACATGGAAGGACATTGGGCGCGTAGAATTTCGCAGAAACATCGCTTGGTTTATCGGATTTTGGAAAATGAAAAAGAGGAGATAGAAATGGTGGAAATATCGGCTTGTTATGGACATTATGATGATAAGTAAATTGAACCGCGAATCCCGATAGTTATCGCGGAAAAGAACACTAAAACCAAACATACGCAGAGTACACAAAGTATTCCTAAGTCATTAATAATGAAATCTTTACATAGCCTTAGTTTTCTTTCGCGTTAATTATGTTTTCGTGTACTTAGTGGTTGCAAAACAAAAAAAAACGCATCCCAAAAATGGAATGCGCCCGTTCTGTATTGTTTCAGGGGATTATGGGTATTGTGGCAAGTTCAAGGCAAGTACAAAGACAGGCGCATGAACTATGAAAATTTAGCAATTCTATCGGCAGAAAAAATTAATCATTAATGAAACGTCATTTGTCTTTCCGCAATCATTTTACGGATATTGATGAGTGCATAACGCATTCTACCTAAAGCGGTGTTAATACTAACGCGGGTCAGGTCGGCGATTTCTTTAAAGCTCAACTCGGCGTAATGTCTCAGAATTACGACTTCGCGTTGTTCGGGTGGCAACATGTCCACGATTTGACGCAACCTTGAGTGCGACTGTGCGCGTATCAACTCGCCTTCCGCATTGCGTTCGGGCGATTCAAGGATGTCAAACAAATCAAACTCGCCGTTCACAGAAGGTACGGTTGGTTTGCGTTTGTTGCGTCTGAAATGGTCCACACAAAGATTATAAGCAATACGCAATGCCCACTGGACAAATTTGCCTTCATCATTGTACTTTCCTTTCCGAATCGTATCAATTATTTTAATGAACGTATCCTGAAAGATGTCATTCGCTTGGTCGTCATCTTTCACGAACATGTAGATTGAGGTATAAATCTTGCTTTTGTGGCGGTTCAGGAGTTCTTCAAACGCTCTTTCTTGTCCACCTAAATAGGCTTGGATAAGTTGGCGATCACTAAAGGATGTAACTTGCATAGTTTCTACAGAATTTATAGAGTAACAAATGGGGGAAATAAATAAATTAATCGTGTAGAAATTATATCCTTATAGTAATAAAGTTTAAAAGTAAGTTTAAGTTTAAATTAATTGAAACCGAAAATTAAACTTATAACATTTGAAAAATACAGCTATATTTACTGCCTGAATTTATAAAAATTGAAACAATAATCGCGCCAAAACGTCCGTTTGTCGGATTTATTGTGCATTTTATCGAAAAAAATCTGTACAGGCGGTTTCAACCGCCATGTGTAATTTTGGAATTTGGAATTTGTTTTTGGGAATTTCCAGTCGTGTTAGATATCGTTCATTTCGCCTTTTCTCGCAAAGACAACACTAATGTACGGCTTTTTACACCAATAAACCAAGCCCCCAACCGCACATTTAACGATACTTTAACCATTTTTATTGCACAAGAATATTTTCGGAGAATGAATGTATGCGAATTAAGACGATTCCTGATGAAAACGCAAAACTCCAAAAAAGATACAATCGAAAACTATCATACGTGTTGATAGATAGTTTTGTTACAAATGAAAATGAAAAATATTTCACCCCATACCGGCTGTCTTTAGCTCCGAAAGCTTTCGGAGAAAAGGTTCAATAGAACCTTAATCTCGCGTATATTTGCGCCAACGTGAATGCTCCCTTGCGGTCGTCAGCAGCTAAAGGCAGCCGTTACGGAGTGCCAACCCTTCCCCTAAAAGAGTGTATCAACACACAACATTCGTGCTTTGATGCGGTTTACTTTATTGGTCGCTTTGCTTTCTTGTTGAATATGGTTTGGAGGGTGAAGGTAGATTGACGGCTACTTTAAACGAAACACAAAACAAAAATACCGGTATGGCAAAAAACAAACAAATTGAGGTCAAAGGAATTGAAGTCAAAATTAAGTTGGTGCAAGAGACGGACTACATCTCACTCACAGATATAGCCCGTTACAAAGAAACCCAACACACGGATGACGTGATAAAAAACTGGCTGCGTAATCGAAATACCATTGAGCTTTTAGGACTTTGGGAATCCCTACACAATCCGAATTTTAAACCCGTCGAATTCGACGGGTTTAGAAAACAAGCCGGATTAAACAGTTTTATATTAACGCCCAAAAAGTGGGTCGAAAATACAGGCGCAATTGGTATTTTCTCAAAATCAGGAAGGTATGGTGGCACTTATGCTCACAAGGACATCGCCTTTGAGTTCGCATCTTGGGTTTCGGTGGAGTTCAAACTCTATCTCATCAAAGAGTTTCAACGCCTTAAAACCGACGAAAATGACCGCCTCCAACTCGACTGGAATCTCCAACGCACCCTTGCAAAAGTCAACTACACCATACACACCGATGCCATCAAAGAACGCCTCATACCACCACAACTCACTCCAAAACAGAAAGCATACATTTACGCTTCCGAAGCCGACATACTCAACGTTGCACTATTCGGAAAAACAGCGGCACAATGGCGTAGCGAAAACCCTGACACCAAAGGCAACATGAGAGACGAAGCCACCCTTGAACAACTCGTCGTGCTGTCCAATCTCGAAAGTATCAATGCCGTACTCATCCGACAAGGTTTGAATCAACAACAACGCATCGAACAACTCAATCAAATTGCCATCAACCAAATGACCTCTCTACTCAAAAATGCCAATCTCAAAAGACTTAAATAATTTTCGCTGTAAGGTAAATCCCCAAACAAACGCATCACATACGCAGTTTTTTTATTTTTTTATGGAAAAAACGCCGACTCCGACCCCTTCCCCTAAAAGAGTGTATCAACACACAACATTCGTGCTTTGATGCGGTTTACTTTATTGGTCGCTTTGCTTTCTTGTTGAATAAGGTTTGGTTATCTAATATCACTTAACTATTTTATCATTAAAATAATAAAACAGCTAAATCGAAAAAAATATGCTTTCTCAATATTTAATTGACTTCTACAACGGTTGGACTCAAAAAGCGAATGAAATTAATGGAAATGACCTATCAAGTATATATGATAGGTTTATAACCTCATTTATCGTTTATAATAATCTTTACAATCAAGTGCCGAAAGAGTTGGTAAGTAGAGGAGTAAGTTTACCAAATAGATTATACGATAGTAAAAAAGCAACTGATTATGTAGTTCGCTATATTGGAGGAACAGACTTCATTCAAGAATTGGAAGATAGAGAAAATGCTGAAGACATAAATAAACTGATTCGTATAATTGATGAAGAAACGTTCCATATTAAATTAAACCATGAGGGTGAAAAACAAAGGTCGAAAGATTTAGAAATATTGAGCAAGTTACGTTCAAGTAGCAAAACAAAAAAAGCGATTGGAATACTACAAGTTATCTATTATGTAAGATGTAATATGTTCCACGGTAACAAGATGTTTATTGAATACCAAAGATCACTTATTGTTCCATTGACAAACATATTAACAAACGTAAATATAATTTTATATAAAGAGCTACGTAAATAAGAAAGAAACATGTAATCTGCCTGTTTATGGCAAATTAGCTAATCCTAAAATATAATTTTAAAACTACATTTACGATAAAGCTAGTGGAATGACTCTTTAATAACTACCTACTTTTTTGAAAGTTATTTTTTTGAAAATCAGTATTTTATCACAAAAAAAAGTAAATAGCTATTTAAGGTGTGTTCCACTAGAGTCCTATAAAA
>Ga0209186_1002784_pt1 | contig 12250 bp, 11 predicted proteins | sample SidtaG_FD_187426 | JGI IMG/M metagenome (GOLD analysis project Ga0209186, IMG submission 187426) | Marine algal microbial communities from Sidmouth, United Kingdom - Sidmouth_Male2 metaG (SPAdes) (version 2) | ecosystem: Host-associated > Algae > Red algae > Unclassified | place: Sidmouth...
CCCCTTTGGCCGCGCGCATGTGGTCCTCCTCAGGGCAGGACATGAAGCGCGACAGCACCCCCACGGCAAAGGCGATGTCTGGCCTCGTCGTGGTAGACAGGTAGAGGAGGGAGCCTACCAACTCGGCGTAGCGGTTGCCCTCTGGCAGCAGGCCCTCCCCTGTCTTGGTCAGCTTGACCCCCGACGCCATCGGCGTCTTGTTTGGCGTCGCCTTGTCCATCCCGAACGCCTCCAGCAGCGTCGCGGTGTGCCCCGGGTTGCTCAACGTCAGAGTCTTGGCCACCCGGTTGCGCATGACCTTCATGCCGATGAAATCCTTGACCTCCCCCATGTCGCGCACCTCAAACTTGGCAGACACGGAGCGCTTGACGGCCTCGACCCCAGCTAGCTTCTCGCCCGCCGCCATAAGGTCGTGGACGTACACGAGGATAAAGATGCACCCGTGCACGGGGTGGTGCCACTCGTAGAGGCACGGGTCCTCCTTGTACCGGACCGCCCCCATCTCCTTGAGTTCTTTGTCGAGCTTGATGCCCCACAGCCGCCCGGCCTGCTTTGTCCCGTAGAGTGCCAGATTTAGCCGACACATCTCCTCCAGCCCCTCCGGTTCGACACCGTCGGGGAGTTTGATGTACATCTCCTTGTCCATCTTGGCGTTGAGGAAGGCTGTCTTGACGTCGACATGGTGAATCTCCCAGCCCATGGCTGCCGACATAGCAAAGAGAGCACGTGTCGTGGCCGCGTTGGGTACCGGAGCCCACGTCTCGTCAAAGGCTCGTCCCGGCACCCGGTTGAAGCCTTGGGCCACGAGTCGAGCCTTGTAGCGCGTCAGATTGCCCTCCTCGTCGTGCTTGATGTCAAAAACGAATCGCGTCTTGATGGCCTTGTGCTTCTTGTTGTTCCCCTTGGTCTTGGACCAGGTGCCAAGGTTCTTGTGCGCCGCCACCTCCGCCTTGATGGCCTGCTTCCACAGCGGCCAGTCATGACGAGCGCGCGCCTCCTTCTCGTTTGCAGGGGGCCTGTGCAAGTCCCAGCCCGCCTCAGCCGCGGACGCTGTACCGCTTGCCAGGTACGCCTTGGGATCCTTCTCCCACCAGGTTACCTTGGGAGCTGGCTTGCGCTTCGAGCGACGAGGCCCCGGTGCGACGCTGTCACTGGCCGCAGGTGCCTGACCGACCCAGGGTGTCGAATCATCGTCACCGTCATCGTCCTCTTCCTCGCTCTCTTCAGCGAGGGAAGGAGGACTGCCATCTTCGTCGTTAACGGAGGCTTCGTCGGGGGTGTACTCGTCCCCACGCCCGCCTTCGGCGTCGAGCATGCCCATTTCCCCTTCGGTGCCGTCGACGCTGTCGGCGTCAGCTTCCGCAGTTAGCCGGGGACCAGCGCTTGACCCGACCGCCGACGTCTCGACCTGAGCCGGGTTCTCCTCCATCAGTACGTCTCGACGCTCGAAGACTTGGTTTGTCTCGTCCTCGAGGATGCGGTAGGCCTTGCCACCGACAGTGTAGCCCACAAAATGTCCGACGTCGGTCCTCGGCTCCAGCTTGCGCTGCTGCTTCTTTGGCTTGTGGGCCCACGCCCGACTCCCCCAAACGCGGAATCCTGCGACGTTGGGGCGTCGACCCGTCAGCGCCTCGAGAGGCGTCACGTCGAGCCCCGCCTTGGGGGACCGGTTGAGCACATGGACGACGGAGGCCAACGCCTCGGCCCACAGCTGTTCCTCAGCACCGGCATCGAGCAGGGCAGCACGCACGCGCTCCATCAGCGTGCGGTTCACCCGCTCCGCCTTGCCGTTCTGCCTTGGGCATGTCGGGCGCCGGGCTACTCTGGCGTTTAGCCTGCCTGCGTCGCGACCGTGACTGGTGCCCTTGCTGACTGCCGGGCGTGGACTGTGCTCCCTCGCGCTGGGCACTCTGCCCGTTGCCTTTGATTGTTTTGACTCTGTCCCTCATCGGCAGTTGTTGCTATCCTTGTCTTCTTGTATGTGTTTTGAGGTAACTGTTTTCTCCCTAAGTCGATCATGCCATCCACTACGCCGCAACGAGAGTTGAAAGCGACGGAGTCACTCGTGCGTGCAGATGAGCCTGTGCAGCTAGAAGGATGGAGACATGGTATGCACGAAAAAAAGCAGTCTGTTTGGTTCGTACGACACGCCAGATCAACCAGAGAAAACGTAAAAGGCGACCCACGTGCAGGCAGAAATCCGGAAAAAAACAACTGGAAAAGAAACAGACACAAGCCGCATTATTCTGGACCTGTAGGCAGCTCCTCTTCTCCCGTGGCACGCTCCTCCTCGCTGGAGCTAGAGAAGTCCTCACTATAAGAAGCCTCCCCCCTCCCTTGCGAGGCAGTACACTCGTGGTCGTCGGCAGCCACCGCCCCGGCCGCGTCAACGCCGTCAAGTGTCCTTGTGCCGACAGCCTCGTCCTCATCATCTGAAACGTTGCCTGCATCGGCCGCACCAGTCCGACCGACATCCGCAACCTCATTCACAGCTTTAGGACCTTGAAGCCCGACGGCAACATCATCGCTGATGCCTCGAAGGGCGAGCCGCACAGCAGCTTGCAACTTGTTTCGGCCGTGCACCACACGGCCAGCATCTTTGCCGACGCCACCTTCTTGGCCTCGCCCTTGGCCACCATCTTGGGCACCGACTTGGCCTCCATCGATGCGACCGCCTTGGCTGCTACCGCCGCGACCGCCTTGATCGCCACCGACGCGACCGCCTTGGTCGCCACCAACGCTACCGCCCTGGCCACCACCGATGCCACCGCCTTGGTCTCCACCGACGCGACCGCCTTGATCGCCACCGACGCGACCGCCTTGGTCGCCACCAACGCGACCGCCTTGGCCACCAACGATGCCACCGCCTTGGTCTCCACCGACGGCATCGCCTTGACTGCCACCGACGCGACCGCCTTGGTCGCCACCGACGCGACCGCCTTGGACGCCACCAACGCGGCCGCCTTGGCCGCCACCGACGCGACCACGTTGGCCGCCGGTGGGACCAACATGATCGGCGGCGCCGATTTCGACGCCTAGGCCGGCACCAAAGCCGTGACCGGGTGCAACTCCACCGTCCACTTCAATGGGGAGATGGGCTGCAGCGGCGTCTGCTGGATGAGCAACACCAGCAAGAGCAACAGCAGCAGCGAGTCCAGCGGCAATGCCTGCTTGTCGGCAAGCTGCAGCGGCAGCAGCTTGGCCGGCGTTGACAGCGGCCTCGCTGACGGATGCATTAACAGCGGCTTGAACGGCGTCGTGCACAGGGCGTTGCACATCAGCGAGCGCAGCCGAGTGAGCGGCAGCGGCCTCAGCCGCTGGGCGCCCGACGACGGCTCCGGCTCGCGCTGCGGCTTCGCCGGCGGCGACAAAGGAGCGCTCGACGATAGCTTGTCCAACGGCCTGTCCGACGGCGAGACCGACGGCGTACCCGACGGGTGCAACAGCCACAAGGACGGCCTCCTCAACGGCTGCCCCTCCGGCGCTCACCAGCGCATCGGCAACAGCGTCCTGCACGGCAATCAGACCCGCGTACCCGCCAACGATGCCGCCTACCTGCCCACCACCTGCACCGTCGGACCCATCCGCAACGGCGCCGACGCCGGCCCCACCTCCTGCAGCTTCATCCTCATCCGCACCGCCGCCGACGCCTGCACCCACAGCATGACCACCGGGGGCAGCGTCACTGTCGTCACCGCCGTCGGGTGCGTCATCAGCAGCTGCTCCGTCGGCGGCAGCGGCCTCGTCCGCGGCTGCTTGCCGACGGCCGTGGGCGCACGTGCAGTAGCGCCGGTCGCAATACGACTGGACGCTGTCGTGGAAGAAGGCACACATGCGGCGATGGTTGGTTTCTTTGCCCAAGCACTTGCGCATCTTGACGCGCAGGTTGATCATGGCGCCCAGCCAGCGCATTTGCACGATGAAGTGATCTTGGCGGAGGTGCACTAGGTGCGTTTTAAACGCCTTGTTGAGGGAGTGCCGGGACTCGGCACACGCAGTGCGGTGTCGCACAGACCTTGACGGGTACATGTCCGCGTCAAAAACCGGGGAGCACTTGTGCTGGTTCTTTTGATGGTGAGCTCGGTCGACCGAGCAGGCCGTGACGGACCGGTTGACCAGCCACGGCACGCGCCGCGACGCGTTGCGGGCGAGTTGACACGCGGTGTCAAAGTCGATGACCGACGGCAGGAGAGTGAAGCGCTGGGCGATCGACGCCAGGACGTGCGCGGGGCTCTCGGCGCGTTCGAGAAAGTCGAAGCCGATCAGCAAACCGCACGGGCAAAGGAAGCTCTCAATACCCGGCAAAAACGTCTCCGAGTTGAGGAAGGCGTGGCGGCAATCGTCGGCGCCCAGCGCCTTGCTTAACAGCTCCTGCAGCGTCTCGCGGTTGGCAGCGACCTTGGCCGCTCGCGTAGCGTTGATAGCTTCCGCCTTGCTGTCCGTGATGAACCGTCGCACGGGCTCCAGGTCCGGCCAAACATGTCCGCAGCGCACCTCCAAGGCCTGAGCGATGGAGCGCGCACGCGAGGGCGCGGTGGAGGCGAGGTAGGAGTTGGGTGGCAGCGCGTTGGGGTGGGTGGCGAGCCACGCCTTGTACTGCTCGGGCGACGTCGACGTCCACTGCGACTCAAACGCCTTGGCGTCGTCGGGTGCTTGCCGCCGCCACAGCGTTTCCCAGTAGGCATCGACGCCACAGGAGAAGAGCAGAAACTCCCCGATCGCCCGCGTCGTCAGCGGGTCGACCGCTTCCGCCGCTCCCATCAGCCGCAGGAAGGGCCACACCACCCCGACAGACCCCACGGCCTTGGCGCTTGGTCGCCACTCGGCAACTGGCCTGCAGCGCACGAGCTGCTTGGCCAGCCGCGCGATGCTGTCCTGGCGCAGTCCGGCAAAGACGCCGAGAACCGGCTCCGCGACGAACGTCTTCAAGAAGCGGCGCACGATGCGCCACTGGTCAGCCGGCCGCCCTTCGTTGCCGATGCCGTCGAGGGCCCCGTCGACCTCCCGACTGAAAAAGACAGGGGAGCCGGCGCCGGCACCGCCAGCGGCACCAGCGGCACCAGCCGCATGCGGCACGTGCCCGCCGCCTTGATGCCCGTCGACACCCCCGCCCTCTGCTGCGTCTGTAAGGCCTTGGCCTTACACGCCACGTGGCTACCTACTTTTAACCTACTTTCAACCTTTCAACCGCTTTCAAACCCCACTTTCCACGTGGCACGCTTCCTTAGTGACTCGCTGTACGCGTCCAACACCCGCTACAACGACCTCCATCTTTTTGGTGGAAGCTACGGACACGCCGATCACCCTGATATGGCGTGGGGCCATCCAGCGCCCCGCTGACTCATCGTGATGCGGCGTCCGACTCCGGATCACCCGGCGTCAGCACCACGGCACCAGTGGGAGTCGGTGTCAGTTGTGTAGTCCTATAGGGACGCGACATCACTGTCCGGGGCCCCTTACAATCCGTTAGGGCGATCCGGTGCCAGCAGGGCTGGGCCGGTCATGCCCTGCTGTGGGGGCTGTCGAGCGCCGCACTGTCCAATGGCAAGTGCCCGAAGCCTTCGACATTCGTGTCGAAAGCCTCCTGATTCTCCACGTTTCTTTACCTGCGTTTTTGAGACATCTGGTGCCGCGTTTTTGGCGGCACGCACCCGTTCACCCTTGTTTTTGGCCTATCTTGTGCCGCGTTTTAGCGACACACGCCCGTCTCCCCTCGGTTTTGGCCCTTCTGGTGCCGCACCGTGTGGAACTGCACGTTCTGGGGCACCTGGGGTTCCCCGAGGAGAGTATATAGTCGGACATGAGGAGCTCCTCCGGGGGGATCGAGAGGGGCAGACTCAGTACCAGAAGACAACCTTTTCCCTCGTGACCCCTCTCGCCCACTCCGACCGTCGTCGCGCCCGCTGAGATCCTCGGACCCCACCTCCGTCGTGCCCATCGTCTTCACCGGCGCCGTCTTCGGCGGTTTCGACTTTCCCAGAGTACGTACGATCCGCCACGTGGCATCGCGGGTCTTACATGTGGTAGCACCAGGTGGTTTTCGGCTCTACTGGTTTTCTGGCTGTTGATTTGGCCTGAATTTGTACCCTCTGTGTTTGTGCTTTGGTGCGGTCTCCTGTGTTCGGCGTGCTTCGGGCATCGTAATACGAATTCAGTGGGCTCCACCAATCACTCGGAAAAGGACACCTGGCCTGACAAAACCGTTGGTTTTGCTCTTGTCTTTTGTTCTTTTCTTTGGCATTTGATTGGAACACAGTGGCTGCCAATTCAGGAACCAAGTCCGTTGACTCCTCGGCGGTGGCGGCCGCCCCGAAGTCATCGGTGGCGCGGGCTTCATCATCATCCACGGCAGCGCGCGCATCCTCGTCATCCACGGCGGCGCGCGCATCCTCGTCATCCACGGCGGCACGCGCGTCTTCGTCATCCAAGGCGGGCCGCACAACCGCGTCATCGTCGGCGACTGCGGACAACCCTAAGGCGGCGATTGGCCGCGGCAAGGGCCCGCTGTTGCCGCCGAAGGCGCCGGAACGGCGCTACGTGGCACCGCCGCCGCCGCGCATCGCCAAGATTCGGCCTTCTACGGCTCGTGCTGGTGAGCAGCGCGAAGTGCGGCAGGCCCTGAAGGCGGCACGCGGGCCAGTGTTTCTGCAACGCTGTCGCCCGTGCGGTGTAAGCTGCAACTGCCTTGCAATGCTGCGCGACCACAAGGAGTCCCGCCGTCACAAGTTTACGATCAACCGTGCCAAAGAGTTTCCTCGCTGCACTCCCTGTGGTCGGCTGTTTGAAACGGCCCAGGACCTTGGTCGCCACGAGTGCGGCCAGCCGCACGCGCGCGTGGTGGCCCGTCGCAAGTGACCAGGCGGAAATCGATCTGTGATTGGTCAGTTCCCCGGTTGATCCGTGTCGGTTGTTGTCATCGTTGCCATCGTCATTGTTTGCATCAATCAAGATTCTCAACATTTGATCGCATTCCAAGTACCGAACGACGCTGGTGTTTGTGGTTGCAAAATCTTCAGATCTCGGTGCGACTCAAATCGCTCGGTGCATCTCAGATTCGTTGCACCCAAATCCACTTGACATCATGACGGACCAAGGCGCCGCGAGTGCTCCCCCGTCGGTCGCTGATTTCACGCAGCTTACAGCATTCGTGCAGCAACTCGGCGACGACCTCAAGAACACTAAGGACGAGTTAGCGCGGACACAAAATTTGCTCGCAACTAAGGACCGCGCGGCTAGGCCTAACAAGCCGTCGCTGTTCCCGGGCAAATCCGGCACAATCGAGGCGTGGTGCTCACACATGGACGCCTACGTGTCGGGTAGTGAGCCCGATGAGGCGTCTGGCATTGCGTGTACCTACCTCGATGGTGAAGCGTTTACTTGGTGGCAGTCGTACCGTACAACGACTGGCATTCCCGACTGGGACACGCTGCGCGCTTGCCTTATCCGCCGCTTCAACCATCTGAACAAGGTGCAAGCGGCCCGCAACAGGCTGCACAGCTGGCGTCAGCTCAAAGACGTTGGTACCTTCAACAAGACGTTCCTGAGCATTGTCATGGACATCCCCGACATCACTGAGTCGGAAACATTCGACCGCTACAGCCATGGGCTGAAGCGCGCGATTTGGGAGCCGCTGTGCATCCGCACGTACGTCAACCTCGAGTCGCTTATGACCGACGCTCTCCGCATTGAGGCTGCCAAGGCCGGGACCTTCCGGTCTCCGGGCGGCAGTTCCAGCCACGCGACCACCCAGGCCGACGCAGGCGTCGCACCTATGCACCTGTCAAGCATCAAGGTTGCAAAATTGACGCCGGAAGAGCGTCAGCGCTGCATGAACGAGAGCCTTTGCCTCCGGTGCCGCGAGAAGCGCCATCTTGCCAAGGACTGCCCAAAAGGCCTGCGGAACTGAAGCTGCCTGGGTCGCTCAACACCCATGCCCCTTTGGTTCCGCAATGTGCATCGTCCCCCTTTGTCGGCCGTTCCCGAGGGCATTTGCTTTCAACTGCATCTATCAACGGCAAGGTTGTACGGGTCCTGTTTGATGACGGCTCTCCCATCAACTTTGTGTCCTGGCGTCTCGTTCGCTCGCTTTGCATCGATAACAAGTGTAGTACCACAATCTAGGGGGTTACCTCAGAAGGAGGGAAGTAACGGCCGTCTCAGCCGCTCGCGCGACACCCGCTATGGGACTCGAGGACCGGGAAGTCGGGCCGATCGAAACGCCAAGACATTGAGACACGGTTTACTTGCCGGCGACGACGGTGCCTCCCACCGTCGTCGCCCTTCGTCCTAAAAAAGGCGGAAACCGTCGCCCGGGTCCAATTTCCCCAATTGGGAATTGACCCGGGCCGTCACCAACCAATGCAGATAATTCCCTCCATGCATGTCAAGTCCCCCGAAGCGATCATTACAGACGAGGGGGAGTAACAATCCCAAGCGGAACGCGCTGCACCCGCCGCGTGGCGCCCGGTCAGCCGTCGCCTGCCGCGCCCTCTCGGGCGCGCCAACCCGGCCCCCCGTGGGGCCCGCGTGTCGCGGCGCGGCGGGTCGGGTACGCTCCCCCGGTGGCTCGGGCCGAGCAGCGGGGCGGACCCGTCGTCCCCGGCCCCGCGTCGCCGTCGCGCTGTTCCGCCGCCGAGCTGGCGTCGACGGGTCTCTCCTCGGCCTGCCTCAGCCGAGGCATCCTCTCGATACCAATCAGCTGGAGCCTCCTTGGGCTCACAAAAGCAAAGGGGATTTCCCCAGTGCTGGAGTGGACCTGCGTATTGTACGCAGTAGTCAGAAGGGACAGATGGCTGTGCCAGTCCGATTGGTGCTCCGCCACATAGCAGCGGAGTTGGCGAACGAGGGTGAGGTTGTACCGCTCCACCTGCCCGTTCGTCTGCGGGTGATAAGGCGAGGTATAGTTCGAAGCTATACCAAGTAAGCCTAGGATGCCCTGGTAGTAAACCGAGGCAAACTGCGGCCCAGTGTCCGTAAGGACCGAGTCAGGGATGCCATATGCGGCAACCCATGCATCAATAAAAGCCGATGCCACGGTCAGAGCCGTGGCCTCCCTCAAAGGGATGGCTCTTGTCAGCTTTGTGAACCGGTCACATATGACCAGGACGTGCTTATGCCCCCCTTTGGAGGTGGGCAGAGGACCCAAAAGGTCCATAGCGAGCCCCGAAAAGGGCTCGTCTGCGGCGAATAACTTCATCACCGTAGTGTGCTTCCTCTCTGAGAGGCGGTTCTAGGCACACGCGGGGCATTGCTCCACGTGTTTGTATACGTCGACGACCATCGTCGGCCAGTATACATATCTGCGGAGGGTGTTGTTCATCCTTCTCGAGCCGGGATGCCCGGCTAACACCGACTGGTGTTGGTACGTTAGGAGGCGTTTCCGTAGCGCCTCCGGGATAACCACTTGGGTCTCTCGCCCGTATACCGAGCGGCGGCATAGAAACCCGTTCTTCTCCCGGAAGAAGAACGCTTGTCGACTCCAGGTCGGGTCGGGAGGCGGAAGAGCGTCGAGCTCTTTCAGCCTGACCTGACAAAAGTCATCCTCGGCTTGGCCCATGATGATCTCTTGGGCTGTCAGGGCCCCCATGGGGGCCTCTTCCGGCGACGCCTCCTTAAGGGCGTCACTGGCCCGGGTCTCAACCGCTAGGACGGGGATGTCCTCGTCCAGAGGTGAGGTATCCAAACCCTCTGTAGGGAGGCGCGATAACGCGTCTTTCACTTTGTGGTCCTTCCCCGGCTTATGCCGGATCTCGTAGGTGTACTCCGATAATCGGAGTCTCCATCGGCTAATCCGAGCATTCGGGCTCATATTAGTGAGCACCGATAAAAGGGCGCGGTGGTCACACCGTACCACAAATTCCGCCCCCTCTAGGTACGACCGTAAGTAGGTCACAGCCCAGACGACGCCTAGGGCCTCGATCTCCGTGGCGAAATAGTTCTTCTCCGCAGGGAGAAGCGCACGGCTGTAGTAGCCGATGGGGTGATATTCCCCGTCGGGCTGTTGCTGCTGTAAGCAGAAACCCAGCTGTTCATAGCTGGCGTCGACATCGACGATGTAATGCCCGTGCCTCCTGGGCAGGGCAAGGATAGGGGCGTCCAACAGACGTCCTCGGAGTATCTCGAAGGCGTCCATCTCCTCCCCTGAAGGAGTAGGAAGCTTCTTAGGAAGCTTGGTGCTCGTGAGCGCCGTTAGGGGCTTTGCTATCTTGGAGAAGTCAGCTACAAAGCGGCGGTATACGCCGCACATACCCAGAAAGCTCTTCATCTGGGTCTGGGCTTCCGGGTAACGGAGACCCCGAAGCGCCCGGAGGTTCTTCTCCAGGACATGCACCCGCCCCGGTCGGATTACATGACCGAGGTATTCCACTTCGTCTTGGAAGAAGTGACACTTGGACGCATTTAAGGTGACCTTCGCCCTCCCGAGTAGGGTCAGCACCTCGTCGAGGTGCTGCAAGTGTTCCTCTGGGGAACGCGAAAAAACGATCACATCGTCCAGATATACTAAACATATCTGCCACTTCACGCCAGCCAGGATCATATCCATGGCGCGTTGGAACGTCGCAGGGGCGTTTCATAGCCCAAAGGGGAGGCGCACGCATTGCCACGCGCCCGTGTGGCACGTGAAAGCCGTGAGGTGCTTGTCCTCTTCGGCTACTGGTATTTTCCAGTAGCACGCGTTACAGTCCAGGGTGGAGAACACCCGGGCGTCCCCTAGGGAGTCTATACAATCATCCATCCGTGGGATGGGGTACGCATCCTTGACAGTCATCAAGTTGAGCTTTCTGTAATCGATACAAAAGCGTACCGAGCCATCAGGCTTCGGTACCATTACCACGGGGCTAGCCCATTCCCCGCTTGCGGGTTCAATCACTTCCATCGAGCGCATACGCTCGACGTCCGCTTTCTCTCCCTCCCGGGCCATAGGCCCGGCCTGATAAGGGTGCTGTCTCACAGGGACAGCCCCAGGATTCAGTCGGATTCGGTGTTCCACACCTCGGATCAAGCCAAGCTTGCCCTCCCAGAGGGAGGCATGCTTTTCAAGTAGGGCCTTCACGGCCCCCGTCCATTCCGTCGGAACCGACGAAACGTCTACCTCCAGAAGAGGGGGTTTCTTTACCCCCTTCGGCGGTGTCGCGAGCTCCTCGAGCTCCCTCTCCGAGACCTCATAGGTCGGCCCCTCATGGGCGTCGATATAACCAATGGTCATATCGGTTGTTAATCGTAACGGTGTGGCACCCAGGTGCATCACCTGGATTGTTATTGGCTCATTCGCCATCATAATGGCGGGCCCTTGGGCGACCTGTATACCATGCTTATGATATAAAGGGGGTCGCCCTCTTACGAGGCCATGCCCCGTGTAGGTGCTCCTCACGGGGACGTGGGCAATAGTCCCGGGTTGCACCCAGGTCTTCCTGGCCGGCTTTAGCTGAGCCGTAACCCCCGCGGGACAAGCACAGACCGCCGAAATGGAGGCATCGGGGTGCCCCTTCGGGGCTCCCCGTCTTTTGATCGGCACCTTGGTGCCGTTGAGAAGTTCCACATGTTGCTCCTATGTCGCAATGTTCTTCGTCGCGACATCAATGAAAGAGGTGCCCAGGACAGCTGGGACACTCATGTTGTTCACAACTCCAAAGGAGATGTAGGAGGTCTGACCCCCAAGGGTCATACCAAGACAAACAGCACCAACAATGGGGAGCCAGCCCCCATTGACGTCATGAAACATCTTCGCTAGATCACCCAGCGGTTGTAGCGGGGTGTCGACCGGCAGTAATCGCCGGTCTATTAGCGTCGGCCCACTACCGGTATCTAATATAGCCCGTGTAGTGAGATCAAATCCTGCCGTTAGGAATAACCGTACGGCTAGTGTCTATTCTACTGACCGCATCATTTGATGTGATTCGCATCAAATGATGCGGTTTTTTAACACCGTTTCTCTTGTTCTTCTCGGCCTCTGGTGCTCATTCTGACAACAGAAACGGACGCAGCAGCGTCTCTTTAGTCTTGGGGGAACTCGGGGGCATGCTGGATCGAGAATAAGTAGGGTCCTGGCGCGAGTATCTGCACATTCGTAGCGCATTCTCACCTTGCAACGGGCGCTTACAGAACCGGCAATATGGTCGACCACGCCACGCGCAGGCCCCCAGCGGCCTTCCTGGGGGGTGGTGGCATGCACTCAGCTCTCTGGGCTTGTGGGGGCGCAGTTGCGCCGCCCCCCCCCGCCCCCCCCACCGCTTTTTGTCGCCTCACTCCC
>Ga0209186_1002789_pt1 | contig 12233 bp, 13 predicted proteins | sample SidtaG_FD_187426 | JGI IMG/M metagenome (GOLD analysis project Ga0209186, IMG submission 187426) | Marine algal microbial communities from Sidmouth, United Kingdom - Sidmouth_Male2 metaG (SPAdes) (version 2) | ecosystem: Host-associated > Algae > Red algae > Unclassified | place: Sidmouth...
GCCCAGTGGCTGGGGGCGGCGGTGTTTCTCGGCACGAGCCACACCGTTGGGCATGCAGACGGTCCGGTGGTGGTGGGGTGGGTCGGGGGGGTGTGGAGATTGCCTAGAGGCCGGATTGAGGAAGCCCGTCCGGAAGGAGCGGGTGCGCTGCCGATGGGAGGGTACGGGGCGGACCCTACCTGACAAGAGGTGTCAGCCAGCTGGGGGGAGGCAGTGTGACCGCGGGAAGCCGCAGTGGTCTGGCAGTGTTGCGTACATCTGTCCCAAGAATAAACTGGGGTTCTTTCCTCTCCTCCTCTGTCAAGCGAGCAGCGCGGGGCCGAGGGTTGGTTGCAACTCGGTCAGTGGGGGGTGTGATCGCCGACTTGTCCTGTCCGACGGGGACTCCGTCTCCGCGGCGGCTCTTTCTTTTCCGACATGTCCAGATACTTCGGCGTAGCAGGGGCGCACCAACGAGGGTGTGGTATAGTGGGCCACTGCACCCTGGGTGCCCTACAGCCGCTCTCCCGAATGTTCCGCACGCCACCTGTGGCAAAAGAGTTCCAAATCAGCCTCTACGACCATGTAGAGGCCGATTTGGAAAACTTTAGGGACGGTTGCAGTGCGGGAGGTTTGGGAGAACGGCTGTAAAACAAAGAATTACTGTTTACCCCTCCTAGGAGCCGCAGGAGGACGGGTCGGTCGGATTTTGAAGGGATCCGAATGTCCTGCCGAGGTTCCGAATATCTAATACCGTCGCTTCATCTCAATATGCGTCTGCTTTCACCTACACCCATGTTCACAGACAAGACGCACTACAGAGGCTATGGAAAAAGAGCACTACAGACGATGGCGCTTCCGGAGCCTCCCGGAGGACCCCACGAGCTCCCGTACCCGACGATGGCGCCTAATAACAGTCTCGTCATCACCAGAGTGACCGTGCATGTACCACTCGTACCACACGCCACCATCCCTCCGCCCACCAGCGGGAGGTCCTCCACGCGGCGCATGCGGTACACGTGCAGGGCCTGCTGCCTGACCGTGCACCTCCACACTATAGCTGGCGAGGTTGCATGCGACGTGCTGACGTACAGAGCACGTCAGTGACGTAGGCTTGACAGCCAGATTCATGTCGTCCATCACCTGCACGGAAAACTCCGACTTGCCCCTGGCTCCAGGCGCGCCGCGGAGAGGCGCTGCCGCCGCCCCAGCCCCGCGGGCACTCCGCAGCGGCACGGCAGCGGCCACGGCAGGCAGGAGGCTGGTGCCCACCGTCGCCAGTAGTGCGGCTGCGCGTCCCGCACGCGCTCCGGCCAGCACGCGCTGGCACGACGACCGCCAATTGACGGCAGACATGCCATCCACAGCGTCAGTTACTGACATGAGCCCAATGCCTCCTACTGACGAGGGTGCGGTCTTGGACGCGACAGCGGCCGACGTCTTGAACTCCGCGTCAGTAGACGTCGACGCGCTGTCGTCCGACGGCAACCATTCCGAGCCAGAGGATGGGACCAGCCAAGATGTCTGCGACGACATCATGGGCGTAGGCGGGTAATAAGGAGAGGGCGTCTTGGACACTTAGGACGTGCACGAGGCCTTGGCGCCGCTGTGCGCGACGGATTCAACGGCGGTCGCTGCTTCTGTCTTGACGGAGGCCTCCGCCTCGGACTCGACGGCGGCCGCCACCACGCCCGTGAGCGGATGCTCCGCCACGGCGGCCGCCGCCGCCTCTGCCCTGAAGGCGTCCGCCACTGCGCCCGCCAGCGCCTGCTCCTTCGCGGCTGCCGTGGCCACGGCCTGAGCAGCGGCGGCTGCCGCACCCGCGAGCGGAAGCTCGTCCGCAGCAGCCGCCGCCGCCGCGGTCTTGAAGATGGCCCCGGCCTTGACCTTGACGACGGCCGCCGCCTTGACCTTCACGGCCGCGGCCACAGCGCCGGCGAGAGGCTGCACGTTCCCCGTTTCGTCCTCGACGGCGGCCTCCGCCACAGCCTCTACGGCGGCCGCCACCACGCCTGCGAGCGGCTGCTCCTCCACGGCGGCCGCCGCCTCGGCCTTGACGGCGCCCGTCACCGCCCCCAACAAAGACTGCTCCTCCGCGACGGAAGCCGCCTGTGCCTTGACGATGGAAGCTGCCACCGCCTTGACAGCGGCCGCCACAGCGCCCGCGAGAGGCTGCTTATTTTCGGCGGACGCCACAGTGTGCACGAGCTGCCGCTGCGTCGTAGCGGCCGCCATCTCGGCCGTGACGGTGGCTTTTGCCATGTTCTTGACGGCGGCCGCCGCCATCTTGTACTTGAAGGCGACCGCCGCCGCGCCCGCACGCGGATGCTCCTCCGCGGCGGCCGCCAGAGTGCGCGCTAGCTTCAGCTGCGTCGTGGCGGGCGCCAACATGGCCTTGACGGTGACATCTGCCATGTTCTTGACGGTGGCCGCCGCCGCCTGGTACTGGACGGCGACCACCGCCGTGCCCGCGCGCGGGTGCTCCTCCGCGGCGGCCGCCGCCTCCGCATTTACGGAGGCGGCAGCAGCGCAGGTGAGCTGCCGCTCCTCCGCTACGGCCGCCGCCTCCGCCTTGAAGGCGGCCGCCGCAGCGCCCGCGAGGGGCTGCTTCTTTGTGGCGGCCGCCACAGCGCCCGCGAGCTGCTGCTGCGTCGTGTCGCCCGCCATCTCGGCCTTGACGTTGGCCTTTGCCACTTTCTTGACGGTGGCCGCTGCCACCTGGTACTTAACGGCGGCTGCCGCCGCGCTCGCGCGCGGATGCTCCTCGACGGCGACCGCTGCCTCCGCCTTCACGGCGGCCGCCGCAGCGCACACGAGCTGCTGCTCCTCCACGGCTGCCGCCGCCTCCGCCTTGACGGCGGCCGCCGCCACCGCCTTGACGGCGGCCGCCGCCTCCACCTTTACGGCGGCCGCCAAGACGCCCGCGCCCGGCTGCTTCTCCGCCTTCACCTTGACAGTGGCCCCAGCATTGTGCCTGACGGCGGCCGCCGCCGCGCCCGCGCGCGGATGCTTCTCCGAGGCGGCCGCCGCCTCTGTTTTGACGGCGGCCGCCATGGCTCCTGCGACCAGCTGCTTCTCCGCATTCGCCTCAACGGCGGCCGCCGCCTTGTTCTTGAGGTCGGCCGCCGCCGCGCCCGCAGGCTTGTGGGGGAGACCCACAGTCAGGGGTGACACGTCCCCCGGCATGAGCCGGGGACGGGTTGTGAGCAGTCACGTAACACCCCCCACGGGGGGTAGCGTGGGACAGCCTTTTTGGCCGGGTGTCGAGGGAGCTTGACGGCCACACACGAAACAAACCCTCTAGAGGGGCCCGAGGCGAGGAACACCCGATCGGGCCACCACAGTGGGGTCTGACACAGCCGAGGAAGACACACGTCTTCCCGAATCCGGGCCATCTGGAGGGACCGGGAAGCTTGTGGAAGCTTCCGCAATCCGAGCGTAAGCCGGACCGAGATAGGATCTCGACCAGGTATAAAATCTCACAAGAAATGTATACTGGAAAATTGAAAAATCGTGGGATAAGTCCCGAGGTATTGGTTTTGGGTAAATTCTGAAATCTTGGTGGTCATAGTGACTTTCTGGCTTCCGCCCGAGACGGGCGGGGGTCCTCTTCCAGTGGAAGGGTAGTCAGGGATGCTGGGCAGGGGCCACTAGAGGCCCGGGCCTGAGACCGTGGCTCGTTGGGTACCGGTCTTCCCATGGTAGCGCCAGGGGGTGGGGATTGTGCACGTCCTGCGTCTGGATTCTGAGGGTATATGAGTGTGTGCTTTGGGGTCATCGTGCGTATTCGAATAAAACAGCGTTGCGTTTGCGTTACTTCCGTCGATTTGGTGCGCTTCGTGCCAGGTAATCCCGGCGTCCGTGTTGAATCTCTGGCGTTGCGCTCCGCATCCTGTGCTGGGTCTCCCGACTGGGTTATACCGATTCGGCTGTGAGGGCAGGATCCCAGACAAGGCTGCTACTTCACCGCGCCGGCCGCCGCGTCCACCTCCACGGCAGCCGCCGCCTGGTTCTTGACGGCAGCCGCCGCCTGATTCTTGATGGCGGCTGCCACCGCCCTGGTCTTGATGGCGACCGCCACTGCTCCATTCTCCAGCTGCATCTCCTCGGCCGGCGCCGCCGCCGTTGAGCCGCCGGGCGACGCAGTGGCTTGAATGCGCTGACGCCGCAGTACCTCTTTTGTACCGGCCACCCGGCCGGTCTCGATGGCCCGCGCGCGGTCCTTCTCCCGCTCGCGCGCAGCCTGCAGGGCCACGGCCGCGTCGCGGGTCGCCGTGGACGCCGCTGCGGCTGCGGCCCGCAGCCGCGTGGCCTCTGCACACGCGCCCGCGATGCCTCGTGCTGTGCTTGCCGCCAGCGGCATGACACGCGCCCGGCCGATGTTGCCGGCGCCCGAAGAGGCATCTATGGCCACTCGCCGTGCGCCGGCGCGTGAGCGGCGCCGCGTGTGCCTGGACGTCGAAGGAGGGGGTGGCGGTGAGGGGGGGGGGGAAGGCGCGCGCGGCGACAAAGGCGTCTTTTGGACATATCGACGCCGGACCACAACGGCTCGAGCTCCCCTGCACCGAACTGCGCCGACAGCACGTACGTGCGTCACAACGACCGCGAACTCAGCTGACTGGCACCCCGACAGGCGCCAAATGCACGTTGACCACATATCGAAAACAGTTCATCGCTGCTCCATCCGCGTGCACTGGTTCCTGGACGGCTGACGCGCGCCTCTCAGGGGAAGCAATACAATTCCATCTGCCGCCGACATTTGACTACGATCGAGGCACTGCCACGGTTCTTTTTGGTGCGTGTGGGGGTCGCCGTGGGGCCTCTCTCGCGTGGAACTGGGCCTCAGTCACAGAGGGGCTGCACCCCCGCTCGGGCGTGCCGTCGCGGGCATGGACCTCCAGCACACGCGCACCTCAATGTTGGAGACCTCGGGCCGCAGGAGGGACCCCTTCAGGCGCCAGATTGTGCCAGATTGCGCCAGAGCCTCTTCGACGCCAGACATGGCACGAGGTGGACACAGGCGTAGCACGAAGATCGCGCCGACGACGAGGTTCTCGGGCCATATCGGCCATGTCAACTACGAACGTGTCCCCTTCAATCACACGATCGGTGCCGGTCTGCGCGTCGATCGCGGAAGAATCGCACCCGAAGGCCCTCTTTCCTACATGTCGCGGAACATGGACTCAACTGCGAACGACATGCGAACGGCACTCTTTCACCGACTCGGTTCACATGCTCACCGATGATGCCTTCCAATGTCTACCTCTTCCGCGGTTTGTCGCCCCCGTTCGACCTAACTCCATTGCTCAAATGCGAACGTCCGTCGAACGCCGACGTGGACCCAATCAGATGAGCGCACGTGGCAGTTTAGTTTCGCCGTTCTAGCTGCCCAAACGCACGTTCCTGGACGCGCCCTGAATGGGCGGTGAGCCCTGCTTTTCACCACAAATTTTGTGGCCACAATTTTGACCGCCCAGTCACTGGCGTGCTATACATTACTAGACGCTTCTCCATGCCAATGGAATCAGTCCGGCATGTCCGGTCGTGAAGGGTCCGCTGCACAGCGCTTCACAAAGCGTTCCACAAAAGCTACATTGTGGAACCGCAACGGCATCCCCGTTTCTGTGGCGCACGTACCGTTGTGGGCAGCAATCTCCCAGAGTAAGCCGATCAGGAAGCCGTCATGAAACGACGGGAATGGCGGGCGGGACCTGTGAGACGTATGACGCATTCTGTGTATGGTGGGAGGCGTGTGGCGTGAGTGGAACAAACCCCCTGTCAGGGGTGACACGACCCCCCGGCATGAGCCGGGGACGGGTCGTGACCAGTCACACAACACCCCCCTAGGGGGGTCGCGTGGGACAACCCCCTTGGGAGGGTGTCCGCGAAGCCCCAGGGCCACACACGCGACGACCTCTCTAGAGGGGCGTGAGGCGGGGAACACCCGATCGGGCCCCCCTGATGGGGTCTGACACACACAAGGGAGACACACGTCTTCCCGAATCCGGGCCCTCTGGGGGGACCGGAAAGCTTGTGGAAGCTTCCGCAGTCCGAGCGTAAGCCGGACCGCGATAGCATCTCGACCAGGGATAAAATCCCATCGCAGTTCCATCCGGGAAAAATTAGAAATCTTGGGATAAGTCCCAAGGTATTGGTTTTAGGCAAATCCTGAAATCTAGGAAATCATAGTGACTTTTCTGCTTCCGCCCGAGACGGGCGGGGGTCCCCTCCCAGTGGAAGGGCTGTCAGGGATGCTGGTCACTGGCCACTAGAGGCCCGGGCCGGAGACCGTGGCCCGTTGGGTACCGGTCCCCCCATGGTAGCGCCAGGGGGTCGGGATTGTGCGCGTCCTGCGTCTTGTTTCTGAGAGTATATGAGAGTATACTTTGGGGTCATCGTGCGTGTTCGAATACATCATCGTTGCGTTTGCGTTACTTCCGTCGTTTTCGTGCGCTTCGCGCCCAGTGATCCCGGCGTTCGCGTTGTGACTCTGGCGTAGCGTTCCGAATCCTGTGCTGGGTTTTCCGACGGGGTTATACCCCGTCGTCTGTGAGGGCAGGATCCACTACATTTGGTGGATCAGCTGGGGACAGGGTCAAGCCCTTCCTGATCAGCCGGGCCTTCCCTGTTTCGGCTTCTCACGGTGGACTTGCTCTCTTTGTCTTACCCTTGGGTGTGACTGGTTGCCTGGTTGATTGGATTCTCTCACGGGGGAGTAGGGCTTCCATCGTTATGGATAGCATGACGGGGCTGTTGGCCCGCGCAGAAGGCGCGGGCTCCTCTTCACGGGGCGTCCGTGACGGAGCTAGTGAGAGCTTAGGGCCGGGTGGCTTTTTGGGGGACCCTCCTCATGTGGAGGGTCGCGCGCGCGTGTCCACGAGAGTGCGTGGCACCGCGAGCGACGGAGGCGCGGGCGGTGACGGATTCCTGTTCCCCCCTTCTGTTGAGACCGCCACAAGGGGTCGAGAGAGAGTCTCCCCCAAAGTGCCGGGACCCCTGGGGGGTGGAGGACAAGAGGTCCCACCCCAAGAACAGGGGCAGTATGACGGTCGGCCTCGGCGGGCTAGGCACGCCGGCTTACCTCATATACCCCCACAAGTCAGTGGGGTTGGGGTTCCGCAAAGGGCCCTGGAAGGGGACGCCTTTTCGGCGGCCCTACGGGATTCACTGGATGCGTTCATTAGTCTTTACATGAACGGATGTCTTTCTTGCAGACAGCCCTTGGGGCCTCCCGACGGTCAAGGCGCCGTCGTCGCCGATTGAGCTCCTCCTCCTCGGATGGGGAGTACTCCGCCGGAGATGGGGGACGTCCTGTCTCCCGACGTGCGGTAGCCCGCGCCCTAGGGCGCGCGCTAGAGAGAGCCCCTCATCGTAGACTCCCCGAGAAGATCATCCCGGCGGATGATCGTTTTGCAGCGATTATGGATTGCGTATCGTACGCGTTGGCGAATACGGACGTCCGGTATGACCGGACGATGGCGCACGGCCTAGGCCGTCTGCGCAAGGATGTCTCGGCCCCCTTTGGTCGAGACGCAGAGTGGGATGGGACGCCAGCCTTAGGCGTCTTTGAGTTCTTGAACCGCTTTGTAAAAGCGGGGAATGACAATGATGTGTCAGAGGGCAGAGCCCTCTACCTCCTCCCGGAGTTCACCAAGGGTGATCTGAATCGGGAGTTGTACACCATCATGCCGTCCCTCCAAGGAGGACGGAGTGGAGAGGTCAGTTCCTATATGGAACTGGTCAACTGGCTCTTCCATAAATACGCGGACGAGCAGTCGCTATGCGACCAGGACGCTCTGTTCCACGGAGCCTCCCAGGAGGATAGTGAAACAGAGAACGATTTCTACGTACGCCTTTGGGGGTTCCGTCGCCGATGTGGGTATATACACACAGAGGGGCAGATGAAGAGCCGCTATATGCAGGGGCTCGGTTGGGAGATTCGCGCAGATGTGCGCGAACACAACACCGGCAATATGCCGATGGACCTCCTGGTGCAATATTCCCAGAGGAAGGGTGACGTCTGTCGCAGACGTCACGAGGAGAAACAGGCCGAAGAGGCCCGACGGGCCGAGGCCCGTCGAGAGCGTCGAGCCGCACGGCCGACACCACGCAAGTATGTTACCGCGGCGGTGACAGCCCTAAATAAGACGGGGGAAGTCCTGGCAGGTCCTTCCCCAAGGGGTAAAGGGCGCTTTAGGCTACCAAGGAACTACACCTTGCTCGCATGTAACATGCGAGGACACTTCTTCCGTGAGTGTCCCCGCCTCGACGCTGCGACCAAGGCCCTATTAAACAAGGCCTACGAGGAGCTTATGGCAGAACGTCCTCAAGAGGACCAGCGCCGTCCAAAGCAGACGGTGGCAGCCGTGGGCACAAGCCTAGGGCCACCGTGGTCGTCGTCGGATGACATTCCACCCCCAGAGGTGGAGGCCAAAGAGTTGGTCCAGGAGGACAAGTCCTACTCGGAAAACGAGTAACGGGGGCGGTGGTCCCGCCTCCCGCGACAACTCTAAGGGCAACAAGGAGGTAGAAGTCTTCCCGGCGAGCCAGGAGGAACTGGCCTAAACGGCCACCTGGAATTTCCCAGGGAAACCCCCTGAGGGCACGGCATGTGTATTCATGCCCTCTTCTAGCTATAAGCTAGCTGTCAGGTTATTCCTGACGGAAGGTTTCGACCTTACCACTCGGGCCATCCTGGATACAGGGAGTGGCCCCACGCTGATAAGCCGGCTGTTACTGCCGGACGACACCCAGCCACAACCGCTGGGGCAGTGGGCCTCTATGTTCCACGATGTCAATGGGGGCTGGCTCCCCATTGTGGGTTCAGTATGTCTTGGTGTGGCCTTTCGGGGCGAGACCTCTTACATCTCCTTTGGAGTTGTCGACAATATGAGTGTCCCAGCCATACTGGGCGCCTCCTTTATGAATATCGCAACAAAAAATATTGCGACTCAAGAGCAACATGTGGAGCTCCTCAATGGTACCAAGGTACCTATCCGAAGAGACGGTGCCCGCAAGGGGCACCCGATCGCGTCAGTTAGTGCGGTATGTGCGTGCCCCCAAGGGGGTACGGCAAAGCTAAGGCCAGCAAGAAAGACCTGGGTAAAACCCGGGACTATCACACACATTCCCGTGAAGGGTACCTACACGGGGCATGGCTTCGTTACGGGGCGACCCCTGTTATATCACAACCATGGTATACAGGTCGCGCAGGGACCCGCCATCATGGTGGCGGGTGAGCCGATAACCGTCCGAGTGATGCACTCGGGCGCTACGCCCTTACGGCTGACAACCGATATGACCGTGGGGTTTATCGACCCCTATGAGGCGCCGACCTATTAGGTGCCCCGGGACGGGCTCCAGGAGCGCGACGAGACCTCCAAGGAGGAGAAGGATTCTCCACTCCCAGGAGTGGACGCGTCGTCGGTACGCGAAGAATGATCAGGGGCCCTTCGGGCCCTCTTGAAGAAGCATGCACCCCTCTCGGGAGGTAACTTGGGGTTGATACGCGGTGTAGAACACCGCATTCGTCTGAAGCTCGGGGCTGTCCCCGTGAGGCAACACCCCTACAAGGCCAGGCCTTTGGCCCGGGAGAGAGAGAAAGCTGAAGTCGAGCGCATGCGCTCGACGGGGGTCAAAGAACCCTCCACTGGGGAATGAACTAGCCCAGTCGTTATGGTTCCGAAGCCTGATGGCTCGGTACGCTTCTTTATCGACTACAGAAAGCTGAACTTGATGACCGTCCGGGTCGCGTACCCCATTCCTAGGATGGATGAGTGCAAATATTCCCTAGGGGATGCCAGGGTGTTCTCCACCCTGGACTGCAACGCCGGCTACTGGCAGATACCAGTAGCCGAGGAGCATACACACCTTACGGCGTTCACGTGCCATTCAGGCGCGTGGCAATGCGTGCGTCTCCCTTTTGGGTTGTGCAATGCCCCTGCCACCCTTCAAAGGGCTCTGGATATGATCCTGGCAGGTGTCAAGTGGCAGATATGCTAAGTATATCTGGAGGAAGTTATCGTGTTCTCCCGTTCCCCAGAGGACCACTTACAACACCTTGATGAGGTGTTGACACGCCTAGGAAGGGCAGGGGTCACCTTAAAGGCGGGAAAATGCCACTTCTCTCGAGAAGAAGTGGAGTACCTCGGCCATGTTATCAGGCCGGGACGAGTGCATGTCCTGGAGAAGAATCTCCGGGCACTGAGGGGTCTCCGGTATTCGGAGACCCAAACCCAGATGAAGAGCTTCCTGGGTATGTCCGGTGTATATCGCCGCTTCGTGGCCGACTTCGCCAAGATAGCGAAGCCCCTTACAGCCTTGACGAGCACTAAGCTCCCTAAGAGGTTACCTCTCCCTGGGGAGGAGGAGTCGAAGGCTTTCGAAGAAATACGAGCACGGCTTTTAGCCGCCCCCATTGTCGCTCTCCCAAGGAGGGAAGGGCACTACAAAGTAGATGTAGACGGCAGCTATGAACAGCTGGGTTGTTGCTTACAGCAACAGCAGCCCGATGGGGAGTATCATCCCATCGGCTACAATAGCCGCGCTCTTCTCCCTGCGGAGAAGAACTACTTCGCCACAGAGAAAGAGGCGCTCGGCGTCGTCTGGGCGGTGACCTACTTGAGGTCATACCACGAGGGGCAGAGGTTTTGGTCCGGTGTGACCACCGGGCCCTACTATCGGTACTCACAAACATGAGTCCGAACGCGCGGATAAACCGCTGGCGACTCCGATTATCGGAGTACACCTATGAGATCCGGCATAAGCCGGGTAAGGACCGTAAGGCCGCGGACGCGTTATCGAGTCTTCCCACGAAGGGTCTCGACTCAACTCCCTTGGACGAGGAAGTCCCCGTCCTGGCCGTCAAGACCCGGGCGAGTGACGCCCTAGAGGCAGCATCGCTAGCCGAAGCCCCCATGGGGACGCTAACTGCTCAAGAGATCATCCTCGGCCAAGCCGAGGATGCGTTCTGTACAGAACGACTGAAAGAGCTGGACGTTCTTTCCCCACCCGACCCCAAGTGGAGTCGGCAAGCCTTCTTCTTTAAGGAGAAGAACGGGCTCCAATGCCGACGTTCGATGTATGGGAGGGAGACCCAAGTGGTCATCCCCGAGGCGCTGAAACAGCGCCTCCTACGCTATCAACACCAATCGGTGTTGGCCGGTCACCCCGGCTCGCGGAGGATGTATGACACCCTCCGCTGGAATGTCTACTGGCCTACCATGGTAGTAGACGTCTACAAGCATGAGGAGCAATGCCCCGCGTGCGCGAAGAATCGCCTCTCCGAGAGCAGGCATATCTTCACAATGAAGCTATTTCCAGCTCTTGAGCCCTTCTCGGGGCTTGCAGTGGACCTTCTAGGCCCATTGACCACCTCTAAGGGTGGTCGCAAGCATGTACTGGTCATATGTGACCGGTTCACCAAAGTGACGCGGGCCATCCCGCTACGGGATGCGACGGCGCTGACGGTACCGTCAGCGCTCATTGACACTTGGGTGGCTGCCTATGGCATCCCCGACTCTGTCCTTACGGACAACGGACCTCAGTCTGCCTCGGAATATTACCAGGGCAATCTCGGTTTGCTGAGTATAGCCTCGAACTACACCTCTCCCTACCACCCCCAGACCAATGGGCAGGTGGAGCGATACAACCCTACCTTGGTGCGGCAACTCCGATGCCATCTTTCTGAGCATCAGAAGGAATGGGACAGTCATCTGGCCCTTTTTACGACTGCGTATAATACGCAGGTGCACGTGAGCACTGGGGAGATCCCCTTTGCCTTCGTGAGCCCTAGACGGCTCCAACTTATTGGCAGGGAGGGCATGCCTCGGCTTAGACAAGCCGAGGAGAGAACTGGAGACGCCTCCACTTGGGCGTAACAGTATGTTGAGGACCTTAAGGCCCTCATCCCGGCGGTTCTCCGGCAGCTGGGCAAAGCCCTGGCCACGTATAAGCGGGCGTTTGACGCCCGCACCAAGGAGCAGAACAACTCGGTCAAGGCCGGGGACTGGGTCTATCTGGATGCCCACTCCCGCTTTCCAAAGAAGCTTGGGTTTAATACCCAAGGACCGTACATGGTGCTGCAAACCGATTCGGCCAGTTGCTCCTCGTGACGTTTGCGACAGACTTCACCCTTCCTCTGGGCATATTGCACCAGGAGGTCCATCGGCATATTGCCGGTGTTGTGTTCGCGCACATCTGCGCGAATCTCCCATCCGAGCCCCTGCATATAGCGGCTCTTCATCTGGCCCTCT
>Ga0209186_1002791_pt1 | contig 12231 bp, 16 predicted proteins | sample SidtaG_FD_187426 | JGI IMG/M metagenome (GOLD analysis project Ga0209186, IMG submission 187426) | Marine algal microbial communities from Sidmouth, United Kingdom - Sidmouth_Male2 metaG (SPAdes) (version 2) | ecosystem: Host-associated > Algae > Red algae > Unclassified | place: Sidmouth...
TCATGGGGTAAAGTAGCCCGGAGCAGTTTGTTATCGAGATTTTCTTCGAGATTCTCAGATAATCTCAGAAAAACGAGTGCGCCGATTGTGCGTTTGCGGGCCGTACGGGCACATTCTGTAAAGATGGTACCCGACATGCACTGCTGTCGATCCTCTTGGTCAATCAGAAACGTGCCTGCATCGCTGTTGCACTCCCGTTCTCTGCCGATGAGGACAAAATTGGGGGATCAGCAATAGGCGGTCAATGACGTATTCGTCGGGTACCGGAGGTGTGCTCTCAGGCTTATCGAGTCCATCCAACAGTGGATGTGGTGTCTCGTCTGGGGTCGAAGGCCGTGGGGCGGGGGTAACATGGTCACTATTGACTCTTCGTTCCTCACCGTTCAAGTCTACGACGTAGGTAGAATCATCTGCGCCAAGTACGACGAATGGGCCGACGGTCCTGCTTTGCAGCTTGTTCTTTTGTTGGTGCTTCGTCGTATAGACGTAGTCACCGACGCGGACACGTTTGTTACGTGTATCCACGTTCGAGTCAAAGTTCCGCATATAGCGTTGTTGAGTCTTTTGCAAGGCCTCTACGACGGCCGGAATTTGCTGTCTTAGCTTGGACATGAACTCACGCTTGCGCGCTAGGGGTGACCCATCGTTGAGGGTACCCTTGTGTTTCAATGGAGTCCCTGGGGGGAGGTTGCGTACCGACAAACTCGGGATTCGTTTCGGGATAAAGAGTTCGAATGGCGCAATGCCTGTCGATCTGCGTGGCTGGCTAGGATAAGCCATGGTCAATACGGAGAGTAGTTCACCCCAATGGCGCGGGTCGTCTGTGACGGAATATCGGAGTTGCGTAGCCATGGTACGATTGTACCTTTCGACTTGACCATTAGTCTGTGGGTGGTATGCCGTGGTGCGCACTGTTTCTGTGCCCAGCACTTCATTACGGCAATGAAGAAGTTCGACATGAACAGGGGTCCTTGATCCGATAGGATTCGGTCAGGTGGGCCATAACAGGCGACCCATGCGTCGATAATGGCTGATGCCACGGAGATTGCGGTTATGCGCCGCCAGGCGACGCATTTGGTCAGTTTAGAGAAGCGGTCGGTAATGACCAGAATGAAGCGGTTACCAGCTTTGGTAGCGGGGACTGGCCCGAAGATATCAACCGATGGGTCTGTCAATGGTTCCGTAGCTGGGAACAACGTCAGTGGAGACGTGCGTCGTCGTAGTGACAGCCAATTTTGGGCGCAGGTGGTACACTTGGTAATAGTGTTGTAGATATCCGTGACCATAGATGGCCAGAAATACCGACGCCGCATGGCGTAGTACATCCGGTTCATACCCGGATGGGCTGACACCGTTGCCTGATGTTCCAACGTAAGGATACGCTCGCGTAGGCTTTCCGGGATGACTAATTGGTCGCCGTACGGTGCGCGCCTGTAGAGGCCGTGGCTTTCATTTTGAAAGAAGGCTTTTGCCGTTTTGCGCGCCACCCGTTTGGCCAACTCGACGCAAAACGCGTCGGTTTGTTGGGCTTCCCCAATATCGTCGTATTCGACGTGGGCCGGCATGTCGGTACCCGTGTACCTCCCCGTCAGCAAGCCGTTGGCTGCCTCGGCCAATGCAAGACATGAGATATCATCGTTGATATCTTCGACGGCGGCGTCATTGTCCGTTCGGGACAAGAAGTCTGGGGCGTGGTGCGATGCACCGGGATTGTACTGCATGTCGAATGTAAACTCGGACAGCCGTAGGCACCATGGCATCAACCGACCACTTGAGTCAGTGGTGCTGTAAATCCAGCTTAGGGCTTGATGGTCGGTCCTTATTAGGAAGCGATGTCCGTCGAGGAAGTGTCTGAGCTTGAGTACGCTCCACACAACGCCGAGGCACTCGCGTTCCGTTGTGGTATAATTCTTCTCAGCTGGGCTGAGTCCACAGCGCCAATATCCAACCGGTAATCTAGTACTTTCAGGCTGCTCTTGCAGCAAGGTGCATCCGAGTTGGTCGGCGCAGGCGTCGACATCGATAATCATTTGGCCTTTGGCCTTTGGCAGGGCCAAGATTGGTGGTGCAAGAAGCGCTTGCCGTAGGTCGTCGAAGGCCACGAGGGCTGCGTCGGTTGGCATGGGTAAGTCCGGGGGGACCTCCGCGCGGGTCATTGCGTTGAGCGGCTTTGCTCTTTTAGCAAGTCTTTGACGAAACGTCGATAGACATTACACATCCCCAAAAAGCTTTTAAGCTGGGTCTTGGTGGTGGGGATAGGAGCATGCTTCAACGCGTCGACGTTATTATTATGAGCATGAAGTTGACCCCGTCGGACAATATGTCCAAGGTACTCGACTTCGTCGGAGAACCAGGTGCATTTGTCAAGGTTGAGAGTGACACCGGCTTCACGCAGCCGCGTTAAGATCACATCAACCTCCTTGACGTGTTGCTCTGCAGATGCAGAGAAGATGATGACATCATCTAGGTAGACGAGGCAAAGCTGCAACCTAAGTCCAGAAAATATTATGTCGAGGGCACGTTGAAACGTAGCGGGGGCGTTGGTCAGTCCAAAGGGAATGGACAGCCAATGGTAAATACCCGCATGCGTTGTAAACGCAGTCTTCTCTCTGTCGGCGGGGCGTAGGGGCACTTGCCAATAGCCTGTCGTACAGTCAAAAGAGGTGAAGACCTTGGCATCTCCTATGGTGTCCAGGAAATCCTCCATTCGGGGAAGGGGATCGGCATCCTTCATGGTGATGTTGTTGAGTCATCGGTAATCTACGCAGAAGCGGGCCTTGCCATTCTTCTTTGGTACGATGACGATGGGACTTGCCCATGAACTGTGGCTGGGTTCTATGACATTGAGCTTCAACATCTTGTTAATTTGATCAGCAATGATCTGCCGCTTGAATGGGCCCGTGCGATACGGCTGTGCCCGGATAGGGACGGCATCCGCTGGGGTTACAATCGCATGCTCAGTGGCGTGTATAGTACCGAGGGTTCCGTCCCACATCGCGGAATGCGTGCGTATCATCTCCCGGATATGCTTGTGCAAATGCTCCGGTGCTTCACTAAGGTCCACATCCTCGACAGGGTCGTCGGACGACGATGTATCCTCACCGGTTGGTGTGTCTTGTGTTGCCTTCTCCTCTGTTATGGCGGCCAACATGGGCCCTTGGAATGGTTCAGCGAATCCGAGGATGCTGTTCATACGAACTATGGCCAGGTCCGGCCCGAAGTTGCAGACCTTATCCAAAAATGGTTCATCGGGCTTGACCAGTGCAACGCCACGGGCGACTGCCACTGACTTGTGCCGACATAGGCGGATGTTGGGCGAGATGGTTACGAGGCCAGGGGTGGCGCAGGTCGCCATAACCCATTCTTCCATTCGTCTTTTGACGCGAACTTGGCGACATGCCCTTACCTTAGCAGGTTGGTCTTCCCACGACCGTTCCCACTTATTGGAAAGTAGGGTGGCGAGGATAAGCGTTCGCCTCAGGTTCCTGGTGACATCACCGACGTGGTCTTGCCACACAACCTTCTTTAGGCGTGTGAAGATGGCTTCGACATGGGTATCCATGAACTCGGTACCGAGAATACATGGCACCGATAGGTGTTCGGCAACAAAGAATCGGTCGAGGACCTTGGCGCATCCAAAATCTATGTACAGATGTATAGCGTAATTTTCTATGAGGCGGTTGTTGTTTGTATCTTTGATGCGGGGGGTGCGCTCGAGCTTCTCAGCATAACACTGCCAGTTGGAGGGTAAGACATTAGGTCGAACTAAGTTGGTACTGGCCCCAGTGTCCAAAAAAGGGCGACAGCTGTGCATTGCCCGTTGGAAAGGGCCAATAGGGGCCGCGATCTCATATTGCCGATGAGCCAGGCTTAGTATCCTTGTGACTTGACGTCTTTCACCAGTTGGTGATGATGCGCCGGGCAACCCGCTAAGGGGCACCCCGCTCATTCGTTTTTCGAGTCGGTGGACCCGTTGCTATCGCTTTCAGCGGCTGGTTTGGTATCCTCCGCTACAGAGTTCACGGCAATATCAGAGCTGCGGCGTTCGCGTGGCCCGTACGGTTCAGCGCATTGCGCAGCGAAGTGACCGGGCTTGTTACAGTTGTAACAAATGTCGGTCCTCGCTTATGGCGACTCCTTCGGAGGAGGGGAACGGGACCGGGCCCGTGGTTGGGTAACCGGGAACGGGCGGTCGACATTGGTATGTCGGGTTGGCATGGGCGAGGCGTATGCCACCTTAGTCGTCTGAAGACGAGGCAACTTAAGCGATGGGCAAAGCTCATTCGTTCTGTCCAAATACATCTGCGCGGCAGAGATGGTGTCTGCAAGAGTGCGCTTGGGGAACTGCCCGTCCAATACCCGGACATGAGATTGGATAATCTCGGACAAGCCATTGATGAATACATCCTTGACATCTTGAGCGTGGAACAGGCCGTCTAGGCGGTCGCACTGTGTCTCAACGCGGAGCCCAAAGGCTGTGGGAGAATCATTTTCGGGTTGACGCATTGTAATAATGTCGTGGTAGGCGGAGGCCATTACGGCGCGGGTGGCATACTTGGCTAGAAGCCAGTTAATAGCGGCACCACAGGTACGGATCGCACAAGTGCGATGCCCGGCTTTCGAGTTGAGGGCACTCGAGAAGGCTCGTTTAGCCGCGCGTGACAGGCGAAAGGCCAAGAGAGGAAGGGCTTGTCCATGTGTCAAGCCAGCTGCGTCACAGGCACGACGAAAGGTCGACAAGAAGGTGAATACACCGAGGGGGCTGGTGCCCGTAAACGGCTCTTGCTCTTGGGATGAGCCATCCAGGCGGCGGGTCCTCTTATGTGTTTTCTCCTCTAGGGAGGGGGGCAGAGACAGGTCACGTCGGATCAGGAAGTAGGTACGATAGTCCAATAGGGACTTGAAGCGACTGTTGGAGGGTCGAATGACGTCTAGCCGATCGGCTTTTTCCAACCGCTTTTTAGAGTCGTGACCACTCTTGTACGGATTCGGGCGGGATCGTCGAGACGCGGCGTCCGATGACGTGTCCGAAGACTCGGAGCTTGAGCTCCACGACGGGGACGACGGGGAACCAGGGGATTCTCCGCAGTCGGAGGACGAAGACGACGTTGTCCCGCTGGACGAGCTTGACTCCTTCGCGGCCGACATGTTGGCGTTCTCAACTGAGGATGTTGAGCGGGCCAACTTGGTCTCCTTCCGGATCTTACGCAACTTCTTGCAAAGCTTGCGCTCTTGATCCCGACGTTCGGTCGCTCGGCCAACTGTCTCTGGAAGAGAGGAAGACGACTCTCCCCCCTTTGGGTCGAGTTTGCCCTTAGTCTTGCTCATCTTCTTGCGACGCGACTTTGTCGCCCGGGCATCGGACTCGATGTCGTCCTGGCACATAGCCTCCACGTTTGCGATCAGTTCGTCGTTTGCTTCCGCTAACGAGCGGTTAGTCGCTTGTTGGGCCGTCAGACGGAGACGAAGTGTCTACAACTTCGCCTTAAGGCTCTCCGCGTCAAGCGGTTGCCCAGAGGCCGCCGCGTTCAACGAAGGTGATCCCGAGAGGGAACCACCTAGGGTGTTGGCGTCGCGCATGTTCGTACGAACGCCTCCCGGCGGGACGTAGTCGGAAGGCAGGGCCTTGCCCTTACCCTTCCCATTGCCATGTTGCCCGCCGGCACCACCAGGGGTCATTGCTCAACCGGCACAGTGCCAACAGAAGCGCCCCGCGCTCCAATTGGATATCACCACCCACGAAGCCCAGCGTCGTGGCACACACAAGTGGGAGACGCGCCCTGCGCGTCAAGCCAATGGGTGCAATACCGGTCACCGTGCCACTTGGCAACAAGAGACAGCTCTCGGGCACCGCGTGCAGATGCACGCGGCAGGCAAGAGTATCCCCTGCTGTTCCACCAAATGTGGGATTAATGACGTTGGTTAAATAACCGGTAAATAGCGACCGACCGTAGACGCGCGATAAAGCGAACACTATCGCCTTAGAGGCGAGGAAGAAGAACCTTTGTTCGTGCAACATCCGATGGGGAGCCGGGGGTGCCAACGACGGCGAACACCGGTCCCATGGTGCTTTTATTATCAGACGGGAAAGGGGCGGGGTCGATCGACCGAGCGATCATAAAGATCGAAAAACCACCAAATTAGAGACGATAAAAGAAAGGACAGATATACAAGTCGGAAGTAACCTCCAAAAGAGCGACCCACAAGTCAGTTCAATCCTCCACATGAATACCGACAAGTCAGGGGGGCTACCGGGCCCTATATTCAAATATTAAGGAGATATGCTACAATGGTTATGGCCTTCTCCGACGGGACCGAGGAGCGGATGGCGCAGCACTGGGGAGGGACCTGGATGCGGTGGCCTGTGTACCCAGCGCTGGGGATCCGCCACTACTTCTCTGTTCGGATCAAGCCGGGAATTCCTCGATACTGCCCACTTCATGCCTCTGAATCCCGTGTAAATCGCTGTCTCGAGGCCATTTCCCACCGATAACCCGGCGGACTCGGGATTTGGGGCCAGAAAACTCGGAATATCCCGTCCTTTTTCTTGTAGGGCCACCCCCGCCCTCGTGGCCGCCTTCGCGTCGGCGGCCACCCCCGCGACCGCCTCTGCGCGGGCGCCTGCGGCCGCGCCTTCTTCCATGCCCGCCTCCGCACTCGCCTCCACCGACCCGCCGACCCTGTCCTCTGCTTGCCGCCCGCCCTCATCTAAGGAGCCCAGGCGCCGACAGTTATCAGGCTGGCTGTGCGCGTACAACGTCGAACAGGATACGTGCTTGGGTCCCCTGCGACCTCCGTCCGAGCACAAGAAGCACCCACAGTAAACCTTTCTGAGGGGAGTCATGACCGGCCGTCGGAGGCGGGACGGGGCGGGAGGCGGGTTGGGGTGCACCCGGCGGAGTTTGTGTCGAAGGAAGTGATGACAAGGCAACCAGAAGTGCCACGGAGACCTCTTGTTGTGCAATCCTTTGGAAGCTTCGACCGTCTTCCTTATTGCGGTATTACTGGCGTTGGTTAACTATCCAGCACATACCGACCGACCGTCGACGCACGATGAAGCGAGCAGTATTGCCCAAAGGGCGAGGAAGAAGGACCTTTGTTCGTAAAATATCCGATGGAGAGCCGGGGGTGCCAACTACGGGGAGCCCCGGTCCCATGGTGCTGTTATTCTCAGTCAGTCAAGGGGCGGGGTCGATCGACCGAGCGATCATAAGGATCGAATAACCACCAAAGAGGAGACGATAAAGGAAAGGACAGATATACAAGACGGAATCAGCCTCCGAAAGGGCGAACTACAAGTCAGCTCAATCCTCCACTTGAATACTGACCAGTCAGGGGGGGCTACCGAGAGAAATATCTCAGCATTAAGGAGATACTCTACACTATCCTCTACGGCGGATCACCACGCTGGAAGCTATTGATCGCCCACGTGCGGTAGATCTCTTTGCAGCGCCTCACGAGAGGCACCCGATGCACTGCTGTGTCTGGAACCCTCCACCCGTTGCGCAGATGTGGGGCGCCCCAATCGCCCCACCCCCCTGCACACCTAGTTAGGGTCGGTCTTCTGGGTCTGACCATTACAGCGCCACGTGAAACGTTTTCAAAACCTACGAATCTGTTTCGAACAGATCCATCTCTTTTGCGAGGAAGCGCAGTGGGCCACGGGCTTGGCGACGAGTCAACAGCCTGCACTCACCCACAGATCCGTCGTAGCTGCTCCCATCAACAATCCCACTGCTCCACCCCCAATCAATCTCCTGAGGGGCAGCAATGGTGCCTGAGCCGGGCCTATCGAGCACGATGGATGCTCTTGAAAGGTACGGCTACTATTGCTGATCCCCCAATTTTGTCCTCATCGGCAAAGACTGGGACTGCTTTGTAAAGAAGGCCAACCATTGGTCTAGAACAGCAGCAAACAGCTGCTGGGTGCAAATCTACGACGCGCCATTCGCTCTCCAACCGCCAGGTCCGTGCAGAATCGAGATTCTCCATTTTCTTCAGATATTCTTCCTTTCTCAGTCGTCTCATGGGGTAAAGTAGCCCAGAGCAGTTTGTTTTCGAGATTTCCTTCGAGATTCTTAGATAATCTCAGAACAACGAGTGCGCCGATTGTGCGTTTGCGGGCCGTACGGGCACATTCTGTAAAGATGGTACCCGACATGCACTGCTGTCGATCCTCTTGGTCAATCAGAAACGTCCCTGCATCGCTGTTGCACTCCCGTTCTCTGCCGATGAGGACAAAACTGGGGGATCCGCAATATCGCTGGCATGTGTGCTTGAGCACATCTTTTTCTTTTTTTTATCGTATGGGGGCATGGCTGTGCGTGAGATGCATCATCCCATCATTGATAACGGCACGAATTACTGCAGCTGCTGACAAAATATCCGCTATCCATGCACCTCTCAGACATGCTTCTAATTTTTGTTCTGCTGTGTTCTCTGGCATAGCTGCCACGTGATCATCGCCCAGCGCCCCCACAGCCTCCTCCCAGGAGATGCCACAAAAGCCACCACCCTCCCACGCTCAGGCATCTGACGTGGGCCCGTCCCACGTTGGTGAAGAGCTTTAAGACGTCAGAGCAGCGGGGGTCAACGTGCCCCCTTCGCGTACCGATACGGCGGAGTTTTTGAACCGTCCCCTCGCCAGCACCCGCCCAAGACAGATCTTAGTCAAGAGCAAGAACGGGCGGACGCGGACGTACGAGCCGGTTCTCGAGCCACGCTAGCTCGTCCTGGCGGACCGCCAATTGCAGCGGCGGCGATCCTACGCCTCAGCAGCTGTGGCGCGAGTGTGTGGTTTGGATCCTGACGTGATTTCGGCGGCGATAAGTGACATCTGCCGCCGCGCCATGCACTGTGGAGGCGTCGCCGTGGTTTCAGTCGCTACGCTGAGCGCGCTCCCCGTACGTGTACAAACTCAGTTCATGATTGACAACAACGTAAGCGGGGCGCTATTTCAGCGGGTGCGTCTTCTCTTATGCCCGGCAGCCGGCTTTGCCAGCCGCGAGCGCCTACGCGCCGACCGCGCATTGGCTGCAGCGGAGCCGCAGCACGCGGCGGGAGTCAATGGCGGCGGCGCGCACCTACTGAGCCCGCGTGCTGCCCTGCAGGCGTTATTTGATCATGCCGTGTCAACAGGCCAGTTCCTGGAGCGACTTCCACGCGGCACTGACCGGAGACATATTGAGGCGACCGATTCGATTGACGGCCAAGATAGCGCGGGGGCGCAACCTCCTCCTGGCGTGCGCGACGTGCATACTTGCTTTGGTTTGGACAAGGGCGGTCTACATAGCTCTTGTAAAGCCGGTTTTTCCAACTGTAGCCAAGCCCATCCATCGCGTCGCGGCATCACCATTCTCTACGGCGTCTCTTCCGCTACAATAGATGACTGCGAGGCGCTGGCTGCGATGGATGCCGTTTACACCCCGGACTTGGTCAGTCTCCGACAAGCCGAGCTGTTTGTAGGAGGCCTGTGGCGCGCCGTGCGTCTCATCCTGACGGGCGACCTGCGTTTCATTTCCACGTAGCTTGGGCATGCGGGCGACTCAAGCACTCACCCCTGTGTGTGGTTCACGGTGGTACTCCGACGGACGCGAGCCAATGGGACGCGCGTGGGACAGTGGCGCGACATGCAGGCCGGCAGTCAGGCGCACGGCATGTTGTGGGCACTGTTGGACTATGAGGAGGCGGCCACACTATATGCCGAGGCAGGAAGTGCTACACTCGTGCCTCCGCTCTCGGTGGATGCCCATTAGTGTATTTTAAAGCGGCCGTTACTTCTTGTCGACCCAACCCACATTGCACCGGCTCCGCTACACTTGACGTTGGGAATAACGGTCGGCCATTGGACGAGCGCCAGGCGATGCTGAGCAGAACCGGGACAAGCGGCGCAAGCCCGCTCGGGCAGGCCTGGGAGCACGCGACGCGAAGCGTCCTGATGACGAACGGACAGTGGCTGGACAGGCCTTGGCGGGGTGCCCACGCCAAGAATCTGAGGCGTGTGCCTTAAAGCATGCCGAGAACTGCGAGAAATTGGCGCGCGATAATATTGGCGAGGCCTTCAAGCGGATTGATGCCCACCGACGACGGATTGGGTGGGCCTCGACCGAGGTGCTCACACTGGTGGGGGCTGCATCGTGGGAGAAGGGGGCCTGGCACGAGGCGTTTATGGCAGCAGAGGCGGCTGAGGAGGCGTGCTGGATGATGGTCCACGGGTCGACGGCCGCACAAGACGTGGAGGGCGTACACTAAACGTGTGTTAGTGGCTTCCAGTAGAGCTGTGGTGTTGGGGATAGGCTTCCATCGACTTGGCCGCAATCTTCCGTCGCAGGTGACATGGCGGCTTCAGTCACCCTTTGCACGCGAAGTCAAATTGGAGAAAGAGACCAGGCAGCCGAAAGTTTTAATGTGGCAAGCAATCTCGCGGCCTGCGAGAACGCTGAGCACGACAACCACAAGCTGCTATTGCAGTCTCCCCAAAATTGGCCGATCCCGACGAGAACAACTGTGCTGAACAGATGCACGGCAGCCATCTATTCGGCCGGATACGAGCTCTCGGCCAATCAGCAGTTGTGCGGACTGCAGGTTGTTCTTGTTGCGATCGGCCAGAATTGAGAAGACTGCTGTATATCAAGAGGGATCCATGTCTCATTGGACGGCAGTGTCAAACGTGGCAATCGCGAGCACTTTGACCCATGTTCCAATCCTTTTCGGATATCACCTTGCATGAGGTCGCTCAGCCAATAAAGTTTGGGCCCTTGTGTGCTGCCAGCAGCATCTACCAAACAACTCAGAAGTCTGGAGAACGGGGGTCTTAACTAGGCGTGCCCGCTTGTGTGCGCAACACAGCCAACGGCAGCGGCGGAGAAGGGAGAACGCCCCCACCGTCAGCGCTGGACTGCAAACCGCGGATTCTCCCACTGCCTCCCTTCGGAGGTGTCGCGCGGATCAATCGTATGAGGGCGACGGCGGGGAGGGGGGCGGCTGGGAGGGTGGCGGCGGGGAGGGGGGCACGGCATGCCCTGCAGCGGCAGCGCCTGCCGCCGCAACGGGTGGGACGGGGGCGCCGTCCCCGTGCAATGCGGGCAGGCGCAGGTGCGCTGCGGCATCTGCGAGGCAAGAAATTTTCCCCGCATGCTCCGATGTGCGCCTGCGGGGCACACCTAGTCAAGAGGGCTAAAAAGCGGACATCTGGGTATTTCGCGTACAAGCACCTCTTGATTGGCTGCTTCCAAAAAAGCGACTTTCTATTGGCGCGTGCTCCAACTGTCGGAGCCCACCTGCTCGTGCTCAATCCGAATCGCTGTCTCGATACGTGGCGGTCCCTCACTCTCCCACATCGGCCCGTGCGGCTCGCTTGGGTTCGCAGGCTTCGGGACAGTGCCTCATTCTTCTCAGAAAACCCACCGCATTTCCAGGCTGTTTCCACAGTCCAACGCCACCCACCCTCCCGTGCTGGAGCCACGTTGATCCATGACTTGGCCGTGACAGCCTGTTCTGCCCTTGTCTGCCCCGTCCGGGCTTCCCCGCCGCGCCCTTCCATGCCATGCTGTCAACACCTGCTGTCGTACTAGCGAGATTAAGTTGGCGCTCTGAGTCACGTTTCATGTGTACGCTGTGGGCGTTTCACACCTGTCCCCCTTGTCCTCGTGTAGGCGCTGGGCAAGTCATTTATTCCTGCAACAAGTTCATAAAACACGCGGTCTCCGCCTCCATCAGCTCGTCCCAATCCGCACCAAGTGCAAACGACTCCTCATCATAGTTATCTTCCCCTTGCTCAGAAAGCGGCAACTTGGCACGCCTGCGATAGGCGTCGATTTTGTGCATCGTGACCGTAAGGCTGTCACTCGCCCACTTGCGGCACTCGGCAGCTTGTTTGTCCCAACAGACCTGCGACGTGGCAGACGGGCCGTTGGCCAAAGCCTTCCCGTACCGCGTGCGCTTGTCATTCAATCGCGTGGCATTGTGCCTGCCTGGGCCCGCCTTGGCAGGCGAGCGCCTCTTGCCTCGGTTGTGGGCCGCGTTCCCGGGCGCCCGCGCCATGGCGGACTTCTTGACGTACGACAGGCAGCTCTCCAAGAAGGTGTCAGCTGTGTACAGTCGTTAGTTTTGGTTGTAGTGGCCGTGCCACGCCTCTAAGCCTTGCTCACTGTACCGCCCCAAGCTGCCAAACATCTCCAAGAAATCTGCGGCATGACAGCACAGAGTGTGGAGCTTGGCGGTGACGCTTGT
>Ga0209186_1002796_pt1 | contig 12212 bp, 12 predicted proteins | sample SidtaG_FD_187426 | JGI IMG/M metagenome (GOLD analysis project Ga0209186, IMG submission 187426) | Marine algal microbial communities from Sidmouth, United Kingdom - Sidmouth_Male2 metaG (SPAdes) (version 2) | ecosystem: Host-associated > Algae > Red algae > Unclassified | place: Sidmouth...
TACTTGGCAATACAGATGGACGCGCTCTTTTTGAGTCATTGATTCAAAATGTCGCTGTCGTTTGACCAACCTTTAGGATTTGTTTGTGAAACGATTAACTTTTTATTAACCGAGATTGAGGTAGGGACAACGTATATTTGTGCGGAAATTCCAAATAACAAATTCCAAATTCCAATGAAATACGGAACAAAAATACGTGGGAATTGGAATTTGGTGCTTGGAATTTGGAATTTGCGAAAGCATTTATGAGAATAACAAAATTACATATCGAAAATTTCAGAGGATTTCGTGGCACACACGATATCGAATTTTCTGATAGCAATATTCACGCAATCGTTGGGGTGAATGGGGCGGGGAAGACATCGATTTTGGATGCTTTGGGTCATTTTCTTGAATCAATGCTCACTAATGCCAATATTGTTATTCATACTGACGCAGAATTAAGAAGTCGTGAGAATATACATGTAAAAGAGAAAAAACTTAATATAACTTGCTTTATCACATGGAATAAGTATGGAATCAAAACTAAGGACAAATTAATTATCAGAGAGTTACAGGGAGGTTTTTACGATAATTACATTGAAATAATAAATAAGTTAATAGAACGAAAAGATCTGCCAATTTTTCTTTACTATCGTTCAAAAAGAACCTTTTTCATTCAAACAGATGATAACCAATTTTCAGATTTATTATTTGAAGTAAAAAAAGATGATGCTTATAAGAACTGTATGAACGCTCATACAGATTTCAACTACTTATTTCTTTGGTATGTCAAACAAATTAATATTCAGAATAGTAGGAAAGTAGCAAAGAAAGATTTGGAATACGAGATACCAACAATCACCGCGATTAACAATGCAATAGAAACTTTTTTTAATGAAGTAAATGATAATTCGTTTGATGTTAAAGTTGGAGTTAGAATTAGTGAACATGGTAATCAAACTTTAATTATTAAAAAGCCAGTTGGAGAAATAGAATTTAACCGCCTTTCAGACGGCGAAAAAATGGTCATCGGAATGGTCTTAGACATCGCCTACCGCATGTCTATCGCCAATCCACAGCTCGAAAACCCCTTGGTTTCTGAAGGCATCGTGTTGATTGATGAACTCGAACAACACTTGCACCCCAAATGGCAAATGTCGATTTTAAAGGCATTAACGACGACTTTTCCGAATGTCCAATTTATCGTGACCACCCATTCGCCTTTAGTGATTAATCAATTAGAAAATCATCAATTGAGTATTTTGGATGATTTTAAAATAATTCCAGGTAAAGAAGTTCACAAGGTTTACGGGCGTGATGTCAATGCGATTATTGAGGATTTTATGGGGGCTTCGCATCGACCATTGGATGTAAAAACTCTGATGAATGACATCGAAAAACTCCTTGACGACGAACACCCAAATACCGAACGCGCCAGAAAAAAATTAGACGAGTTGAAGGCAATCATTGACCCAAATGATTATGAGGTCATCAAACTCGAAACCCAAATTGTGATGGAAGAAGATGAGACATATTAAAAAACAAACAGAACCGAGAGAACTCAAAGAGTACAGAAACGGTGGCGGAAAATGGGGTGATTTTTCACTGGATAAAGGCAAAAGAGCCGTTAAAAATCAATTACTTGCGGAACAAAACGGTTTGTGTGCATATTGTACGAGAACAATCATATTTAATGAAGAGGAAGGCAAAGACACTACAAAGGTTGAACATTGGTATCCGCAGGATGCTCCCGAAGACCGAGATTTAGACTATGATAATTTATTCGCTGTATGTAAAGGTAATCTTGGTAAATACGAGCATTGTGACACTAAAAAAGCAAATAAGATAATTACCATAAATCCGACAAATGAACGCCATATCAGTACAATTTCTTACGAAAAAGCATCAGGCGGAATCAAATCATCTAATCCGATTTTTCAACAAGAATTAGATGAGATTTTAAATCTGAATATTCCGCCCCTGAAAAAAGCACGAAAAACGAGATTGTACGAATTTAGAAAATATTTACACAAAAAATACCCTAACAAAACTGCCAATTACCAAAAAGAACTCAATAAATGGCGCAATCTGAGCGTATCTCATAATATGATTGTAGTCAAATATTTAGAAAAGAAAATACGATAACTAATTCAAAATCCAAATCCCAAATCCCAAGCACCAAATTCCAATTAGAACGCGATTTTATTGGAATTTGGAATTTGTGATTTGGAATTTATTTTATTGAAAATGAAATATTTACTACTTTTAATTAGCTTCACACTAATCACCACACTCACACAAGCCCAAATTGTAGAACCCGTCAAATGGACATTCGACACCGAAAAAGTGGACGAGAATACGATAGCGGTTACATTCACCGCGAATGTAGATGAAGGTTGGTACGTCTATGCACAAGACATCGCCGACGGCGGACCGATTCCCACTGAATTTACTTTTGAAACTTTGAAAGGCTGCGCTACTTCCGGTAAAGTACAGGAAGTAGGCAAAGTCATTAAAAAATACGATGGCATGTTTGATATGGATTTGAAATATTACAAAAAACAAGTCCAATTCAAACAACTCATCACCGTAGAAGGCAAAGGCGGCGTTGTAGAAGGCTACCTCACATTTATGACCTGCAATGGTGAAAAATGCCTACCCCCGACAGACATCGACTTTAAATTTGAACTTTAATAATGATTAATGGTCAATGATTAATGGTTAATCCATTTATCATTCATCGTTCATCATTCATTATTTAGATAGAATGAAACAGATACTATTCTCATTACTGACGTTTTTTTTAGTGCAAACTGCTTTCGCGCAGCAGTACGACCCTGTGGATTGGTCATTTGAAGCCAAAGCGGTTTCGGGTGATGAGTACGATTTAATTTACAAAGCCAAGATAGATAAAGGCTGGTACGTTTATTCGCAATACTTACCAAGCGATGAGGGACCAGTAGCAACGAGCGTAGAATATGAGGGCGAAAAAGCCTTTACTACCTCCGGCAAGTCTATCGAAGCAGGTGACAAAAAATCGGGTTACGATGCCATGTTTGATATGGATGTCATCAAATTTAAAAAGGACTACACCATCACACAGCGCATCAAAGTCACAGACGTAAGCAAGCCCGTCACAGGCTACCTCACATTTATGACCTGCAACGACAAGATGTGCCTGCCGCCTACGGATGTCGATTTTTCGATAAAACTTCCTGTGGGAAGCGCACCAAAAGCAGAAGAAAAACCTGCCACAACGGTTGTTACCACGCCTACGCCTACGACAAGCACGACCATTCCTGCAACTACCCAAACAAGCACGCCTGCTGCCACAACTACAATTACAAAGGCAGAAACCGCACAAGAACAAGCTCGTACACAAGCGCAAGCAGAGGCAGAAAAAAAAGCAGCCGTCCAAAAGCAAATCGACGCAGAATACGCCAAAAGCAAAGCGGCTGCCGACAATGCACGAAAAGAGGCGCAAGAACAAGCACTCAAACAACGTGAGAAACAACAAGCAGCTGCCAAATCTGCTCAAGAGAAAATGTCTAAAGAAAAAGCGGCAAAGGAAAAGGCAGACATGAAAAAAGCCGTCGAAAATGCTATCGACAAAGCAGACGGTGGTGGTACGGCACTGATTGATATTAGCGGGGATAACGCTGTGGCAAATGACGGTATTTCGCAGCCTGTAAAATGGTCGTTTGGTAGTAAAAAATTGGCTGATGGTGAATATGAGTTGATTTATTCTTCTAAGGTAGATAAGGGTTGGTACGTTTATTCGCAATTCATTGAAGGAGACGACGGTCCGATACCGACTATCATCACTTATGACGATGATAAAGCATTTCAACTTGTGGGTAAAGGTGTAGAAAGTGGTGATAAAAAATCGGGTTATGATGCCATTTTTGATATGGAAATCACCAAATTTAAAGGCGATTTCACCATTACACAAAAAATCAAAACAAGCAATCCTGATACGCCCATCGCAGGTTATCTCACCTTTCAGACTTGCGACGACAGCAAGTGCCTTCCGCCTGAAGATGTAGAATTTAGCATCATTCCTTCAGAAGAAAAAGCGATTGCTTTCGCAGCAAATAGAAGAGCGAACAACAACGATAAAATAAAACAAGCCAGCCTCAAAGAACCTGTCAACCCTTGTATCGAAAAGCAAAGCCTCGGCAGCCTGTGGAAAATTTTCCTCTTGGGTATGATAGGTGGATTTATCGCTATACTGACGCCTTGTGTATTCCCGATGATACCACTAACTGTGGGGTATTTTACAAAAGGAAAAGTGAGCAAAACTAAAGGTATTACCAATGCGATTATCTTCGGATTGTCGATTATCGCCATTTACGTGACGCTTGGTACTGCGCTTACATTGGCATTTGGTCCGCAGATAATGAATGCCATTTCGACAAATATGTGGCTTAATCTGCTGTTCTTTTTCCTCTTCGTGATTTTTGCGATTTCCTTCTTTGGATATTTTGAAATTACATTACCAAGTTCGTGGGGAAATGCCACCGACCGTATGGCAGACAAAGGCGGTTTGATTGGGATATTCTTTATGGCGTTTACGCTCGGTATCGTTTCATTCTCTTGTACAGGTCCGATTATCGGTACGCTTCTCGTAGAATCTTTCAACGGTACAGGACCCTCACTTTTTGGTGGTAGGTTGCCACTCGCGCCACCTGCGGGTATGTTGGGTTTTGCAGTAGCACTCGCTTTGCCGTTTACGATGTTTGCGGCGTTCCCGTCATGGCTCAAAACGCTCCCAAGATCCGGTGGCTGGATGACTACCGTAAAAGTCGTACTTGGATTTTTGGAACTCGCATTGGCACTCAAATTCCTTTCGCTTGTTGACCTGACACAGCACTGGGGCATCCTCAAATACGAAGTGTTTATGGCATTGTGGATATTGATTTTCGGATTGATGGGCTTATACCTGTTCGGTGCATTCCGCTTCCCGCATGATTCGCCGAAAGGCTCCCCTATATCAATGGGACGCAAAGGCTTTGGCTTGGCTTCGCTATTATTTTCGGCTTATCTTTGCTTGGGTTTAACTACCGATAAGGAGCTTGGCACATACAACGCATTATCTGTTATGAGTGGTCTTGCACCTTCTACTCAATACGCGATTTTCAAAGACGACCATTCTAATGACTGTCCGCTTAAATTGGATTGTTTTAAAGATTACGAAGCAGGACTGGCACATGCGAAAGCCGTCAAAAAACCAATTATGCTAGACTTCACAGGTTATGGATGTGTCAATTGCCGTAAGATGGAAGAACACGTTTGGCCCCGCGAAGGTGTATTGGACAAATTAAAAGAAGACTACGTGCTTATTTCTTTGTATGTAGATGATAAGAAAAAACTTTCAGAACCGTATATTTCGGATTTTGATGGCAAGAAAAAACGTACTATTGGTAATAAGTGGGCAGATTTTCAAGCGAAGAATTTCGACAACAATTCACAGCCATACTACGTCCTTCTCAGCCACGACGGAGAGCAACTCCTGACCAACCCAACCGGCTATCCTGAAGAAGGTTCGAATACCGGTAAAGCCAAATTTTTTGACAAATTCCTACAATGCGGATTAGATGCTTTCTACGGTAAAGTCTGTACAGATTGTAAGCCGAAAGAATTAGGAATGAATGATTTGTAAAATAAATGAAATTAAATATTCATTTTTTGAAACCTTTTCAAGGTAGGTTTCGTAAAAGAATATTGAAAAACAAATAGCAAACAAGTAGCCACAACATTTTGGTAGATGTTGTGGCTTTTTTTTGTTTGGTAATGAGTGAATTTTGAATGAGCGAATGAGTGAATGTCACAATCGTTGGTGAATATTGTCGCATTAACGCATTTCAGCATTATCGCATTAAAAACATTCACTCATTCAAAATTCACTCATTCACTCATTCACTCATTAGTACTTAAGAAACTCATTCGCCTTAATATCATCCTTAATAATATAAGCATTAGGAAAGTCTGCTGCAATGCGGTATTTAAGTTCGGCAGCTTCGAGTTCTGTTTTGAGTTTGTAGTAAGGCGTTTTAAATGTCCATTCGGCATCCAAATCCGGGTAGAGATTCAAAAAATCTGCTTTGGCTGCAATGATTTGGTTACGGTCAGTACCAGCCGCAATCTGCACGCGCCAACCACTGACGGTCATTGTACGATTGATGTCTTTATGACGCTGAATCATCGCCATGACTGAACCGTCTTCGACAAGGCTCACCTGTGCATCAGCAGTTCCGCCCCAACACATTAAAAAAGCAATAAGAACTAAGATATTTTTCATTTTTGTTCGTTTGTTCGTGTACTCGTTATTCGTGGATTCGTTATTTGGGTACTCGTATTATGTGTACGAATAAACGAGTTGACGAATAACGAATAAACGACTTCAACGAATCACGAGCTAACAATTGCCGCACTTGCGGAAGTACCGAGTCGAGTGGCACCGGCTTCGAGTAAGGCTTCTGCCTGTTCGCGACTACGAATACCGCCGGAAGCTTTGATTTTGATACCTTCCTTTAGCAATTTGCGTAGCTTGCTCACAGTTTCTACTGTGGTATCGCCATTCATACCCGTCGAAGTTTTGACGAAATTAACACCCGATTGGTTACAGATTTCGCAGAGTTGATTGATTTCTTCTTCGGTCAAAAGATTGGTTTCAAGAATAACTTTGATGATTTTACCTCTGGAATGAGTTGCCATCGTCATACTCTCAATATCGTTTTTCACATAGCTCCAATTACAGTTTTTTACCGCACAAATATTGATGACTACATCCACCTCATCAGCTCCTTCTTCTATGGCGCGTTTGACCTCTTCCACCTTTGCAGGTGTACACGAGTAGCCCATCGGAAAACCAATCACCGTAGCCACTTGCACAGGCGAATCCTCCAACTTACGGACTACCTCACGCACAAAATACGGAGGAATACATACTGCCTTAAACTTATGTTTATGTGCCTCATCACAAAGAGCTTCAATGTCTTCGGAGGTACAATCCGGCAATAATATGGTATGATCAATGACGCCTGCTAAATCCATAATTTTTTAATCTCAAATCCCAAATCCCAAATTCCAATGTGTTTGCACTTGATATTTCGTTGGGATTTGGATTTTGGATTTTGGGATTTTCAAAGAAAAGGGTTGCAAATATAAATGAATTCATTTAAGTATTGCGATTTTGAAGGGGAAAATATTTACTTATTTACTCATCTATTTAAATAAAAAAACCCTCGCCGCAAATACGACGAGGGAATATCTGTGGGCCCACCTGGACTCGAACCAGGGACCAACGGGTTATGAGTCCGTTGCTCTAACCAACTGAGCTATAGGCCCAACTCAATTATAAGTGCAAATTTACGGCTTTGTTTGGGTAATAGTCAAATTTTAGCCTATAAATTTTATCTTGTGATGATAATAACGGGATTTATCGCCCGGAAGTTCCCATGAGTTACACGAAATAAATAAGGTTTCGATTTAGCGTGGGCTTTCCTTTAGGAATTTGAAGGTGCGTGTAGGCAAATCGAAAGGTTATTTTTTCACCATTACTTGAACTTCGTATGTACTTTGTCAATTGCTGCAGCAAGTTTGTGGTCTTTGTCTGTGACGGTATTTCCTGCATCATGGGTGCTAAGTTGGAAATTGACCGTATTATAAACATTACTCCAATTAGGATGATGATTTTGCTGCTCGGCGTGAAATGCCACTTCAGTCATAAATGCAAAAGCTTCGATGAAGTCCTTAAATTTAAAGGTACGCTGAAGGCTGTTATCTTTTTCTGTCCACATGGTATGCAATGCTTAAATGATTGAATGATGAAATACTTAAATGTGTTTCAATGAGTGAATATTTTTTTTGCTTCGCAAAATTATGAAGTGAAATGGTTTTTCGTGTTAAAATGTTCAACGTAAAACGATTTTTTAAATCGTCTCTTGCGGAAAGTTACGATTTAAAAAATCGTTTTACGCAAAAAAAAAACAGCGTAAGTATTTAGTGTTATCTTTCAGTTTATTGGATGAAAATTGACACTAAAATTAAACTTACGCTGACTAACCCAAACTACTACTACAAAAATCTTTGTTATTTGAACGTTCCTAAACTATTTATAAAGAACGAATTTTGAGAAAAACCGTTGGCAGGCATATAAAATTTTAACATTAAATTAATATTTTTCCCCTTAAAAATGAAACCTTAATGTAGGTTAAAAAATATATATCAACTTTCAGTAAATTTCAAAAAACAAATCCCTTTCGGCTAAGCCGAGACCAATTTTGACGTGTTTTGCTTGTATTTTATTGGAATTTGTTTATTGGAATTTGAAAACTAATTTATGGCATTAATAAAAACGGTAAGGGGTTGGACACCCCAATTTGGCAAAGACTGTTGGCTGGCTGAAAACGCCACGGTTACGGGAGACGTTATCATCGGCGACGAGTGTAGTGTTTGGTTTCAGGCAGTACTGCGCGGCGATGTTGGCAAAATACGTATTGGCAATCGTGTGAACGTCCAAGATGGCGTAGTGATACACAGTACCTATGAAAAAACAGACGCAATAATCGGCAATGACGTCTCTATTGGGCATCGTGCTATTATACATGGCTGTACGATTCACGATAGTGTGTTGGTCGGGATGGGAGCGATTATTATGGATAATGCGATTATAGAGTCCTACTCCCTTATCGCTGCCGGGGCGGTCGTGCGTGTAGGTACACGCGTAGAACGCGGCAGCATATACGCAGGTGTGCCTGCCCGTAGAATCAAGACCCTTAGTGCTGTACAGTACAAAGAAATGCTCGAAGGTGTCGCTGAAAAATATCTGATGTACGCTGATTGGTACAAATAGAGGAAATTCCAATCCCGATAATTATCGCGGACAAATTCCAAATCCCAATGCAGACGTATTTTATTGGAGTTTGGAATTTTTCATTTGTTCGTCGTTCTTTGCTTCGGCTTAGTCGAATTTTGTTTTTTTGCGACTTGATAATTTGCTTCTTGGACAAAAAAAGAGCGAATTAACGAATCACGAACATGACAATAGCACTTATCATATTAGCGGTTGCCCTCGTTGCGGCGGGCATTATTTTTTGTATTGTACCGGGGTTGCCCGGTCCGGTAATGTCGTATTTGGCGATGATTGCCTATCAATTTACGAATACACAGGATAAATTTTCGACAACGGTACTGCTGATTTGGGGCATCGTGGCAACTATGGCTTTTGTGGGCGATATGATTGTGCCGGCAGCAGCTACCAAGAAATTCGGCGGTACAAAAGCAGGTGTTTGGGGCGGTGTCATCGGGACATTCGTGGGGATGTTTGCACCGATACCATTTGGCATAATTTGGGGTCCCTTGGTGGGTGCGATTGTAGGAGATTTGCTGGGTGGAAAGCGCATCGTGGGCGCGATGAAGTCGGGCTTTGGCTCATTTTTAGGCTTTTTGCTGGCGACTTTTCTCAAAATAGTCGTATCAGTATGGATAGGTGTGATTGTAATGGCAAAAATCGGCGGCGATGTGATTGATTTGATTTGGTAGATGGATAAATGTTTTGAAATTATGCAGAAAGTACTCGAAACGCTTGATAATCTCAATATCACATACAAACTAAAAGAACACGAAGCTGTATTCACTGTTGCAGAAGCCAATGAATTCTGGACGGATATAGAAGGTGTGCATTGCAAAAATTTATTTTTGAGAGATAAAAAAGGCAGACAACACTACCTCGTCATCGCCGATAAAAACACCGATGTTTCGCTGCAACAGCTCAATCAATTGCTTGGTGGTGAACGCCTCGGCTTTGCTTCAGAGAAACGCTTAAACAAATATTTGCAGCTCATTCCCGGTTCAGTCTCTCCATTCGGCGTGATTAATGACGCCGAAAATCACGTCATACTCTTCATCGACCAAACATTGCGAGAAGCAGAAGCCGTCAGTTTTCATCCAAATGTCAATACAGCTACGTTGACACTTTCCTTCCCGGATTTTGAAAAATTTCTACAACATTCAGGAAATGTATATCGGTATGTAGATTTTTCGGGTTAGCGTAAAACGATTTTGCAAATCGTCACACGTATAAGCGATTTACAAAATCGCTTTACGTTGTACCCGGAACAGGACAACAAAATATTTAACCTTGTTTTACCTAATCTTACTTAAACCAATTGTTTATCAATTACTTATGTCTATTTCGAGTCAATTGGTAGTTATTAAAATTAAGTAATAAAAAGCAAAAAATGTACCCGAAAATGTACCCTTATTTTTTATCTTTGTGGCAAATCACTGATTATGCCTGTAACAAATTTATATCTTAGGTCGCAAAAAAACGACAAACCAAGACCAATAATTTTATTTTTTAGTTTTGACGGTAAACGTGTCAAATTCTCCACCGGAGAAAAAATACATCCTGATGACTGGAATGACAACAAACAACAAGTTCGCAAATCTTTTACGGGAAGCCCGGAGATAAACGAAGTCTTAAAGCGTCAAAAAGAATCGGTCAATAAAATCTACCGAGAAGCCAAATTAAAAGGCATTTCGCCCACCATCGCATACATACGCGAACAATTCAATCAAGGCAACCAAGTTGAAAGCGAACATGATTTTTTTGAGTTTGTTGATACATACATTGAGCAAGCCGCATCCACGAAAGCACCGCGTACCGTCACATCCTACAAACAGACTAAAAATGTGTTGCTCACATTTCAGAAACACCGCAAAAAGAAAATCGCTTTTAGTACGATTGATTTGGGTTTCTATTATGAATTTGTGGAGTTTATGACCCAAATAAAAGGATATGCCACCAATACCATCGGCGGACATATCAAAGAACTCAAAGTCTTTCTCAATGATGCTTATGAACGTGAGATACATAATAATTTGGCATTTCGCGGTAGAAAATTCAAAACCGTACAGGAAGTACCGGACACAATTTATTTGACCGAAAACGAACTCCAGACCATGTATGAATTTGACCTATCCGCAAAACCTAAACTGGAAAAAGTGCGTGACTTGTTTCTGATTGGATGTGATACAGGCTTGCGTATTTCTGATTTGAAGCGATTGAATGAAAGTAATTTGAAAGCCAACACCATCGAAATCAAAACGAAAAAAACAGGAGAAGATGTAGTCGTACCTTATCGCCGGAGGGTGCGCGAAATTCTCGCCAAATATGGCGGCAATATTCCCCCGACTATTTCAGAGCAAAAATACAATGACTACCTTAAAGAACTCGGCAAACTCATAGGGTTGGACGAACCTATCAATACCACTATTACCAAAGGTGGACAAAAAGTAACCGAAACCAAACCCAAATACAGCCTTATCACTTCGCATACTGCCCGGCGTTCTTTTGCGACCAATGCCTACAAAAACGATGTTCCGGTTATCGCTATTATGAAGATAACAGGACATAAAACGGAGCGTAGTTTTATGAAATATATTAAAGTGTCAAAGCAGGAAAATGCCGAACAACTCGCTAATCATCCGTTTTTTAAATAATTATTTTTTCGCAAATTAAATTCGTCAGACACGTCTGACTTATTTAAATTATTTTATCGCTAATATGAAAAACATCATAACAAAGAACGCTGTTTATAAAAACCTAATCAATAAAATTGGTAAAGCCTATACCCGACAAAAAGCCCTTGCAATATCGGCGGTCAATCTCGAATTACTCAAAGGCTATTGGGAAATAGGGCAACATATCGTAGAGTACGAACAAGCAGGACAAATAAAAGCGGAGTACGGACGCAAACTAATCATTGAATTATCCAAAGACCTCACAATACAATATGGTAAGGGATTCAGTCGCACCAACCTAAAGAATATGCGCCAATTTTACCAAGCCTACCAACTACCGACTATATCCGGCGAAATATCTTGGAGTCACTACGTCGAACTATTGAGCATTTCGGATGACTTGGAGCGACAATTTTACGAACAACAAACCCGTATAGAACGTTGGTCTATCCGCGAACTCAAACGACAAAAAAAGACCGCACTTTTTCAGCGTTTAGCATTGAGCAAAGACAAAGAAGGCATCCTACAACTCGCCAAAGAAGGACACCAAATCAAAACACCCGACGACCTCACCAAAGACCCCTACATCTTTGAATTTCTCGGTATACCCGAAGGCAGTCTATACACCGAATCCGAACTCGAAGAACGCCTACTCGACCACCTCCAAGCCTTCCTACTCGAACTCGGCAAGGGCTTCGCAT
>Ga0209186_1002805_pt1 | contig 12197 bp, 8 predicted proteins | sample SidtaG_FD_187426 | JGI IMG/M metagenome (GOLD analysis project Ga0209186, IMG submission 187426) | Marine algal microbial communities from Sidmouth, United Kingdom - Sidmouth_Male2 metaG (SPAdes) (version 2) | ecosystem: Host-associated > Algae > Red algae > Unclassified | place: Sidmouth, United...
TTTAAAATGACTCTTCACCAAAAAATCCTTAAATACAGTGAGTATTCGCGTCATTTTTGATTCGATTCATTTCAAAATAAACGTCAAAAAATGTAAATAAATTTATAAAACAGTGTACTAAGTACAATACAAGTCAGCATTACTTATTGATAATAAGTACTTTCCCCAATTCCCCAATTTCCAAAGCCCTGTAATATAACATAACATGAAAAAAAGAATCCACAGTTTTACCGACGATATACTCGGCGATTTAGACGCCACAGGTATTGCCGAATTGGTCAAAAATAAAGAATTGCAAGCCGAAGAAGTCGTTGCAGCCACGATAGCAAGAGCCAAGCAGGTCAACCCTAAAATAAATGCTGTTGTCACCGATTGCTACGAAAAAGCCCTCGCTACTGCCGACCAACATGTAGATGGTTTTTTTGCTGGTGTTCCTATTTTTTTCAAGGATTTGGCTTTGGTTGAAGGCTTGCCCAATTACTACGGTACGGCTGCATTTGACGGCGCGAAACCTGCCAAGAAGAACGACCCGATTGTGGAGCAGATTTTGGCGCAAGGCTTTGTAAATCTTGGCACAAGTACGATGCCGGAGTTGGGAATTACTTGCTCTACGGAGTTTGCGGATGCGCCGCCTACGTGCAATCCCTGGAATCCTGAATACAGTGTTGGTGGTTCGTCGGGTGGTGCGGGTGCGCTCGTTGCGGCAGGCGTTGTGCCTATGGCGCACTCGGCTGATGGGGGTGGTTCTACGCGTATTCCGGCGGCATGTTGTGGCGCGGTGGGTTTGAAACCGACGCGCGGACGTATTTTGTTGTCGAAGATGTTTGCCAAGCAAATCGTGGAAATTGCAATTGATGGCGTAATTACGCGAACGGTACGCGATACGGCGCATTTTTATGGCGAAGCCGAAAAATATTATCACAATCCCAAACTCCCCAAAATGGGAACGATCGCAAATCCGATTAATCGTAAACTAACGATTGGCTTCACCGGAAAAGCCGCACAAGGCAATGGCGCAGATGCCCAAATGACCGCCCACCTACACGAAGCCGTCAAGATTTTGGAAGGCTTGGGGCATACTGTAAAAGAGGTTGAACTGCCTATCACCGATGAGTTGATGGAGGATTTCAAATACCTCTGGGGCATGAGTGCGTTTTTTATGAAGAAATTTGGTAAATCGCTCGTTCAAGCTCCTTTTGACCCCTCAAAACTTTCTAAACTCACGCACGGACTTTCCGATTTTTATGTAAAAAATATGTTTAAAACACCCTTTTTCGTCCGCCGTTTGAAACGTACTAATCGCTTATATGATGAGTTTTTTAAGTCGAATAAAATTGATGTATTACTCTCCCCAACAATGACGCACGGCACACCCAAACATGGCTACCTCAACATGGTTGCTGAGTTTGACGAAATTTTTCCACGTATGGAAAAATGGGCTTGCATCACGCCTTTCTGCAATGCAACAGGCGCGCCTTCGCTGTCTTTGCCGCTGATTCACGATGAAGAAAATGACCTGCCCGTAGGTATGTTGTTTTCGGCAAATCATGGGGAGGATGGGCTGTTGTTGGAGTTGGGCTATCAGTTGGAGGAGGCTGTGGGGTGGAAAGGGATAAATAGTTGATAAAAACGTATCTTGCGTTTTCACTAAATTAAAAAATATGGAATTTATTGAGCAAATAAAAAATGAAGCAAGGGATGGTTTGATGAAGAAGTATAAGGCATTGCTTATTAATGATAAGTTTATTACTCGTAAAACGGTCAGTTTTCAAGCTAATAAGGAAAACCCGTTTTATAGGTGGTTTAAATATAAAGAAGGTTTTTCTTCTAATCTTGTAAAATACTATATAAAAAAATATCAACTTGAGAAAAAGGAGATATTAGACCCTTTTTCTGGCGCAGGAACTACTTTATTTGCAGCTTCTGAATTAGAATGTAATGCAACCGGAATAGAATTATTACCAGTTGGTATTTTTGCCGTAGAAGCACGAGAAGCATCAGAAAAAATTGAGTATAAAAAACTTAATTCAATCAAAGTGAAGTTATGGGATGAAGTTGATAAAATTAAGTCTCCTGAAGCTCATATAAAACATATCAGAATTACTAATGGAGCTTTCCCTGAAGAAACAGAAAATGACCTTAATAAATTTTTAACCTACATTGAAAAATTAGAACACAATTATGCTACAATATTAAGGTTCGCAGCTTTTGCGATTTTAGAAGAAATATCATTTACGAGAAAGGACGGACAATATTTAAGATGGGATCATCGTGCAAATCGTTCTAATGGAAAGAAAAAATTTAATAAGGGAAAAATTTATTCATTCAGAGACGCAATTGATGCAAAACTTAGAGAAATATTGAATGACATTAACCCAAATTCTGGTTTGACATTGTTTGCTAATAACCCCAATGAAGAAAAAGGGAAAATTGAGAATTTTCAGGATTCTTGCCTTACCAAATTAGCAGAATTAAAAGGCAGTTCTTTTGATGGTATAATTACATCTCCTCCTTATTGCAATAGATATGATTATACAAGAACTTATGCGCTCGAATTAATTTTTTTAGGCTGCGACAATGAAAAAGTAAAGGAACTGAGGCAGCAAATGCTTTCTTGCACAGTAGAAAACAAGTCTAAAATTGAAGAAATACGAAAGTTCTATGAATCAATAAATAGAATAGAATCATTTGAGAAAATCACCAAAGTCTTTCAAGATTCAAAAGCGATGACCGAAATCATTGAAATATTAGATTATTATAAATCAATCAAAAAATTGAACAATAATGGTATCGCAAGAATGGTAAAAAACTATTTTCTTGAAATGGCTTTTACCATTTTTGAACTAGCAAGGGTAATGAAAAAAGGTGCTAGAATCATAATGGTTAATGATAATGTGCAATATGTAGGGGAAGAAATTCCAGTAGATTTGATTTTATCCGAATTTGCAGAGAATTTTGGTTTAAAAGTTGAAAATATTGTTGTTCTTCAACAAAAAAAAGGAAATAGTAGTCAACAAATGGGAAATCACGGCAGAAACCCAATCAGAAAATGCGTTTATATATGGCAAAAATAAAAAACTACAAAAATCATATTAAGAAATCGAATGATTTGGTCACGTCAAGAGAGCAAACAAGAGCAGGTTTTATAGCACTTGCTTTGGAGAAAAACTACCTCGCAGTTCCTTATGTTGAGGAAGCTAAAGCTCTGAAAATTCTCGCACAAAAAAGTAAATCTCCGCAAGGGCTTTTAAAAAACAAAGCCCTTTTCCCAAGCCTATTATCAGCTTCCGGGCTATCCATAAAATCATTAAAGCATTTGAATGACGAAGACCAAAAAGCAGCTGTAAAAGGCTTGATAGATGAATTTTTAGCTCCCGCAGGTAAGGCTTATGCAGATGAATTGGTTTACCGATATTTACTAACTAAAGGTGATGCACTTGGTGGTCAAACCAGAAATTTAGCTGGAGTTCTGGGGGAGAGGAAATTTCTGAGGGCTTTATTGGCTGTGCTTGACGTTTACCAAATGCCCTACCATTGGATGGATAATGACAGTTATATTTGGCACAAAAAGTCTAAAAGCGATACCCAATTAGAGAAAAAAATCAAAGCATTAAGCTGGTCAAATAGTAAGGGGAATCGCGTACTCGTTTTGAATATAAATGTTCCGATTGTCAAAAAGAACATTGACATTTCACTTTTAAATGGGGACTATAACTCTTTAGTAATTAAAGGAAAAGGCAGTAAAGACTCTATTCATCGAGACAATTCTACATACATTTCATTAGGTGAATTAAAAGGCGGTGTTGACCCTGCCGGCGCCGATGAACATTGGAAAACAGCCAACACCGCCTTGATGCGAATAAGAGATAATTTCAAAAAGTTAAAAGCACAACCAAGTACATTTTTTATTGGAGCAGCTATCGAATCAAATATGGCAGAAGAAATATTTGAACAACTCAAAAAGTCAACTTTAGTCAATGCTGCCAATCTCAGCATTGACGAGCAATTAACATCCATTTGTGATTGGTTGATTCATAAGTAAACCCTCCCTTAAAGATTCCTTAAAACCCTTTACAAAAGCAAGAAATATGTTAAATTCCCCGTTAAAGAGCGAATCAAAAATATTCGGGTTAAGAGTTTAGAGTTTGCAGATGTATTTTCACGTACATTCAACAACACGACAACACAACAACACAACAAATATGATAAAAATACTTTGGGCAGATGATGAAATTGACTTGTTGAAGCCGCAGGTCATGTTTTTGGAGAAAAAAGAATACTCTGTCGTTACCTTTACCAATGGCTACGATGCCAATGAGCATTTGAAGGAAAATAACGACATTGACGTTATCTTTTTGGATGAAAGTATGCCCGGCATGACGGGCTTGGAGACGCTCGAAGCTATCCGTGAGCATGATACCCTCACGCCTATCGTCATGATTACGAAAAATGAGGCGGAAAACATCATGGAAGAAGCCATCGGCGCACAGATAGCCGACTACCTCATCAAGCCCGTCAACCCGAATCAAATCTTGCTGACGCTCAAAAAAATTATTGAGTCAAAGGATTTGGTACGGACAAAAGCGGAATCGGGCTACCAACAGGATTTTCGACACATTTTCATGGAAATCAATAGCGGATTGGGGCATGAAGAATGGGCGGATATTTATCGTAAAATAATCGCTTGGGAAATCAAACTCGACGATGCGAATACCTCTGAAATGTCCGAAATATTGTCTTCACAAAAAAGCGAAGCCAATGCCGAATTTTCCAAATACGTTGCTAAAAACTATCTCGACTGGGTAAACGATGAGGAGGGTGCCCCTACCCTATCGCACAACCTGATGCGAAAGCACGTTTTTCCGGCAATGAGCGACGACAAACCCACCGTGTTTTTGCTGCTCGACAACCTTCGTTTTGACCAATGGAAAACCATCGAACCCCTCATGCAGGAGTTCTTTAAGACGGAAGAAGAAGACTACTTTTACAGCATACTACCTACTGCAACGCAGTACAGCCGCAACGCCATTTTTTCCGGTTTGATGCCCGCAGATATACAGACGCACTTCCCCGACCTGTGGCTCAATGACAACGAGCAAGGCGGTAAAAATGTGCACGAAAAGAAATTCCTCGAAGAGTTGATAAACAGGACATTTCGTAAGCCCATCACCTTCAATTACACCAAAATTACCAATGCCGCCAACGGCAAAAATCTCATCGACAATATCCAAAATTATATCAACAGCGACCTCACGGTTATCGTTTATAATTTCATTGATATGCTCTCTCATGCACGTACCGAGATGGAGGTTTTGAAAGAACTCGCAGGCGACGAAAAAGCCTATCGCTCGCTCACCAAATCGTGGTTCGAAAACTCGTTTTTGTGGCAAGCCCTGCAGCGCATTGCCGATAAAGACATCCAACTTATCATCGCTACCGACCATGGAACTATCCGAGTAAGACAACCCTCTAAAGTCATCGGCGACCGCGAAACAACCACCAATTTGCGTTATAAAGTTGGTAGAAACCTGCAATACGACCGCAAAGACGTACTTGATATCCGCGACCCGAAAAAAGCCGGATTGCCTACGCCCAACGTGAGTTCGACCTTTATTTTTGCGAAAGAGGACAAATTTTTCCTCTACCCAAACAATTATAACCACTACAATAATTATTACAGAGACACGTTTCAACACGGTGGTATTTCCTTAGAGGAAATAATCATACCGATTATTAAAATGTCCAGTAGAACGTAGATAAGTTGCGGGTTACGGGTTACGGGTTACGAGCTTTCAAGCGGTGAGTTGCAAGTTATGAGTTGTAGATTTTTTTATTAAAAAAATAAAGAATTACTTACAACTTATTAATAACAAGCCACAATTCGAAAGCCCGTAACCCGTAAACCGTAACCCGTAACTCGTAACAAAAAATATGAAAAATCAATTCGTAATTCTATTTTCGTTAATGTCATTGGTGGCATTTGCTCAATACCCTGAAAACACCCCGACCATTGGTTTGAAAGCCTATTATTCGTTTGACAATTGCGATGCGAAGGACGATACCGGTAATGGTTCGGATGGCGAACTGTTTGGCTTGTTGGATTGTGATTGCGGCGTAAGCGGCAGCGCATTGGCATTTGATGGCGTGGATGATTACGTGACCTTTATCGGTGGCGGACTGGTGAATACATATTTTGATGACGGTGATATTACCGTCAGTTTTTATTATAAATACTATGGCAATTCTCCTCGTGTCAGCCTCGTTTCCAAAAGTGCCGTTTGTAATGACAATTTAGGATTAGAAATGCGACTGCAAACTGCACAGAATAACATATTGACCGCGATGGAAGAAAATATCGCATTCAAAGAAGAACTGACCTCCGATTTTGATGCCGAACACTGCTGGCATCACCTCGTTCTCACGCGTAGCAATCGACTTATTAGTGTATATATCGACGGCGAATTAATCAGCGAAGAAACCAGCAATGCCGTACTCGACATCAATAATACTGCCCCACTTTCCATCTCCAACAGTCCGTGTATCGGCACCGATGGCACGAGCCGTTTCAGAGGTTTGATAGATGAAATGGCGGTCTACGACGAAGCCCTCACCCCCCTCCAAATCGAAGCGATGTACCTAACGCCCGACGAAATCGGTACACGCGATACCATCCTTTTTGAAAGCAATTCTATACAAACTTGGCTCACGCCGACTTGCGCGACTTCTTTTAGCTGGACACCCACAGCAGGCGTTAGCGACCCGACTATCGCCAATCCCATCCTCATGCCCGATACCACGACCACCTACACGCTCGCCATGACGGACGATGAAGGATGTACCACGATAGACCGCGTTTTTGTAGATGTCATCGACCCCGACGACCTCAATTGCGACAATATCTTTATGCCAAAAGCCTTCACCCCAAACGGCGACCAACTCAACGACCAATACGGCATCAGCAACCCGCTGGCAATCCTCGAATTTGAAAGTTTTGATATTTATAACAGATGGGGCGGACGAGTATTTAGTGCTGAAAATCAGTTTGATACCTGGGATGGCACCAGTCGCGGCACAGACCTCAACGCCGGTATTTATGTATACCAACTTCGCTATACTTGTAAGGGAGAAAGACGCAATAAATCCGGGTCGATTACTTTGATAAAGTAATCAGTCGATAGACCATAGGTTTAGAAGTGTTTTTTTTTACAAAAAAAATAAAAAAGAAACGGTCATTTTGCATATATGCAAAATGACCGTTTCTTTTTATCTACGTGAATATATCTATTTGTATTTTTGTTTTGCAAATAAAAAAAACCTTAGAAACCGGACATAATATCCGGCTTCCTTGGTTTCTGAAATATCCACACTTCTTTATGTAGCCCCAACATCTCTGTTCGGCTCATTTTATTTACAACTTAAATTCACCAACACATTCCTTAGCCATCTTGGATGTAAACAGTAATTATTATTTTTTTTAAAAAATTATTTTAACTCTTTGAAAATCCCACCTAACAAGGAGAGTCGGTAGGCGAATTTGAGGTTAGGGAAGAGGAAGGAAATAATCTACCCCAAATGAAGTCGTTATTTTTTTTATATGTTTGGCTAAATTTGACGTGCATAGCCGAGCTACGCAAGGAAAATTTAGTGAAACATATAAGAAAAATAACAATTCAGACGGGTAGATTATTTTTTTCCTCTTCCCTTAGTAAGTGGAAGTACAAGTTTAAGCGTAAGTTTAAGCGTAAGTTTAAGTTTAAACAAATAATTCACTTTCAGTGAATTATGACGATTTAAAGTATCGCTTAGTTTAGTCTTTTCACTTACTAATGCAGATTTTTCTGCCGAAATTGAGGATTACAATTAATGAAGAGTCGATAGTTGATAGACCATAGCCGATAGTCCATAGCCGATAGTCCATAGACCATAGGAATACTGCCGACCATAGAGACTATGGACTATCAAGACCTTTTATATCAGTCAATCATATCAAATCGCGTGTACGCCTGCAAAGCCTCCGGAATATGAATGCCGTCTGCGGTCTGATGATTTTCCAACAAACAAGCGACGATACGTGCGAGTGCGAGTGCGCTACCGTTGAGCGTGTGTGCGAGTTGCATTTTGCCATCGCTATTGCGGAAACGTAGCTTGAGGCGATTGGCTTGGAAGGTTTCGAAATTAGAAACAGAACTCACCTCCAACCACTTTTGTTGCGCCGCAGAATAGACCTCAAAATCGTAAGTCAGGGCAGATGTAAAGCCCAAATCACCACCACACAGACGTAAAATTCGATACGGCAATTCCAATTTCTGAAGCAAGCCTTCTACGTGTGCGAGCATTTCATGTAGCGTATCATACGATTTGTCTGGATGCGCGATTTGTACGACTTCTACCTTATCAAATTGATGAACGCGATTGAGTCCGCGCACATCCTTTCCATAAGAACCGACCTCGCGGCGAAAACAAGGCGTATGGGCGCACATCCGAATCGGAAAATCGGCTTCATTCACGATTTCGTCGCGATAAATATTCGTCACCGGAACTTCTGCGGTAGGAATGAGGTAAAAATCATCTACAAAGCCATCCTCTTTCGGCTGTCGAGTGTGATACATTTGCCCCTCTTTATCAGGGAGTTGCCCTGTGCCGAAGGCAGATTTTTCATTGACCAAGTGCGGCGGCATCACTTCCATATAACCCGCTTTTGAGGCTTCGTAAAGGAAAAAATTGATGAGTCCGCGTTTGAGCTGTGCGCCCTTTCGTTTGAACAAAGGAAAACCTGCGCCCGTAATTTTTACGCCCGTCTCAAAGTCGATGATGTCGTATTTTTTCGCCAATTCCCAATGCGGTTTTTTGGCATTATCGTCGAGTTCGGGCAAGGTTTCGTAGCCGAGTTTGAAGACCTCATTATCTTCCTCCGTTTGTCCGGCAGGAACGCTTTCATGCGGTACATTCGGAATAAGGTAGAGGATTTCGTTGAGTGCGCTTTTAGTGCCGTCCATCGTTGTCTGCAAGGTTTTGATGCTTTCCTTATTGGCAGCTACTTTTTGCTGTATGCCAGTGGCTTCGTCCCGTTTGCCTTGCTTAAATAGGTTGCCGATTTCTTTTGATGCTTTATTATTTTCAGCCAAAAGTTGGTCGAGTTCGTTCTGCGTCGATTTGCGAGTATCGTCAAGGCTGATAGCTTCGTCGATTTTGTCCATCAATTTAAACCCTCGCTTGGCAAGGCGTTCTTTCATAAGGGCGGTGTTTTCTCTGATGTAGCTGACTGTTAACATATCGTGCGAGTTGCGGGTTTCGAGTTACGGGTTGCGAGTTGCGAGTTTGTCAATATCGTAATGATTTTTATAACTCGTAACTCGTAACCCGCAACCCGTAACTCCTAAAACTTGATTAAAATAAAAATAAGTTGTACCTTAGAGCATGTTTAAATTTTTTCTGCCTGAAAACCAATTCTGATAGCTATCGGGATTGATTATCAGTTTGAAAAAATTTAAACATGCTCTTACGGAAAAAAGAATATACGTTTTTGTAGTGATAATCGTTCATTATCTAAGGAACGACGCAAAAATAAATTCAGATTTTGACTTGTTCTTTTCTCTTTTTCTTCGTTATGAAAATCCTTGCGTAGCTTGGCTATGCGCGGTTTTCGTGCCTCGAAAAAGAAAAAAATAACGGCGTCAAAAAACTTAATTTATTTATGCCTCGTTCCTAATAGTGTACTCTCAAAATACTGTTGTATTAGACTTTTTGCGAAGCAAAAACTAAAAAGAAATTACACAATCTAACAATTATTCAGTTCTATTTTTTATTATTTTTTTGCAAAGATAGTATTTGATTTATAAAATTTAAATGTAACTTTGCCGTTAGATATGAGAATATCCGTTTTTTAGCTCTCTGTTGCAATATAATATTTCCCCTGTTGTATTGATAAGAACCTCATTATTTCCTGGACAGTGTCCCGTTAATCATAACTTAATATTTATTCTATACAAAATTTTCAAAACTTTTCCTAGTGAAGTTCGTATAATTTCGTCGATAACACTCTTTTCAGTGTGACACTCACTTATACGTTATCTCCTAATAGTTCATTTCGACATTCCAATGTCAAATTTCCGTTCCAAACGACATCTATTTTGCGAATTGAATTTTTCAATAAACTTGATATGTTTTTCTTGTTGACGACGAATTGTTGTCAGGTACAAGAATTGCATAATAAATTTTCAAATTCATAAAACTCACCAAAATACTCATTAAAAAAAATAAAAAAAATATAGCATGTACGATATACTTCAGTTGAATGAAATGCTTGTTCCAGAGCTGCGCGAAATTGCAGAAAAACTGGAAATCAAATCATACAAAAAATTAACTAAACAAGACCTGATATACAAAATCCTTGATTATCAGGCAATTGCGGGCGGTAGCGCGACAGCGAAGCCCAAAGTAGCCAAAGCACCAAGAGTAAAAAGCGAGGCTGAAAAACCGCGTGTCAGAAAACGCAAGCCGAAAGAAAGCGAAGACAAAAAGCCAGCTAAAAAACAAAGAACCCCTGAGCCTGTGGCAGAAGTAGTGGCAGAAAAGTCAGCAGTCAAAAAAGAAGCACCTGCGGAGAAGTTTGTCGAAAAACCTGTGGTAGAGCGACCAAAGAAAAGTGTAGCAGATAGACCAGAGCGTTCGGATAGAGCAGAGCGTTCTGACAGATACGACCGCGACAAGGACAGAGATAGCAAAGACAGAAAAAGCGATAAAAATAGAAGAGACGACGACGATAAAGTCTCCTTCAATATTGACTTTGATGGTGTAATAGAAGGAGACGGTGTGCTCGAAATGATGCCCGATGGCTACGGATTTTTGCGCTCGGCTGATTATAATTACCTGACTTCGCCTGATGATATTTATGTTTCGCCTTCGCAAATCAAACTTTTTGGATTGCGTACCGGTGATACTGTTCAAGGAGCGATTCGTCCGCCGAAAGAAGGAGAGAAGTATTTTGCATTGCTCAAAGTTGCTTTCATCAACGGACGCGCACCTCAAGAAGCCCGTGACCGTGTTCCTTTCGACTACCTGACGCCGCTTTTCCCGGACGAAAGATTGGATTTATCGTCTGGTTCGGAGTTGTACTCCAATCGTTTTATAGATATGTTTGCGCCGATTGGTAAGGGGCAGCGTGGACTTATCGTAGCACAACCCAAAACAGGTAAGACCTTCTTACTGAAAGATATAGCCAACTCTATCGCACGTAATCACCCAGAGTGTTATTTATTAATTTTGTTGGTGGATGAACGCCCGGAGGAGGTGACAGATATGCAGCGTAGTGTAAATGCAGAGGTGGTTTCTTCGACTTTTGATGAGCCTGCCGAGCGTCACGTCCGCGTATCGAATGTCGTTTTGGAAAAAGCCAAACGATTGGTAGAGTGTGGTCACGATGTTATCATCTTGCTGGATTCTATCACACGTCTTGCACGAGCGCACAACACAGTCGCTCCAGCGAGTGGTAAGGTACTTTCGGGTGGTGTTGAAGCCAACGCACTACACAAACCAAAGCAATTTTTCGGTGCAGCACGTAATATCGAAAATGGTGGTTCATTGACCATCATCGCTACGGCACTTACAGAGACGGGTTCTAAGATGGATAACGTCATCTTCGAGGAGTTTAAAGGTACTGGTAATATGGAGCTTCAATTGGAGCGCACACTCGCCAACAAACGCCTCTATCCGGCTATCGACCTCACCAAGTCGAGTACGCGCCGCGAAGATTTACTCTTGGATAAAGATACGATTTCGCGCATGTGGATTATCCGTAATCAACTCGCGGATATGAATCCAGAAGAAGCCATGCGATTTATGAGAAATAACATGAAAGGCACAAAAGATAATGATGAGTTTTTATTGTCAATGAATGCTAGTCGATAAACGAGGTGTCATTTTTTTGTGTTAAAATATATTTTGAAAAGGTCGCGCGTGAGTGCGACCTTTTTTTATTAGATAGAAATCGTATCTGCAACACTATGATAAGCGGCGAAAATACCAAGCCCGCCATTTATATTTGAATGAATAGGACTAGGTTCTGCAAAGGGATTTTCTGTATTATTTGATTGTCGGTCAACACTTTGATTGTACCGATAAAAATTTTCATCAACGTGAGCAATTGTAAAGATAATATCTGTATAATTATCAATATTGGTGTCAAATTTGAATTCAAT
>Ga0209186_1002806_pt1 | contig 12196 bp, 6 predicted proteins | sample SidtaG_FD_187426 | JGI IMG/M metagenome (GOLD analysis project Ga0209186, IMG submission 187426) | Marine algal microbial communities from Sidmouth, United Kingdom - Sidmouth_Male2 metaG (SPAdes) (version 2) | ecosystem: Host-associated > Algae > Red algae > Unclassified | place: Sidmouth, United...
GAATCCAATGACACCTTCGCAAAAGCAGGATCACTTTCCAACGCCACGTTACTTGCCGTAATCGCCTTAATCGCCCCCATTGTATTGCGCTCAATACAAGGAATCTGCACCAACCCTCCAATCGGATCACAAGTAAGGCCCAAATGATGTTCCATCGCAATTTCAGCCGCCATCAAGGCATGTGCGACCGTACCACCTCGACATTCCGTCAAAGCCGCAGCAGCCATCGCCGACGACACCCCAACTTCCGCCTGACATCCACCAGCCGCAGCCGAAATTGTCGCACCCTTTTTAAACAAACTTCCAATAATACCCGAAACAAGCAAAAACTGTTTAACCTGTTCCAAACTGGCATCTCGTTCAAAGCAAAAATAGTACAAAAGCACCGCAGGAATAATCCCCGAAGCCCCATTGGTCGGTGCCGTCACGACCCGACCCAAAGCCGCATTTTCCTCATTGACTGCCAATGCAAAACAACTAATCCACTTAGAAGTTTCATTAAAAGTCCATTTTTTGCTCCCAATAATCGCAAGCCATTCCTCCAAAGAGTCGTAAGTCGCCTCCTGTAACAAAGCCTTATTCAGTTTACCAGCCCGTCGAATCACTCGCAAACCACCAGGCAATTCGCCACTCGCATGACAACCTCGATAAACACAATCCTGCATCTCCTGCCAAATTTGCAAAAGTTTCTGTTCAATCTCATATTCTCGTTTCAAAACCAATTCATTCTGCCAAACCAACTGAGAAATCGACAAACTTTGCTCCATCGTATGCTTCAATAAATCCATCGCATTCTCAATCGAAAAAGGTATTGCTACCTCATCTTCTTGCTCATTTTCTTCACCTTCCTGCACAATAAATCCACCGCCCGTAGAAAAATAAGTTTCTGTAACAATCTCTTGACTTTTTAAAACCGCCTCAAATTTCAACCCATTTGGATGAAAATCAAGTGTAACTTTTTTATGAAAAACAATATGCGTCAGAGGTACAAAATCAATCGATTTTTCCTGATTCAAAACAAGCTGTTTCTTTTCCAAAATCGTTTGAAGGTACTGATTAATCTGTTCTGTATCAATCGCTTCAGGAAGAAACCCCATCAACCCCAACTGTACCGCCACATCCGTCGCATGTCCCTTGCCCGTCTTTGCCAAAGACCCAAAAAGATGCACAAAAACAAACTCCACCTCTCCAAACAAATCTTGTTCCTTCAAAGACTTCAAAAAAGCGTTTGCTGCCATCCAAGGACCCATCGTATGCGAACTCGAAGGCCCCACACCAATTTTAATAATGTCAAAAATACTAATGTAATTCATGAGGAAGCATTTTTATAATTGTATTGCAAATTGCCCTAACCTTCTGTCAAAAAAGGTAAACTAAGGAACGACATTTTTTAAATGGCTTTCATTTAGCGTCCAAGAACCGAAATAAATAGTAAACTCCTGTTAAAAAAGGTAAGCTAATGGACTCCATCTTTAAGATGGATTTCATTTACCCTGAAAAATGCAAAGAACCGAAATAAATAGTAAATTCCTGTTAAAAAAGGCAAGTTAATGAATGACATTTTTTAAATGGATTTCATTTACCCTGAAAAACGCAAAGAACCGAAATAAAGGTACAAATTTTAGCAAAGACATGTAGTCCTTTAACAATTATTAAAATTTAAGCGAATTTATGGGTATATTGTTTTAAAATTTTAATAAGGAGCGAAAGGTTCGGAGCTTCGTCGTGACACAGGGTCTTGCTATCCGCTACTATACCAAAAGCCTTCCCACAAATATGCGATACACTCCGCATATGCCACTCCTTTTGGTATAACGCTCCTATCAAGGCTATTTTGCACTGTCTAAACGATAATCACAAAAACCAACTTGCATCTTTGACTCAAAACCAACGTCTTAAGAAATAAAAAATAAATTTTAACACATTCAAAGCAACGAAAACGAGAAATACAGCGTTTTTAAGACATCTAAAGGAAAATATAGCATATTTACAACGTACTAAGAAAATAGCTTCAAAGGAACAAAAGGAACTCTAATAGAAGCTCTTTTAAAACAAAGGAACATTTTCAAAATCCCAATTTATTAAAATACCTTTTAAGGAGTCTAAAATATTGACTTTTAGTTTTTTAAGTAAAAAAAGTAGATTTTAGAAAATCCTTTAACTTCATTTTTTTGTTTGTCAGAGTTTTAAAATCACTCTATCTTTAAAATATGAAAATCAAGCAGTACAAAAGGACATTTCCAACATCCTTTTTGAACTTAAGTAAGTGGACAAAATAAAACGACATTAAAAATTTCGTAAAGGATTGGTCATAAGGTAATTATTACGTCCCTTGCGTCCCACTAAAATCGACCCCTTACTTACTAAACCCATTTTATTTATTCAGTTAAAATTTCGTAATCACATGAAAAATCTCGCTAGAATATCATTAAGCCTATGCCTATTATTAGCAATGACCCTCACAGGCTGTTTCAAAGACAACTGTAACCGAGAAGTTACCTACATTCAACCCCAACCAATCTACAAAACATTAGACGAAATTCGAGTTGATGTCAATGTAGAAGCCGAAAAAGAGATGGAAAATCCTGGAAAAATCTATGTATATGGACAATACATCTTTGTCAACGAATTACATAAAGGAATCCATGTCATCAACAATACAGATCCACAAAGCCCTGTAAAAGAAAGCTTTATTGCCATAGAAGGAAATGTAGATATGGCAATCAAAGACGGTGTTTTATATGCCGACAACTATGTCGACTTATTAGCATTGGACATCAACGATCCTAAAAATGCAACAGTTCTTAAAAGAATCGAAAACGCATTCCCACATGATGGGGAAACTAACGAGGGATTGCTCGTAGCTTACGAAGGAAAAACCGTTACAGAAAAAGTAGATTGTGACTGGAATCCAGACCCAAGTTGGAGACTATTATCTGATTCTTCTGACCCATCTTTCTCAGGTGCAGAAACAGCAAGTACAGACAAAAACTACGGAACAAACGGAACAGGTTTAGCAGGTTCTATGGCTCGTTTTGCAGCAATAGGAGATATGTTATACATCATTGATGACGAAGAGATGTACCTATTTGACATCACAGGAGCATCAAACCCAACATCTACAGGAACCGTTAATATAGGAAGAGGCATCGAAACAATCTACCCCTACAAAAGCAACTTATTTATTGGCGCAAATGACGGAATGTACATCTATGACAATACTGACCCACAAAACCCAACATATACGAGTAAATTCGACCACTTCACAGCCTGTGATCCAGTAGTTGTGGATGACAATTACGCATATGTCACATTACGTTCAGACAATGCATGTGGTTCAGGATGGAGAGACGAAATACAAGTAGTAGATATTTCAGACTTAAACAATCCTTTCTTAGCAACAAATCACATAATGGAAGAACCAAAAGGATTAGCTGTAGACAACGGAGTCGTTTACCTATGTGATGGTCATGCAGGATTAAAAGTATTAGACAATTTAGAAGAATGGGATATTACACTTTTAGATGAAGTCACAACAATAGACGCCTACGACGTAATTCTTGTTCCCAACACAAATACCGTAGTAATTGTTGGAGAAAACGGTCTATTCCAATACGACAGAACAAACCCAGTGAACTTAGAATTCCTAAGCCAAATCACCCTAAAATAAACAGTAAAGTAGATACAAATGGTCGTGCAAATCCAATACCTGCACGACCATATCTCAAATCCCAAAAAAAGGTAAAGACGCACAGTCGTGTGTCTCAACTAAAAAAAGTAAAGACGCATTGAATGCGTCTCACACCAGAACCGCAAAAGCAAATCCACCCCAAAGACATCCCCACCAAACCCACAAATCCCCTCTAAAAAGAGGGGACGATTGACCGTAGGGAAATCAGGGGTGTGTCGAACCCACCAATAAGAAAAAAATCAAAATCGAATAAAAAAAAGTAAAGCCACACGGCCGTGTGGCTCAACACCAGAACCGAAAAAGCAAAGCAGCCCACGCTCCCAACAAAAACCAAAAAAATGCTAAAAACCACCATAAAAATCCTCCTTCTCCTAATCCTCACAGGCAACCTATGCCAAGCCCAAAACAAAGAAACAGACGAAACGCCCGAAACAGAAGAAACAACAGAAACCACAGAAGAAACGACAGAGACCACAACAGACACTAACGAAGAAGACGTCGTATATCTCAAAAACGGGAGCATTCTAAGAGGTGAAATCACTGAAAAAACGAGCGAACTCGTCAAAATAAAAATACTTGGAGGCAGTTTATTCGTCTTTCAAATGGAAGAGGTCAAAGAAATTGAAAGAGAAGAAAAAGAATACATAGAAGACCCTTCCGAAAGAAAACGCCTCAAAAAAATCAAAAGACCACTCACATTCCGCACATCAGGCTGGTACAATGTCACAACACAAGGTTTTTTGCCAGGTATAAATGCATTTAGCGAGGCCCGATTAGGCTTCACCCTACACCACGTTATAGGTTACCAATTTAACAACAAAGTAGCCGTAGGTGCAGGCATGGGGTTAGACGTATATGGTCTTTTTGATGGCGAAGCCGTATTCAATTATTACGTAGATTACAGAGGCTATCTCACCGAAAAATCAGCCACACCCTACTACGGATTAGCACTTGGATATGGTAAAATCATTCCAAGTTGGCAATTTTTCGATATAAAAGGCGGAGCATACATACAGCCCGCCATCGGCATCCGTTGCAAATCCCGCAAAAAAGCCCACTTCATCATAGAATACGGGCTAAAAATGCAAAAAGCAAGCTACACAAGAACCAATTGGTTTTGGGATGGTGAACAAGGTCAAAATGCCAACGAAGTCCGAAACATATGGTTCCGAAGAAGTGCCTTCAAAATAGGCGTCTTATTCTAAGAGTTTTTTTGAATTTAAAAGTAAAAATATTGTATTTCTAAATACTATATATAATAAGGAGAGAAAGGTCAAATGCTTCGTCGTCAAGCATGGGCCTGCTGTCCATTCTTATGGCAAAAGGAATGACCACAAAAACAACAAAGAACCGCAACGACTTAAACCACCAAAAAAGACCCAAACAATTTTGCCATACCACTACCATCAGGTCTATTTTGCACAGACAGAACCCCATAAAAAACACGCCTAACCACCGTCCAAACCATCCAAAATAGACTCGATAGTAGCGGTTATGGCTTCTTATCCAAATAAAGACACAACTCACCCAAAAAAACTAAAAGAAGCCATAGTAGCGTATAGCGAGAGCATGCATTACGACGAAGCAACCCCCGTTCTCTCCAAAAAATATAGATACTAAAAAAGCATCTTTTAGAGTTTATATATAAAATAAATTATATTATTTTATGTTTGTTGAAAAAGATGCTGCCTAAACCTACTTCTTCACACATCCCTAAGAATACAAATATCCCTTTCAACTCACCAAACATTTTTTTCCTAAAATAGCTGAATATGAAATGATGATTCCCCATTTTTTCACAAGTAAGTAGACAAAGACATTGAAAATTATCATAAAAATTTGATTGTGATATAATTAATCATTCGTCATTCATTACTTACTTTAAAACTAATTAATTATGAAACACTCAACTTTTAAATTAATCCTATTCCCCCTATTCCTATTGGCCCTACTCACCATAGGCTGTGAAGATATGATAAATCCAATAGAAGATGAAGATAGTACAAAGCTCTTAGTAGCCATTGACTGTGAAATCTATTATTACAGCACCAGAAACAGCATTACCAATATCTATAAAATGGATGCATCTGGAATAGAACAGCCCATTATCATAGATGACAACCATCAAGATTGGTGGGTAAGAGTATCGCCCAATAAAGATAAAATGCTATGGTATAAATCACCTAAGCAGGGCAAAAAATACAACAATTACAAACAAGCCGAACTATGGATGGCAGACATAGATGGAAAAAACCCACAAAAAGTCATTGATTTAGATAATTATGATTGGAAAGCACAAGGTGTCGCAGATTGGTCGCCAGATGGAACAGAAATAGTCATGGCAGCAGAAGAGAAGGGAGGTCATTGGCATTTATTCATTACGGATGCAAATGGTGATAATCCTCAAAAAATTAGCCAAAGAGACGCCATGTTTCTTGACCCAAGTTGGTCGCCTGACGGTCAAAAAATAGTCTATACAGCTTTGCCTATTGATTTTCAAACAAATGCGTGGGACCTGGTTAGTGTGGGGCAAAAAATCGAAATTCATGTAATGGACAAAGATGGTTCTAACGAAATTCAGCTCACTGATGATTTTTTAAGAGACCATGACCCATATTGGTCACCAGATGGAACGGAAATAGCTTTTGAAACATGGTGGGATACCAATGTACTTCATTGTCTGGTAGGAAAATGGTCTATCAGAAAGTATAATTTTGATACGGAAGCTGTCACAAATGTATTAAAAGATCCTGAAGCCAATGCAATACCTCGATGGACAGAAAACTCAGAGAAAGTGTACTTTAACCGAAAAGAATGTACGGGACGTCCTAAAGTGGTCAGAGCCAACAGAGACGGAAGTAATCTAGAAACAGTCATAGAAAATGATGCATATCCTATTTATGATGTCGATTTAGTGTATTAGTGTTTCATTTTCCAAGATTTAAAGCCTAAATTTGCACCGTTTTTAAAATAGGAATCTTAAATCTTTAAAATAAAACATGAATTTACACGAATATCAGGCAAAAGAACTACTTGCTAGCTTTGGCATCCGCACACAACGAGGCATTATGGCGGAAACGGTAGAAGACGCAGTAGAAGCTGCAAAAAAATTAACTGAAGACACAGGTACAGAATGGCATGTAGTCAAAGCCCAAGTTCACGCAGGAGGTAGAGGTAAAGCTGGAGGCGTAAAATTAGCCAAAAGTTTAGAGGAAGTAAAAGAAAAAGCATCTGACATTTTAGGGATGACCATTATTACACCACAAACAGGTGAAAAAGGTAAGCTCGTCAGAAAGATTTTGATTACTGAAGATGTCTACTATCCAGGTGAATCTAAACACAGAGAGTTCTACATGAGCATGCTCTTAGATCGTGTAACAGGCAAAAATGTTATTGTCTACTCTACAGAAGGTGGCGTGAATATTGAAGAAGTAGCCGAAAAGACACCGCATCTTGTACACAAAGAACATATTGATCCAGCAACAGGGTTGATGCCTTTCCAAGCTCGCAAAATCGCCTATAACTTAGGATTAAGCGGTGCAGCTTTTAAAGACATGACCAAATTTGTCTCAAAATTATACAAGGCTTATTTAGGTATTGACGCTTCTTTAATCGAAATCAACCCTGTCCTCAAAACATCTGACGACAAAATTATGGCGGTTGATGCAAAAGTAAGTATTGACGGCAATTCACTATACCGACACAAAGAAATTGCAGAAATGCGTGATACAGACGAAGAGGATCCAGCAGAAGTAGAAGCAGGAGGTTTCGGCTTGAATTTCGTGAAATTAGACGGAAACGTAGGTTGCATGGTAAACGGTGCAGGATTGGCAATGGCAACCATGGACATCATCAAATTAGCAGGGGGTTCGCCCGCCAACTTCTTGGATGTAGGTGGAACAGCCGATGCAGAAAGAGTAGAAAATGCATTCCGTATCATCCTAAAAGATCCCAATGTCAAAGCAATCCTTATCAATATCTTTGGAGGAATTGTACGTTGTGACAGAGTAGCTAACGGAGTCGTAGATGCCTACAAAAACATCGGAAACATCAACGTTCCAATCATCGTAAGACTACAAGGAACAAACGCCGACATCGCCAAAAAAATCATAGACGAATCAGGCTTAGAAGTTCACTCAGCAACAGTCCTAAAAGAAGCAGCCGACAAAGTGAAAGAATTAATTGGCTAATCTTTACCTAAAGATAAAAACTTACAAATCAAAGCTGCTTTCCAAGAGGAAAGCAGCTTTTTTTATCCCCAAGCAAGTACAGACGCATTGAATGCGTCTCCACGCCAGAACCGAAAAAAACAAACAAAAACCCGAAAAATAAAGTTAGGATTGTTGTAGAAATAAATGTATATTCTTTAGCAAAGAGATTTTTTGATAGATGAGGCAAAAAACGTAGGCGATGCCAAGCATCGACGAGGCTTCCTAACGAAATATATCAGGAAAATATCGACGCTAAAAATGAACATTTATTTTTATAGGAATCCTTACTACTACAAGAAAAAAAACAAATACCTTTACAACACACATGAAAGAACTCGCACACCTCAATAAATACTTCTGGAAATACAAATTCTATTTACTCTTAGGTATCCTATTCGTATCCCTCAACAACATCGCAGGCGTATATCCACCCCGAATCATCCGCTATGCCTTCGACCTCGTAAAAGAAAACATACTCTACTACCAACTATTTGAAGACTTTGCGCTGCAAAGCGACTTTTACAGCTTCTTCAGCTACGCCCTCATCGTCTTTGGCGTAGTCGTCTTAGTTCTTGCCATATTCAAGGGCGTATTTCTGTTCTTTATGCGACAGACCATCATCGTCATGTCCCGACTCATAGAATACGACCTCAAAAACGAAATATACGAACAGTACCAACGCCTGTCAATGGCATTCTACAAACGAAACCAAACAGGAGACCTAATGTCCAGAGTCAGCGAAGACGTATCAAGAGTCCGAATGTACGTCGGTCCTGCCATCATGTATGGCATCAACCTAACCATCCTCTCCACAATGGTCATAACCGCCATGGTAAGCGTCAATCCCTTATTAACACTGTACGTTTTATCGCCTTTACCCATCTTAGCAATTTCGATTTACTACGTCAATAACATCATCAACAAACGAAGCGAAGACATACAAAAACAACTATCCGAACTCACAAGTATCGCCCAAGAATCCTATTCAGGCATTCGAGTATTAAAATCCTATGTCCAAGAAGAATCCGTCAATACCTATTTTGGAGAAGAAAGCGAGAGCTACAAACAAAAATCCTTAGCCTTAGCAAAAGTACAGGCCCTGTTTTTCCCATTAATGGTCGCATTGATAGGATTAAGTACCTTATTGACCATCTATTTAGGCGGTTTAGAGGTCATGAACGGACGATTAAGCGCAGGAAATATCGCCGAATTTGTCATTTATGTAAGTATGCTCACCTGGCCTGTTGCCTCAATAGGCTGGGTCGCTTCCATCATACAAAGAGCCTCTGCCTCACAAAAAAGAATCAACGAATTTCTTGAAGAAAAACCCGACATAACCAACCAAAACAAAGCCAATTTTGCCGTAAAAGGCGACATTCATTTTGAGGATGTTTCTTTCACTTATCCCGATACAGGCATTGAAGCCCTCAGAAACATTTCTTTCCACATAAAACCCCAACAAAAAGTCGCCATTGTCGGACGTACAGGTTCAGGGAAATCTACCATAGCCGCCTTATTAGTCCGCATGTACGACAAAACAAAAGGGAGCATCAAAATAGAAGGAAAAGAAATCGCCCAAGTCAATTTAACGATATTAAGAGAACAAATCGGCTACGTTCCACAAGACATATTCGTCTTTTCAGACACCGTCGCCAACAATATCGCTTTCGGCAACCAAAGCGCAAGTATGGAAGATATTAGAGAAGCAGCAAATATGGCAGCCGTACACAAAGACATCATCAAATTAAAAGACGGTTACAACACCATGTTAGGAGAACGAGGCGTCAATTTATCAGGCGGTCAAAAACAAAGAGTTTCCTTAGCAAGAGCCTTAATCAAAGACCCACAAATTCTATTATTTGATGACTGCTTATCCGCCATAGATTCCAGCACCGAAAAAGAAATCCTCTACAACCTCAACACCTTCTTAAAAGAAAAAACCGCCATCATCATCACCCACAGAATCTCCTCCCTCATCGACTACGACCAAATCCTCGTCATGGACGACGGCGAAATCGTAGAATCAGGCACACACCGCACCCTCATCGCCCAAAAAGGCTTCTACCACGACCTCTACACCAAACAAGAAAAAGAAGAAAACAAAATGAAACCAGCGTAAAGACACACGGCCGTGTGTCTCCACTTGCTCATGCCCACACAAAAAAAGTAAAGACGCATTGAACACATCTCCACTTGCTCATGCTCACACAAAAAAAGTAAAGACACATAGCATGCGTCTCCACTTGCTCATGCCCACCAAAAACTCGAAATAGGCAAAGATTTTCTGTACAAAGGCAATTACAACTGATTCAGAAATCAATAAATTAACTAAAAAGGAGCGAACTGTCAGGAGCTTCGTCGTGACGTCTGGTCCTGCTATCCGTTCCTATGGCAAGTAGACTTGGTAATAGTAGAGAACCACAAAAACTACTGAAACCACAAAAACCACAGAAACTACTTGCCATACCACTACTATCAGGGCTATTTTACACAGCCACAACAAGAAACAAAAAAAATAAAAACTTATGTGAAAATATTATATGAACTTATGTAACTTATATAGTTTGTGTGGAAAAAGATATACCCAAAGCAACAAAAATATAATTTTTAAAAGAAATTTGTTATTTATATAATATATTGAGTTAATATAAAAAGAATATGTTAGGAATATTACCAGATTTTTTCATTATTTGAATTTATTGCTATAAATTTGCGAAACAGGAAAAATAGGGTTAAATACTTTTATAAAAAACATAGACAAATAAAAAGTATTTTTGTATCTTTGATAAGATTATTTGCACTAAATTGGTGAATCACATAGCGAGTCTTGACACCTACATAGTTTGGAATAAAGACATTAAGCAAGACATCAATAGGAAAGGCAAATAATCAAAATTTTATGAGTATTCCGTACTTGACACCAATCAAGGTCAAATAAAGGAATAAAAGCAATCCTGAATTTCTAACGAATGACAGGATAGAGGCACTTTCAATCTTAGGATTGCCGTTAGTGCCAGTTAAGTTAGATAAACTTAGCGAAAAAACATTTGTCTATGCTTGTCATATTTGACTATGTGTTTTATAACGGAAAGTTAAATATGTTTTAGCTATCTAAAGCTGTTTAAAACTCTATATCTTGTATCTTACGAAGTATTATTTTTTAATTAAACTGTAAACAGTGGAGAACGGAAATTTTAACAACGAGGAAATCTACTCTAAAAGAGTTAGAGCAGGTAGAAGACGTACCTACTTTTTCGATGTACGTACAACTCGTTCAAATGACTATTATGTAACCATCACCGAAAGCAAAAGACGCTTTGATGAAGATGGATACGAAAGACACAAGCTGCATCTTTACAAAGAGGACTTCAACAAGTTCTTAACAGCTTTCCAAGAAACATTGGAACATGTCAAAACAGAACTCATGCCAGACTATGACTATGATGAGTTTACAAGAGACGATGATGATTATGAGAATCATCAAAACAATGAGGTAGAAGCTACTGTCGATGCTGTTGAGACCGATGAGGCTGAGGAGGAAGCAGATACAGAAGATGAAAATTGGGATTAATAACCTAATGATTCCAAACGAAAACAACTAAGGGAAGCAAAATATGATTTGCTTCCCTTTTTTTGTATCTTCGCACCCCAAAAAGTCATTAGTAACAATAATCTTTTTTATTTTAATCAATTGAGGAAAAAGTGTGGTTCAAAGAAATGCTCACACAAAAACCACAGGTTTTTTGCAAAAAAAACTGAGAAATTGTTTTCTGTTGAGCTATTTGCGGTCTTTGCGTTAAAATTCTTTGCGTGAAACTACTTTGCACTGATAGTTTTTCTCATAGTATCAATTAATGATTAATATAAGTAGGTGGACATATTTAATGAGATATTAGAGTTTTCGTAAAGAATTGATAATGAAAGCATTAAATACTCGTCACTTGTCACTTGTCACTCGTCACTTGTCACTTGTCACTTGTCACTTGTCACTCGTCACTTGTCACTCGTCACTCGTCACTCGTCACTCGTCACTCGTCACTTGTCACTCGTCACTTGTCACTCGTCACTTGTCACTTGTCACTTGTCACTTGTCACTTGTCACTTGTCACTCGTCACTCGTCACTCGTCACTCGTCACTCGTCACTTGTCACTCGTCACTTGTCACTCGTCACTCGTCACCTTACTTACAATGTCAAAATTAGAAATTATAACTTAAAAAAAATATGGGCTTAAAATGTGGAATTGTTGGATTGCCAAATGTTGGTAAATCCACACTATTTAATGCAATATCTTC
>Ga0209186_1002812_pt1 | contig 12177 bp, 4 predicted proteins | sample SidtaG_FD_187426 | JGI IMG/M metagenome (GOLD analysis project Ga0209186, IMG submission 187426) | Marine algal microbial communities from Sidmouth, United Kingdom - Sidmouth_Male2 metaG (SPAdes) (version 2) | ecosystem: Host-associated > Algae > Red algae > Unclassified | place: Sidmouth, United...
GGGGGGGACACGCGCAGTGGCGGGGGGAGGTCGTCGTCGTAGGCGCGGTGAGCGTCGGAGAGAGTGTGTCCACGGGCCGTTGCGATGCGTGCGCCAGCGTGACTGTGGAGGGCTCTGGTCAGGCTATGGCGCGTCGCCAAAGAATGATCGGTTCCGAGCAAGTTCCACAGCACGTTCAGCATGCTGTGACCGTGCTGTGACTGCGCTTTGAAATAAAATTGCATGCTGAGGGCTCCTCGATGGCTCTGTGGGAGGCAAGGACGATCGCAGCATTTTAAATTCTGTGCTGTGAGCAGCTGTGAACTGCTGTGACTTGCTGTGAGCGTTTCTCAGATTCGATCATTCTTTGGAGACGCGCCATATCTGCTGAAGCTTGACAACAAGCGTAGTTGTTCTGGAACCCGAGTTCCACTTGTGACAAGTATCTAGACTAGTCTGGCCTTCACGGATAGACATGCTCATCGCCATCGGCAAAAAAAGCGATCTGGCGATCCCATTTGGCCATGCGATAGACGTGCTCTAAGAGCATTGTTAACAATGAGATGCTATCGCCATCTTCACGCCACGTTGCACAACGTGTCCCATTAGGCACCTGAAGTCCGATGTAACACCACTTTTTAGACGAAGAAGCCCTTTTTTTGTTCGGGCCATGGAACTTGAACTACCTACTTGATTCTGGTTTCCGCTGACGAAGAATGGCTGTGCGGCTATCACTTTTCTATTTCGAGTCGGATAAGCTTTTAGGATAGCCGAGGCTATCTCACGGGAGCCTCTGATTGGCCCATGTGACGGATCAACGACCCGTTTCACAGCAAATAGTAGCACCTGGCTGAAACGTGTGCGCCACGTCTGCAAGATTGACTACCAGTTCCTTCTTGGCAGAGATGGTCACTGTTCCGGAACGTCCGCATGAACTGTCGTACATGGCAATGGTCCTACAGCGACGCCCTTCTAGGCGTGGATGTCATCAATCGCTGCACATTTTGACCAGTTTCTTTGTCCGGTTGCCGACGAGCGATCTCTGCGCCTTCTTTATGGTTGATACGGCTGCTCACCACAGTTGTCTACTGCCGCTGCAGTGAATCAAGTCCTGGCGGAGAATATCGTCTTGATCGGGCCCAGAAAGGACGTGGTGTAAGGGATCCTGCAGGTACTTAGGTTAAAGACAGCAAAGCAGCCAGCCGCTGACGTACATGTGGCTGTCTAAGGACGCGGACTTGGTTCTAGAATAGAATAGCCGATAGAGATAGCCTGAGTTGTTGACAATAGAGTGCGTCGGCAAGTCGGGCGTGGGTACTATATGTTGGTTATAAAGGGTATATCCCTAGTCGATCGTCGGATGGGCGACGGACCACGTTGATTGGTACCATCGCGGGTTGGTCTGTCGATCGATGCCCCAGGTCTGACGGGGGCCCTGATAGAAAAATGGCGCCTGCAGGCCGTGAGGCGGCCGCCCCTACATGACCGCACCGATCGCGCGATCGTGGCCCGGTCGTGGCCCGGACATCAGGGAGCCTCGGCTGTCACTGTCACGCCCCAACCAACGGGTGGTCGTGCCAGAACCGTCCACGGACACGGAACGACTGGAAGAACGCGGCATGGCTGCTTGGCGGGCGCACCGGGAGACCCTGCCACCCCCGCCTGAGGGGCACCGACGGGGCGGGGCGCAGGGCGTGGGTGGGGACGGGCCGCGTTGGCGGACGGCGGCACGAACGCCGCGCCCCCGTGCGCGCAGCTGTCCTTGGTCGGTCCAATGCGCGCGCTGCGGCAGCCCCGCCAAAGTATCAGGCATGTTAGATGTGAACCACGGGTTGGCACTCATCCAACTATGGCTGGCGTGAAAGCAGGGTTTGCTATCCAATATTTCAATACACCATACGTGCTGTAATTTGACTTCACGGAATCGCGGCTGTGCACTGCATGGTGACGAGCCATCCCTTGCCTACCATATTCGAGGTGTGTTCCATGAGATATTGTCCAATTGATTTAACATCTTTGCAACATCCAATAGACTCTATGCACTCTGCACTGCGTCATTCTCGGCGGGTTCGACGGAATTCGTGTGCATTGGCCTTGCCGGCTGGGTTAGGGTCACCCTCCGCCCGCCTGCATTTTTGGGCAGTGCAGAGCAAGGCCGCCGGTGCCCGGCGGCAGGCCCTTTCTGGGTCGTGTTTGGCAGTGGTGAGCGACCCCACTCTTGTGCGGCGGCACACCCCTTCAGGGGATACCAGGCGTAGTGTGGTAGGGCGCATGTGGTGGCGTGCCCAGCTGGGCGACACGACCGTCACTCACCAGCGGCGCACCACCGCGGCCACCACAAGCCACTCCCACTCCTGCGCTCCACTTGTCTCCTCCACTCGTACCCCACGTCTTTTTGCTTTCTGTTTTCCAGCCACGCACCACTGCCCCTGCATCCGACTGGGCGATCGAGTCCGTGCTCGCCGCCACCCCAGCCCCAACCCTTTCCGTGGCGAGCCGCGACCATCCCCCGCGCCTCCATGCCCTCGCATCGCGCGTATTGGGCGCCCCCCTTCGTCCCGCCATCAGGACTGCGGAGTCAAGGCGTACGTGGCTCCCCTGCTGTCGTCAACGCTGCCACCGACCCGGTCGCCCTCGCCACGCGGGACGCGACGGCCACCGCGGCTGTACGAGCTGTGGCGGCGTTGGCGCCAGGTGGCGGCAGCTCCGGTGGTGTGCGTCGTCGCGCCTGGCGACTACGGCGCCGGTGGGCGTTGGTGGGGGTCCTTCCGGTGGCGGCCGTCGACGGCTTCAGCGGCCACGGCGGCGAGCGGCACCGGCGGTGTTCGGTGATGATTGTGGTGGTGGCTCTGTCGCGAGGCGACGGCGCATATAGCGGTGCTCGCGGTAGCAGCCGAAGCCAGCCACGGCAACAGCCGGCGGCCGCGGGACCTGGTCATGGCGGCGGTGGCGTAGGTGCTAGTGGCTCTTGGCGGCGGCATTGGTGGCAACGGTGGGGGTTTCCTCCACCAAGGTCTTTCCTTCATTGGCCGCCGGCCCTAACTTTGGAGCCGCTTGCCACCGGCTCGGCGTTGTGGTGGCGGCCGTGTTGGCGGTCGCTGCTGGTGTTCTTCTTTTGTCACACGAAGGAGAGGGTCTGGTGGGGGAGATTTCTGAGCGGGCATATTAGGCTGCGTCACCGCTGTCGCCTCCAGTACCGTGTTCCGTTTCCTTCAGAGGGCTCGTACGTTTTGATAGCTCCTCTACCCCCATATAAAGGTCACACTCCCAGACGAAACGAGCGTTCCCTTCGCACATTTTTTGTCGCACACTCCCAGACGAAACGAGCGTTCCCTTCGCACATGTTTTGTCGTCCCATTGCCCTAGTACCACTCATATTAGCCATCTCGTTTCCTGCCTGCTCTCTCTGTTGCTGTCACCTTGCAGCCTCTTTTTGTGCTCTTTCCAGGAACATGTTCTCCGGTTCTGTTTGGCTCGGAAAACCGTCCGTCCGGTTTTCTGTCTTGGCTTCGTAGCTGGCGTCCGGCCACTTGCCACCAAATCTTACACGTGTTCCACTTCCACCTGCACTTCTGACGTCCCTGATCAAGGTGGTGGTTGATAAATTTGATGGGGAACAAGACGAGCGGCAGCACTTCAAAGCCCCTCGCGATGACTGAGTTTCCATGTCCACGCTTCGAGTCGTAAATTTCTGAGGAGCAACAAGACACGGTGAAGCGTTTGCTTTCTTAAGTGGGGCTGGAACTGGAAAACTCCAACAAGGAAAAAGACACATCCTCGTCTTTGCAGCATCATAACAGAGATAGAGAGGACTACGAGAGGGAAGAAGTGGGGGTGTTGGCCATCTTCGACTCCCCCGAAAGCGATCAGAACTTCAGTCACTGCGGCGCCATCCGCGGTCCCCGAAACGGCCGAGTCCAGCCCCGCAACCTAAACCCCCCCGACAACGATGCGCACATTTCCATCGCCATCCTACCGCCCGCCGTCGCCGTCCGCGTCGGCATAAAAGAGAGAAGCACCACCAGCGTCGGCGGCGGCACGGACGACACTGTGGTCGTGGCGGCGCCGGCTGCCGTCCAACAGACAGGGCGGCGAAGGAGGCGTCGACGGCGACGGGCTACAGCAATGGTGTCGCCATCTCTGTGGCTGTCGCGCCGCCGCCGCTGTCCACGCCGCAACTAAAAACCGTCCTTCCGGCAGAACGCCGCCTCCCAGAATGCCGCCAATGTCATCGCGGTCGCACCGCCGGCCGTCGTGGCCGTGGCCAACGGTGTGCACCAAGAGGGGAAGACGGGGGTGGCGAATAAGAAAATGGTTGCTCTTGGCGACCGCGGTAAAGAAGGGGTCGCCGGCGACGCGCGACAGGAATTAGGCCACACTAGCGACAGCATTCACGCCGCCGCCGCAGTCGCCCCGTATGCAGGAAAACGCCAATGTCTCCAACCCGCCCCCACACGTGGTTGCCGCGATCGCATCGTTTACCTCAGACACTGCGCCCTTGGCAACCACGATGTGCATCTCGTCGCCGTCGCTCTGCTGCCCGCCGTCGCCCGTCCCCCTGTCGTTGCGGTCGCCGTCGGCGCACGCGTTGCTTGCCGACCGTGAGGTGCACCTTGTCGCCGCCGCGCGGCCGCCCGCCGTCGCCCGTCTGCCTGCCGTCTCCGTCGCCGTCGGTGCGCCTGTCGTTTGCGACTTAAACATTGGCAGCGACAGGTTCGGCGCCGCGGTCGTGGCGGCGGTCTCTGCCGCCCAATAAAAAAAAAGCGGCACAACAGACAACCGAGATGGTGGTGGAGGGGACAGCGGCTCCAATGACACCGTGATCGTCGCGGAGCCGGCCGCCGCCCGTCACTAAAGCGTGGCGAACACACGCACGGCGACGATTGCGATTCAGTGGCGGAAATAACGGCTGCGTCACTGCGGTCGCCTGAGCCGCTGCCGCCGTCCCAGCGACCATACCGCAGCGGAAAGCCATAGACACGCCGTGGCCGCCGTCTCGGTTGTCTCAATAGCCAATCAAGGCCGTCACCGTCGCCCCCACGACACAGATGACAGCCTGGCCGCCAAGCACGCCGACCTCATCGGCGCCGTTGCGTAGCCGCTCATTGCTGCCGTTGGCATTGGCCTTGTCGTCCCTGCACCTAGCGATTCTGACAGCCGTTGGCGTGGCAGGAATAATCAGGGGTTCATGAGGGTCGCCACGGACGCCAAAAATACGAAATGTGCAGCGAAAACGCCGCAGCAACCAAAGAGCTACCGCGACCGCCACAGTTGCCACCACCGATACGTGCACGGCCCCCACCATCGCGCCGCCCGCGTGGTTACGCCACTCGCCATTGACGACGACGTGCATTCCAACAGCGCCCATAATCTTCACCATCGCGCTGCCGCCGACGACAGTGCGCGCGCGGGCGCGCGTCAGGCGCTACGCGCCGTAGTAGACGGGTAATCCTTTTTCATTTGCGCCAGGACGACCTTCGTCTTGCTGCTGCCGGAGCCGTATCGCTGCTTGACAAAGGAAACGACGCCCGCCACCCCCACCGCGCTGCCGCGACGCGCGTACTCGACCTTGAACGCGCGGTACAAAGCCGCGCGCTGCGAGTACAGGTTGGAGAGGCGCTTCTTTGCCTCGCCGCGCAGCCGCCAGCGGTCACCGAACTGCTGCTCCAGGTCCCATATGGCTACGCGGCCGTCTAGCCCGACCGCATACTCGTCCAGTGCAAGCTCCCAGTTGAGCTTGTGTGCCATGGGAAGGAGAGGCACGTACTCGCTGGAAGACTCAAACACTGGCACGCCAGCAAGCTTGCCGGCCGCCTGCAGCGTCCGCACGCGGTCTCGGTCCGCCGTAAGGCGCTCACTCACGCGTGCCAACGGCGGCGGTGAAACGGGAAGCAGCACCGGCACAGAAGCGCTGTTACGTACCCGCGCCGCCGAGGATGCAGGGGGGGGGGGGGGCGGCGCGCGGACCAGCTCCTGCCGCACCAGCTCCTGCGCGTGGGGATCCCGCAGCACGCCGTCTGTAACAAGACGGGCAAGCAGCTCGCGCAGCCGGTGCAGGTCCCCCTCCAGAACATCAAAACGTGCGTCCATGTGGGAGCGGGTGTCGCTCGCTTCGGTAGAGCTGTGCGCCAGCAACCTACTCACCCCCACGTCCACATGCTGCTTCACAGCCACGACTCCCCCGTCCAGCTGACGGGATAGGCGGCGCTCCACTTCCTTAGTCTCTGCCGTGGTCGCCACCGCCACGGTCTCCACCGCGACCCGTACTGCGGTGGCCAGCGACGGAAGGACCTGCTGCACAGCGCTGGCGGCCATGTCGCCAGCCGCCGCGAGCGCCCGCATCATCGTCACCCGGTAGGATGAAAAAGTGGAATTGCTAAGCAGGGGGTGGCGGTGGAGGAATGATGTAGATGGGATGCTGGCCACGGCCAGCCGCGCGGCCCACGTCTGGAAGTACACAGACCGGCACCACCGCACCACCGTGAAGAAGTCCCGGAGCGATTCATCCTGCGCCCTGCTGTCCCTAGACACGCGCTCGCCTAGAGCCTTCTCGGCGTCCTCCAACCACGGGCAGAGGGTGATCTGCAGCGCTTGCGGCACAGCGACGTTGAGGCGGGGGGTGGAGGGCGACGGGCAGTTGGCGGGTCGCCCCGACAGTGCATTGGCCATGGCAGGGTTGGGGATGGCCGCCTCGTAGGTGCCGCCGCCGATCATCGCCGACCACAACCCGTGCTCTTTGATATCGCTCTCGACCGCGCCCCGCTGCTTCGCCATCTGCGCCGCCCCACGGCGGCCGAGGTGTGTCTTGGCGGCCCAGTCGGGCACCCCCTGCGCCATCAGCACAAAGCGGAGGCGGTCGTTGTGGTACCGGTAGCTCATGGCCTTCATGTGGTCGCCGCTTGGGCTGGGCACGACGAGGCACCGTTGCCACATGCGGAAGCCCACGTCAGCGCCCGCCTCCCGAAAGTGCGCCGGCTTGACGCCGGCCGCGATGAGCGCCTCGTCCTCGGGCACGAAGACGGGAGAAAAGTCGACGGGCGGCGTTGATGCGTCGACGCCCGGTCGGTGACACCAAGCAAACAGTGCGTCCGCAATGGCTCCTACCGGACACACCCACGGGTCCACACGCGGCAACGCACCGATGCATCGCGTCACACCCTCAGTAGTTTTGGTGGCCGAAATGTACGTGCACAGCACTTTGGGCTCCTCGCCCCCCGCCGCAGAGAACATACCAGGGCATTCGTGCACGGCCAAGTCACTCCACGTCAGGTCGCGCGTCGTGGCCCCGCGAGCCTCGAGCGCAAACTGCACCGTGAAGACCGCACTCAGCATTGTTTCTTTGCGGAAGCTCAACGCCGTCGTTGGCTGCAGCATGAGGGCCTTGTTGACCCCGCGCCGCCGCTCGTCCGAGACCGTCGCGTCCCGCTTTCCGAGGGCCTTTGCCACGCCCGCCACATTCTCCTGCAGCATGCGGTCCCTCTTGCGGCGCCCCACCACCGCGACGGCTGGGTGGAAGCTACCGGCAGAGAAGTACTCATCCACCGCCCACCTCTTGCAGCAAGGGCACGTAGAGGTGCGCCACAACAGGTTGTACAAGTGGGCGACCTTGGCCAGCGCGTTAAGGTTGCTCTGCAGCACGTGGTGGCTCACGAGCCTGCCGGAGCCGCCCGCGCCGCGCACACTACGCTCTCTAGCCGCGCCGCCCGCGCCGGCCCCGCCACCCCCGCCGCCCGCGAGGCCCGAGCCCCTCGCGCCGCCTGTGCCGCTCACGCCGCCCGCGCCGCCCGTGCCACCCGCGCCGCCTGTGCCGCCCGTGACGCCACCACCACCAGCGCGGCCGACGCGGTCCGAAAATCTCGTGCCGCGAGTGCCACCCATGACGCCCGTGCTGCCCGTGCCGCTCGTGACGCCGGCGCCACACGCGTGGCCCGTGCCGGCCGTGGCTCGCGTGCCACCCATGCCGCCCGTGTCGCCCGTGTCGCCCGCAGCCCGCATGCGGCCCTCGCCGCCCGCTCTGCATGTGACGCCCGTGCTGACACCGCCGCCCGCGCGGCCCGCGCGGCCCGCGCCGCCCGCGCCGCCCGCGCCGCCCGCCTCGCAGGCCCCGCCCGAGCCTCCAATGCCCTCCATGCCGCCCATGTCGCTCATATTTCCCGCGCCATCCCTGCGGCCCGTGCCACCCGTGCCGCGCGTGCCGCCGGTGACCACCGCGCCACCCGCGCGGCCCGCGCGGCCCGTAAAGCCCGCGCAGCCCGTGTCACCCGTGCTAACAGTGCCACCCGTGCCGCCCATGCCGCCCGTGCCTCCCATTCCAACCGCGCCACCCGCGCTGCCCGTGCCACCCGTACCGCTCGATCTACCCGTGTTGCCCGTGTCGCCCGGGCGGCCGACACCACCAACGCGGCCCGTGTATCCCGTGTCGCCCACACCGTCCGTGCCGCCCGTGCTCCCCGTTCCGCCCCTACCGCCCGTGCCGCCCATGCCGCCCATGCCCCCCGAGCCACCCGCGACCCCCGCACCTCCCGTGCCGCCCGTGTTGCCCGTATCACCCGCGCGGCCAACGCCACCCGCGAGGCCCGCGCGGCCCACAACGCCCGTGACGCACGTGCCGCGTGGGATGCCTGTGCCGCCCGTGCCGCCCGTGCCGCCTGCGAGGCCCGCGCGACCTGAACGGCCCGCGCGGCCTGTACCGCCCGTGCCGCCCGCGATGCCCGTGCCACCCGTGGAGCCCGCATGGCCCGTGCCGCCCGTGCCGACTGTGAGGCCCGTGCAATCCGCGAGGCCCGCGCGGCCCGCGCCGCTCGCACCACTCGGGCCGCTCGCGCCGCCCGGCACAGAAGATGGAGGACCCGTGAGGGTGATGCCCCGCCGAGCGTTGCCACTACTCTGCAGTGCCGCGCCGCAGCCTGCCGCTCCGCCAAATCCCCCTACGAGCGGCGCCCAACCCAGCCGTCGACCGTGGTCCAACTGGATGGCAGTGGTTGCAATGCCACGTAGGCTGGAAGGAGAGGGTGCAGCTGACACAGCTTGACGGACCTCCGACGCTGTTCTGACAGTGACTGGTGCGGGGCGGGGGGGGATGGGCACAGACGGCAAACCCCCAAAGCCCCCCTCACATCGCCGCAATGGCGTCAGTACGCCCCGTACTGCCGCTGGAGCCGTCCGTGCAGCGTTCACACCTCCAGGTCCCGATGGCAGTCGCCGTCCGCCCCCCGGCGGAGACTCTCGGACTGTCCGCTGCCCGCCTCCCCCCCGCCTCGGGCGCTTGGGTACGGGTGGTCCCGTGCCGTCGCCATTAATTTCCGCCCCATCGTCGCCACTGCTGATACCCAGGTCCCCGCCGTCGCTCTCCTCGCTCCCGCTCGCCAATGCAGAAGAATTAGGGCGCCGTCGCTGTCGCCGTGAGTTGCTTGAGCTGGGGATGCGGCGGGTCGCCTCGGCTTCGAGATAGCTGACAACCACGTGGCGGCTCAACGGCAACAGGGCAGTGGTCATGTTGGCCGCGCCCCATGTGCAAAAGCGGTCAATGTACCCCGCATACGTCTTCATTGTGGTCTTGACGCCGCCATGCGTGGCGCTGACGGTGTGCTTCTGGTAGTCGTTGGTGATGGCACTGTGCACAGTCTTCACCAAGTGATGGGCGCCGTGCTCCGCCGCGTGAAGGGCCTGCGTCACGACCAGTCTCGTGCACGCCTTGTCCATGCGGAACGCGGCGCAGTAGTTGGCAATATTGACGATCGCCTCGTACGCGCCGCGGTCCGCCTTGGCCTCGGCGGCGGAGCGCCCATCGCCAGCGGGGAGCCCCGTCCCGTTGTAACGATTCCCCAACGGGCCATTGCGGTTCGCGTCACAGAACAGGCATCCCAAGCGAATCAGCCGCCCCCCAACATTGGGCTTGTTAAAAAAAAGCCGCGAAACCAGGTTTCTCACCGTATACTCCCGCTGCTCGTCAACGAACGCATGGTGACCAGCCGAGAGCTCCGCAACTACACCCCCAATATGTCCCCCGTGCAAATGAACAGCTGGGGGCAACACAAGCTCACGCACAGCGCCAGCGCCACGTGCTCGGGCAGGGACGTGGGTCTCGGCAGCAGGCGATGGCGGAGCCGCCATTGGCCAGTAAGAGTCGGGTTGAAAGGGTAGAGGTGCTTTGAAAGCGCAGAGCTCGGCAGGGGAGGCGTGGCGGGGTGGTGGGATGGCTAGGAGCGTCGACGCCGGTGCCCTGTTTGCGACTTCTACCAGCCGGTGACCGGTTGCCTGCGTGTGTGAGAGTGCCGCTGACAACCTTGGCGACCACGGGCGCTGGGCACTGCAGCCACCGGTAGTCTTTGCTGCTGTATCCTAATGAAACAAATACAATGCCGTCATCGAACACAAAGGAGCAATCGGGCGCACATCATCCAAGTTAGCATCCTGAGGCGGGGTTGCTCCTGTAGCTCATCGAGCGGGCCATTGAGGGGCCTGAAAGCCCCAGTGCCTCGCCCTGCTGGGCGCGCCCGACTATCCAACGGCCGGTTGCATCCTGTTATCCCCAAATGCCTCACATCGAGCCCCCTATCTGCAACGCGCTACAGTGGAGACGACGTGAGGTACAGGGAAAGTAGGGACAACAGATAGAGCGCCGCCAAGACTCTCAAGCAGCGGTAATACGCAGTATCCTCTCTGCATGCCGTTTCTCTCCGCGTCCCCGCGCTCCGCTCAACTGGCGCAACAGCACGCCCTCAATCCTTACCAAGAAAAGAGCTCAGAGGCTCGATGCCGCCCGGCGCGCTCGTGAACCGATGAAGAAGACAACACCCACGTACGCAGATAGCCGCGTCCGTGGTCCGGCCGGGCTCTGCTCTCCACGCCATCCGACAGTGCCACCCAAACCCGAGTCGGAGTCGGGCCCGGCACCTCATCGCTGGAGAGATGGGGACCGCCGCCCGCGCCTCCGCGACCGCGCGGCGGGGGCTACCCAGCGACACGCGCGCGCGCGCTCGCCCCGGTCGTGGTCGCGACCGCGGGCGCGAGTCTGTCGGCGCGTCCGATACATACCGGAAGCGGTGGTGCGGGCGCCGTTTGGCGCCATGGAATTAAGGGGGACCCCCATCCGCACATTCGAATCACATACCCAGACCGCCAAACCCGTCCCTGTGGGAATGCCCTCCTTTTCGCTGTCACCAGCCTGACAGGGGCTCAGACGGATCTGTAAGCAGTCCGGCTGCCGGACCTGCGCGGATCCGACACTCCCAAATGTCCGTCGACGGTGGGATATGTGGGTAAAATGTGGGTCGCCGACCCACGTCGGATATACCCACATCTTACCCACATTTAGCGTCGGCAAGTGCCCAAATACCGGTCGAGACGATTTGAGCTCTCCACCTCTACCGCAACTGCACACCGCAGCGACCTCGGTGCGAGCAACACCTTCCAACTGACCTCCACCCCAAGCACCATCACCCCCCCCCCCTGGGGGGCCGCCCCGACCGACCATATGACAGGGCCGGCGGCGGTCGATGAAGATGGGATGCAGTGGGAAGAGTGAGAGTTCTGGGTGGAGGGGCGCCCGCAGTTGAGGGCGGGTGGGAGGGGGGGTGACGGCAGCGGGGGGGCCATGAAGCCGGTTGGCAGCTGGTATGGTGCAAGATGATGCGCCTTCTCGATACACACGGAACTGGAGACACAAGCGCCCGTTGTGGGCGCCCAACCCAGGCTGGGACGAGTGGTGGTGGCACAACTAGCGCCACGTGTGTGGCCACAGCGGTCTTCACCGACCGGTATTTGCCGTGGGTCGGATGACCCAGATAGCCACAAATGGGTTCAAAATGTGGGTAACAGCCGTTTCGTGGCACGAAACGTGTCCCCGACCCACGCCACCGACCCACATTTGACTTGCCGACGCTCTCTAATGGGCCCGAGTGCCATGCACCACCAAGCTTCCCGGATAAATCGCCTATTCTCAGCCTATGGTTAGAGCATTCCCTCCAATGTCAGGCCAACGCCATATTGGGCACACGTTGCAGAAACGTGTCTCAAATTCGCCGTTGGCCAGTTCTCGGGGCGGGTCACAATGTCGAACGTGCACGCGGCGTTGCCAACGGAGGTCAAGCGAGTTAGAACGCGAATGTACTTGCGTCCGATTCGGGGTCGGAGCCGTTGGCCCCGGGGCCAACGGGTCCTGTGCTCTGATTGGTCCATCGCAGTTTCACGGGGTTA
>Ga0209186_1002814_pt1 | contig 12175 bp, 18 predicted proteins | sample SidtaG_FD_187426 | JGI IMG/M metagenome (GOLD analysis project Ga0209186, IMG submission 187426) | Marine algal microbial communities from Sidmouth, United Kingdom - Sidmouth_Male2 metaG (SPAdes) (version 2) | ecosystem: Host-associated > Algae > Red algae > Unclassified | place: Sidmouth...
CTGGACACCCCCCCAAGGGGGTTGTCCCACGCTACCCCCCTAGGGGGGTGTTGCGTGACTGTTCACGACCCGTCCCCGGCTCAGGCCGGGGGGTCGTGTCTCCCCTGTCAGGGGGTTTCCCCCACACGGGTGGGTGCACACCCTGCTGACGTACAAGGTCTTTGCCTAGCTTAATGCCAAGGCCCTTCGGCGCATGTCCAAGTTGGACCTTCACCATTTGGCCAGTGGGCCCGCCGGCCAGGCAATGTTGGATATTTTCCACAAGATGCACAAGGCCACGGAGGTATCCCCGTGGACCGTCGTGGTCAAGGACAGCAACCGACGGGACACGCAGACACGTGCGGCGCGTCAGGTGCACGCTCATTTGGACTCGTCATCCAAATACGGGCTCGTGTTGAACCACCCTTGTCGGGGCTTTGCGTCCCTTCCCGCCTGTGGCGGGCGTCTGTTCGGGTAATGTCAGTCGAACTCAACAGATCGGTAAAGTCTCCTGAACGGAATTAGATTGGTTAATCTTAGTCCAGTGCAGTGTGATTCGAATTTCGCCGTGGGAATTCGAAATCACTCCAAGAATGGTCGGGGACCACTTTGGATCTTGGCGTTGGGGCTTTACTACCAACGCCATTTCAGCTTGATTAAGCCTGGGTGATCGGCGGGTGCCTCGAGACGCGGGAGTGGGAATACTCTACGAGTAAACCGCAATTTTCTTCTTTTTCCGTCGGAGAAATCGGATGACCAAGTTCCGAGGAAGGATCTCCAAGGGTTCCCAGGAGTCGTCCTTGGGACCATAGTCAAACCATCGAACCTTCGCACTGTAGATGCCATTGCTCCGACGGAGCTTCAATAGGCGGTCAATGACGTATTCTTCGGGTACAGGAGGTGTGCTCTCAGGCTTATCGAGTCCATCCAATAGTGGATGTGGTGTCTCGTCTGGGGTCGAAGGCCGTGGGGCCGGGGTGACATGGTCACTATTGACTCTTCGCTCTTTGCCATTCACGTCCACGACGTAGGTAGAATCATCTGCGTCGAGTACGACGAATGGGCCGACGGTCCTGCTTTGCAGCTTGTTCTTTTGTTGGTGGTTCGTCGTATAGACGAAGTCACCGACGCGGACGAGTTTGTTACGCGTATCCACGTTCGAGTCGAAGATACGCTTATAGCGTTGTTGGGTCTTTTGCAAGGCCTCCACCACGGCCGGAAATTTCTGTCTTAGCTTGGCCATGAACTCACGCTTGCGCGCTAGGGGTGACCCATCATTGAGGGTACCCTTGGTTTTCAATGGAGTCCCTGGGGGGAGGTTGTGTACCGACACACTCGGGAATTGTCTCGGAATAACGAGTTCGAATGGCGCAATGCCTGTCGATCTGTGTGGCTGGCTATTATAAACCACGGTAAATACGGGGAGTAGCTCATCTCAACGGCGAGGGTCGTCTGTGACGTAATGTCGGAGCTGCGCAGCCATGGTACGATTGTACCATTCGACTTGACCATTGGTCTGTGGGTGGTATGCCGTGGTGTGCACTGTTTCGGTGCCCAGCACTTTCATTACGGCAGTGAAAAAGTTCGACATGAACTGGGGTCCTTGATCCGATTGGATGCGGTCAGGTGGGCCAAAACAGGCGACCCATACGTCGATAATGGCTGATGCCACGAATATTGCCTTTATGCGCCGCAAGGCGACGCATTTGGTCAGCTTGTAGAAGCGGTCGGTAATGACCATAATGAAGCGGTTACCAGCTTTTGTAGCGGAAATTGGCCCGAAGATATCGACCGATAGGTCGGTCAATGGTTCCGTAGCTGGGAACAGCGTCAGTGGGGAATTGTGTCTCCGCAGTGACAGCCGAGTTTGGGCGCAGGTGGTACACTTGGTAAAGGTGTTGCACATATCCGTGACAATGGATGGCCAGTAATACTGACGCCGCATGGCGTAGTACATCCGGTGCATACCCGGATGGGCTGACACAGTTGCGTGATGTTCCAGCGGAAGGATACGCTCGCGTAGGCATTCCGGGATGACCAGTTGATCGCCGTACAGCGCCCGCCTGTAGAGGCGGTGGCTTTCATTTTGAAAGAAGGCTTTCGCCGTTTTGCGAGCCACCCGTTTGGCCAACTCGACGCAAAACGCGTCGGTTTGTTCGGCTTCCACGATGTCGTCGTATTCGACAGGGGCCGGCACGTCGGTACCCGTGTACCTCCGCGTCAGCAAGCCGTTGGCCGTCTCGGCCAATGCAAGGCATGGGATATCATCGTTGATATCTTCGACGGCGGCGTCATTGTCCGTTCGGGACTACAAGTCTGGGGCGTGGTGCGATGCACCGGATTTGTACTGCATGTCGACTGTATATTCGGACAGTCTTAAGCGCCATCGCATCAACCGACCACTTGAGTCAGTGGTGCTGTAAATCCAGCTTAGAGCTTGGTGGTCGGTCCTTATCAGGAAGCGATGGCCGTCGAGGAACTATCTGAGCTTGAGTACGCTCCACACAACGCCGGGGCACTCGCGTTCCGTTCTGGAATAGTTTTTCTCAGCTGGGCTGAGTCCACGGCTCAAATAGCCAACTGGTAATCTAGTACCGTCAGGTTGCTCTTGCAGCAAGGTGCACCCGAGTTGGTCGGCGCAGGCGTCGACATCGACAATCATTTGGCCTTTGGCCATTGGCAGGGCCACAATTGGTGGTGCGAGAAGCGCCTGCCGTAGGTCGTCGAAGGCCGCGAGGGCTGCGTCGGTTGGTTTTGGTAATTCCGGGGGGACCTCCGCGCGCGTCATTGCGGTGAGCGGCTTTGCTCGTTTGGCAAAGTCTTTGACGAAACTTCGATAGACATTACACATCCCCAAGAAGCTTTTAAGCTGGGTCTTGGTGGTGGGGAAAGAAGTGTGCTTCAACGCGTCGACATTCGTATCGTGAACATGGAGTTGACCCGGACGGAAAATATGTCCAAGATACTCGACTTCGTCGGAGAACCAGGTGCATTTCTCAAGATTGAGAGGGACACCGGCTTTACGGATCCGCGTCAAGATTACATCAAAGTCCTTGACGTGTTTTTTCTGCAGATGCAGATAAGATGATGACATCATCTTGGTAGACGAGGCAAAGCTGTCACTTGAGGCCAGACAATATAATGTCGAGGGCACGTTGAAACGTAGCGGGGGCGTTGGTCAGTCCAAAGGGCATGGACAGCCAATGGAAAATACCCGCATGCGTTGTAAACGCAGTCTTCTCTCTGTCGGGGGGCGTAGGGGCACTTGCCAATAGCCTGCCGTACAGGCGAGGGAGGTGAAGACCTTCGCATCTCCTAAGGAGTCCAGGCAATCCTCCATTCGGGGAAGGGGATAGGCATCCTTCTTGGTCATGTTGTTGAGTCGTCGGTAATCGACACAGAAGCGGGCCTTGCCATTCTTCTTTGGTACGATGACGACGGGGCTTGCCCATGCTTAGTGGCTCTGTTCTATGACCTTGAGCTTCAACATCTTGTTGATTTGATCAGCAATGATCTGCCGCTTGAATGGACCCTTGCTACGGTTGTGCCCGGATAGGGACGGGATCCGCTGGGGTTAGAATGGCATGCTCAGTGGCGTGTATAGTACCGAGGGGACCGTCCCACATCGCGGAATGCGTGCGTAGCATCTCCCGTACTTGCTTGTAAAAATGCTCCGGTGCTTCACTAAGGTCCACATCCTCGACAGGGTCGTCGGACAACGATGTATCCTCACCGGTTGGTGTGTCTTGGGTTGCCTTCTCCTCTGTTATGGCGGCCAACATGGGCCCTTGGAATGGTTCGGCGAATCCGAGGATGCTGTTCTTACGAACTATGGCCTGGTTCGGCCCGAAGTAGCAGACCGCAACCAAAAATGGTTCAGCGGGCTTGCCTAGTGCAACGCCACGGGCGACTGCCACTGACTTGCGCCGACATAGGCGGATGTTGGGCGAGATGGTGACGAGGCCAGGGGTGGAGAAGGTCGCCATAACCCATTCTTTCTTTCGTCCTTCGACGCGAACTTGGCGACATGCCCTTACCTCAGCCGGTTGGTCTTCCCACGACCGTGTCCACCTTTTGGCAAGTAGGGTGGCGAGAATAGGTGTTCGCCTCAGGCTCCTGGTGACATCACCGACGTGGTCTTGCCACACAACCTTCTTCAGGCGAGTGACGATGACTTCGACATGGTTATCCATGAACTCGGTACCGAGGATACATGGCACCGATAGGTGTTCAGCGACAAAGAATCGGTCGAAGACCTTGGCGCATCCAACATCAATGTACAGATGAATAGCATAATTTGCTATGAGGCGGTTGTTGTTCGCATATTTGATGCGGGGTGTGCGCTCGAGCTTCTCAGCAGAACTCTGCCAGTTGGCGGGAAAGACGCTAGGTCGAACCAAGTTAATGCCGGCCCCAGTGTCCAATACAGGGCGACAGCTGGGCATTGCCCGTTGGCATGGGCCAATAGTGGACGCGATCTCATAGTGCCGATGTGCCGGGCTTAGAATCCTTCTGACTTACGTCTTTCACCATTCAATGATGATGCGCCGGGCAACCCGCTAAGAGGCACCCGGCTCATTCGTTTTTCGAGTCGGTGGACTTCTTGCTATCGCTTTCATAGGTCTGTTTGGTATCCGCCGTTACGGAGTTCACGGCAATAAAAGGGCTGCGTCACTCAGGTGGCGAATACGGCTCAGCGCATTGCGCAGCGAAGTGACCTGGCTTGTTACAGTTGTAACAAATCTCGGTCCTCGCCTGAGGCGACTCCTTCGGAGGACGGTAACGGGACCGGGCCCGCGGTTGGGTAACCGGGAAGGGGCGGTCGACATTGGTATGCCGCGTTGGCATGGGCGAGGCGTATGCCGCCTTAGTCGTCTGAAGACGAGGCAGCTTGAGCGATAGGCGAAGCCTATTCGTCCCGTCCCAATACATCTGCGCGGCAGGGATAGTGTCCGCCAGAGTGCGCTTGGGGAACTGCCGGTCCAATGCCCGGACATGGGATTGGATAATCTCGGAAAAGCCATTGATGAATACATCCTTCACATCTTGAGTGGAACAGGCCGTCTAGGCGGTCGCACTGTGTCTCAACGCGGAGCCCAAAGTCTGTGGGCGACTCATTGTCGGGTTGACGCATTGTAATAATGTCGTGGTAGGCGGAGGCCATTACGACGTGGGTGGCATACTTGGCTGGAAGCCAGTTAATAGCGGCACCATAGGTGCGGATCGCATAAGTGCGGTGCCCGGCTTTAGAGTTCAGGGCGCTCGAGAAGGCTCGGTTAGCAGATCCCGACAGGCGAAAGGCCAAGATAGGAAGGGCTTGTCCATGCGTCAAGCAAACTGCGTCACATGCACGACGAAAGGTCGTCAGAAAGGTGAATACACCGAGCGGGCTGGTGCCCGTAAACGGCTCTTGCCCTTGGAATGCACCATCCAGGCAGCGGTTCATCTTATGTGTTTTCTCTACTAGGGAGGGGGGGAGAGACAGATCCCGTCGGATCAGGAAGTAGGTACGATAGTCCATTAGGGACTTGAAGCGACTGATGGAGGGTCGAATGATCTTTAGCCGATCGGCTTTCTCCAGCCGCTTCTTAGAGTCGTGACGACTCTTGTACGGACCCGGGCGTGACTGTCGAGACGCGGCGTCCGATGACGTGTCCGAAGACTCGGAGCTTGCGCTCGACGACGGGGAAGAAGGGGAACCCGGGGATTCTCCGGAGTCGGAGGACGAAGAGGAAGTTCTCCCACAGGAAGAGCTTGACTCATTCGCGGCCGACATGTTGGCGTTCTCAAATGAGGATGTTGAGCGGGCCAACTTGGTCTCCTTGCGGATCTTACGCAACTTTTTGCGAAGATTGCGCTCTCGATCCCGACCGTCGGTCGCTCGGCCAACTGGCTCCGGACGCGAGGAAGACGACTCACCTCCCTTTGGGTCGAGCTTGACCTTCGTCTTGCTGTTTGTCTTGCGACGCGACTTTGCCACCTGGGCATCGGACTAGATGTCCTTCTGGAGCATAGCCTCCACGTGTGCGATCAGTTCGTCGTTTGCTTCCGCTAACGAGCGGTTAGTCGCTTGTTGGGCCGTCAGACGGAGACGAAGTGTCCCCACCTCCGCCTTAAGACTCTCCGCGTCGAGCGGTTGGCCAGAGGCCGCCGCGTTCAACGCGCGTGATCCCGAGAGGGAACCACCTAGGGCGTTTGCGTCGCGCATGTTCGTACGAGCGCCTCCCGGCGGGACGTAGTCGGAAGGCAGGGAGTTGCCCTTACCCTTCCCATTGCCACGTTGCCCATCGGCACCACCAGGGGACATTGCTCAGCCGGCACACTGCCAACAGAAGCGCCCCGCGCTCCAATTGGAGATCACCACGCACGACGCCCAGCGTTGTGGCACACACAAGTGGGAGACGCGCCCTGCGCGTCAAGCCAATGGGTGCAATACCCGTCACCGTGCCACTTGGAAACAAGAGACAGCTCTCGGGCACCGCCTGCAGATGCACGCGGCAGGCAAGAGTATTCCCCGCTGCTCCACCAAATGGAGGATTAATGAAATTGGTTAACTTACCAGTAAGTAGCGACCGACCGAAGACGCACGATAAAGCGAACACTATTCCCTTAGAGGTGAGAAAGAAGAACCTTTATTCGTGCAGCATTCGATGGGGAGCCGGGGGTGCCGACGACGGCGATCCCTAGTCCCATTGTGCTCTTATTATCAGACGGTAAAGGGGCGGGGTCGATCGACCGAGCGATCATAGAGATCGAATAACCACCAAAATAGAGACGATAAAAGAAAGGACAGATATACAAGACGGAAGTAACCTCCCAAAGGGCGAGCCACAAGTCCGTTCAATCCTCCACGTGAATACTGACCAGTCAGCGGGGCTGCCGTGCCCAATATCCAAATATAAAGAAGATATGCTACAGGATACATACTCCGCTCCTTCTCTCTCTGTCGGCCGGAACAGCATCTCAGAGAGACAGCCCAACAGCACCTAGCCGCATAGAGGAAGCGGTTGCGGTCCGCGCTGACAGCTCGGCAGCCGCGTTTCTCCGGAAAGCCCGGCAGGCCCACCGAGAGCGGATCCATGACGGAGCCCGACACCGCCACTTCGGCCGTTCTGTGGAGCTGGGAGCCCTGCTGTCGCCGGTTGCACGGTCTAGCTTGCCCTTCCCCGGCCAAGCACACACCGGACACTGCCGTTGGGCGGCCTTCCTCGTGAGCACGGGCGCCAGACTCACAATCCGGCACGCGACGGTGGCTGGCGAAGGTGCTCCATGTTCTTCCATTCCTGCAGGTTGCAGAATGCATTGGGCCCGGGACACCCCGCCCTGACAGAGGCTACTGCATCACCACCCCCCTCAGGTGAACATTCAGACCAACCATGGAAAAGCAAGCCAGAGAGGGTCACAGAGAGGGTGTGCCGACTCTACGTGACGGGATCTTCTGATAGTAATGTTGCATAGGTCTCCATCTTGACGTCCTTGTGGTTCTCGAGCGTCCATCAAACTGCAGAATTTCGGCAAATGGTGAATACACAAATATGGGGGAAAGAAGTGTCATCGTCGTCAGCCGCCGCACTAGCTTCAGCAGACTTTTTTTTCATCCTGGGCTGCCGCTTGGATACGCATGTGAACAGTGGAGCGAAGAACTCAATTCCTCTAGAATCTTGAAATGCCAATTAAGCTTCGACAGTGACTCTGTCTCCGCTGGGACCCCCATCCCAGGACAGCGGGTCAGGCGGTGGACATGGAGCCGGTATACTACGCTGTTGGACTTCGGACATGTTTTGTCTTTTGGGCGCCAGACCCCAGAAGTCAGTGGATCTTTTGGGTTCCTGTGCTCAAATGGGATTACTCAAAGCCACCTGCATTCACGGTGGATCTGGCTTGAGGCGCCCCAACAGCAGACACCTCTGCTTGGCGATTGCACCCTGCCGGCTTGCGACCGGGCCGGTGGCTCTTTCCCGCTCTGTCATTCGCGTGGCACCATGGCGCGGACGGCGGACGCCGCTGCCAAACGGCACGGGCGCTGGAAATCCAAATTCAGGTGGCACCCCTTTACGGGCTGTATACGGGGTATCCCCCGCCCCGCTCGCGCCGTGACGCGTCACTGCTGACGCTGCTGCAGGTCCGGCGCAATTCCAACGCGTTTGCGGAAGTGGAGGACCCCCGACTCGCCCCAACTCGGCGGTTCTGCCCTTTGCCGTCGGACGGGGTCATCCATGCATGCTGTCGCTCAGCGGGCGATTGGGGAGAATGTGAGGCGTGCACGTGGCGGCGGCGGCGCCGCCGCCCACCGAGGAGGGAAACCACGACGACAAGGACGGCCGCGGCGGCGCGGCGGACGCTCCGGCCGGAGGGGGGCGCAAGCGAGGCGGCGGCCATTGCGGTCGCTTGTCCTCTGCGGGGCTGCGGTGCAGCGGCGCCAGGGACGGTGGCTGCTTCGAGCCCTGCTCGCAGCTATTGAGTCTGGCCCGCGGCGGGTCGGCCGGCGGCACGCCCGCGCTGGTGGTGGCGCGGTTCAGGCGGGCGCCAGCAGACCGTGGAGCGTGCCGATAGGTCGTTTTCCTGGCCGACGAAGAGTATCGAGACACCCGCCACCTCTGCCGGGGGTGGGGCTCCCACTCGGGCTCCCACGGCCTCGATACGGCACTAGGACGGTTGCGGCCGGCGTGCGTGCGGTGGCTCTGAGCAAGCGGCGGTGATGCTTTGCTGGTCGTCTTCAAGCACGGTCTCTTTGTCGACGGTCAGCAGACGGCGGCGCTGGCGTCGTAGCTGCCCAGCGATGGCGGTTGAAAGCTCAGCAACGCCGGCATGCAAGGCGCTGTCGCCCTGGAGGGGACCATGGCGACGCCTGTGTCCGCGGCGTGAGAGGAGGCCTGCGGCGGGGCTGTAACGTCGGTCCTAGCGGCCGGTACCTGTGGGTAATTGAAATCTTGTAGCGTCGTTTTCGCACTGTGAGCTGCCCACGCTCTGGTCTTTCCTACTTCTTTTTCCGCCTAGCAGAGTAGAGGCCTGTAGCTCCAGCTTGCAGCTCTTGACGCACCTCGGGGTAGGCACACGCGCGCAAGCGAGATGCAGAAAATGACTGTTCACACCATTCAAAAACTGGCAGGGGGGAAGATGCACAGCGGGAATGGTCGTTTTGACTGTCTTCTTCACATGTTAACACTCACGCCCACCAAAACACATCTCCTCCTCCGCAAGTAGAGTCACGCCTTCTGCATCAGCCCCGGTGCGGTCCCGACAGGAAGAGAATCTCGGCAAGTGCAGCCGGGCACCTCGCAGTGAGAGACTATGACCTTGTGGAAGTTTGTCTCTTCGGGATAGTGCTGGATCTCCTTGGGCTTCTTCTTGATCCCGGCGCGTTGCTTCCCACCGGCTAGCAGCGCGGGGAATCGACTCTGCGACACGCGCACGCTGTTGTGCGCCGCGATATACCTTGAGCGCAAGATGAGGTGCGGCTACGTCAGGTAGAAGAGGGAGTTCTTCGAATTTTTCTGTATGGAGTGCTGACGCTCCGCACCAGACGTGTCGTGGCCCCGCGTCAGCCGCAGGTACTGGTCCGCATCAAACGTGGGAGAGCACTTACGGTTACATCTGTGGAGGCAATCAATGAACCATTCCGTCACCGCCTCATGAAGCATCCAAGGCACGCGGCGGAGCATGATCGGCTGCTCCTGGCAGGTGGTGTCGAAGTAGACGACTTTAGGGAAGCTCTCAAACGGCTGCGCCAGCGAAGCGACGACGTGTGCGGGACTCTCAATCTACCTCAGCGTCTCAACACCCATGTTGCAGCCGCACGCACACATGTACGTCATGAATCCGGGCGCCCGCAACACCTCGGGCGGGTAGTAGTGTCGTCAATCTTCCTTTTTCTAGGACAGCTTGGGCTTCTTCTTCTTGGTTTTCTTGTCCTTGCGCTTCGTGGCCGCCTTCTTGCGGTCGCTCTCACTCGTCTTGTTCACACGACACGCCCTCAACACTGACCGCCCGGGCCAGACCTGTCCCGTCCGCTTCTCGTCCGCTTGGCCAACGACTCGATCAAATGACTCGTACCCAAAGGAGAGGTCCGTTTCGGGCGGCGGCACGCCCTGCTCGCGCAGCCAGGCCTAGATCTTCTCGGGGCTCGTCTGGTGCCAGTAGTCTCGGAAGTTCTTTGCGTCCTCGCCAGTCGTCGCCTCCCACTTGAACAGTGCCTCCGCCACAGTGCCGTCAGAGAAGAAGAAGAGCTCGCCAACCGCACGCGCCAGGTCCATCGAGCTGTCCATGGCGCGGAATGCTAAGAGCAACAACTCCGAGATAAGAACGACCGGCTGGATGCGGTCGAGGAGCCGCCTCCACTGCGCGCTCGGCTCGCCTTCCATAATCGCTAACGCCAACTCCTTGACGCGGTTCGTGTCGCACCCCGCAAAGACGTTAAAGGCCGGCTCGGCGAGCAAGGCCGACACAAACAACGGCACCTTGCGCCAACGATCCTTCTGGACCCGAACATTGGTGGTCGGGGGGAAGGCGTCGATAAGAGCCACCCACAACAGCGCGCCGCCACCCGGAGCGGCTGCGGGCGCGGCAGCACCACCCACGCCCGAGTCAGACTAGGGAGAGCTTTCCTCGACGCTGTCCGAGGGGGGTGATGGAGGTGGCGACGCGCCTGGACCACCCGCCGGGACACGGCGAGGTGGCGACGCGCCCGAAGCACCGAACGGGACACGGCGTGGAGAGGCAGACACGCCAGGAGCACCAGCCCGGACACGGCGAGGATGTGGCGCCGCACGCGGAGCAGTGGCCGGGAAACGTCGTGGAGTGGGCCCCGGAGCACTGGCTGGGAGATCACGAGGGCCAGGGAGACGGGCGGCGCCGACAGCGTTGGCGAGATGAAGAGGCTGCGGAGCCGCAGCGGGGGCCAGGCGAGAAAAACCGCCTGTCGCATAAGCTGCGGGGGAAGATGATAGCGGCGACGCGGCTGCCGTGGGCAGCACCGGCGGAGGCATGAACGAGCGTGCGGCGGCAGCGAAAGAAGAGATGTACAGAAGGAGGGGTACGTGGTACGCTTCGGGCCCCAGCAGCTGCACCTCCGAGAGCGGCCGCGTGCAAGGGGTTTGATGGGGCAATTGGTCGGTTGAAGAGGGTGGAGATAGCGAAGAAGAGGAGGTTGCGGAGTGAGGGAGCGGACAGGTTGCAGGGCGGGCGTCGAGGCAACAGGAGCGTCAGAAAGAAGACGTACGCAGACTGACAAGCACAGGAGGGGCCAAGAGCGCACAGCGACTGTCTCGGATGCCCGCGTCAATGAAAGTGGAAAGAACACGTACCGAGAGGCCAGAAAACCTCGTCTGAGCCGCTGTCAGGATGCCACCCAGACCGTGGGGCGGTCGGCGGGCATCCGCAGTCTGTCTGGTCTCATGTCCGCTGCAATGGTGGCCCAGGACGACCACATGCGCGGTCCTGGAGTGACAGGAGCGGCCGTTCGACATGCCAGGGGTGGCCGCAGACTCGAGTCGAGCGCTTCCACAGCCGCTGGAGTTGGAGGGTCAGCGGTGACGCCATAAACTCACGCTCAAAGAGATCGGCTGAGAGCAGGGGTTGTCATGAATATATCCGCGAAGATTATATCCGTGCATTATATCCGTATCCACTTCGAATACGGGCTGAGGACGCATATCCGAAATTCATTATGAGAACAGGTGAAGAGGATATATCTGGTACACAGACACCCTATACCTAGTCGATCGTCGGAGTGGCGGCGGACCGCATTCATTGGTGGGATCCCATATCGGTCCGACGATCGCCCCCCCCACTCCGCCCCGTGCACAAATAGGAAATTCGTGCCCAGTGCGCTCCTGAGGGGGGGGGGGCCGTCGACGATCGACGCGCTCGGGGAGGGTTATTCCCTGATCGGGTCGGTTGCGATCGGGCCCCGCTGCCCCGCCCCACGCTCTCTTCGACCGTGGCCCGAGCGCGCACGGAAAAAAAGAGGCGGCGGGGCTCGGGGCCGGTTTTCTTTTTTTATTAGCGAAGCTTCTAGTGTCTATTCTACCGTGTGTGCGACTCAATTGAGCTAATAAGCGTGCGACTCATTTGAGTCGCAACGGAAATCGCCGTTTGCACACTAGGAAATCGACCGATTTGGTGCCTACGAACGCACGCCGCGGCGCTTCCTGATAAAACCACGCTGATCTGACCTGCCCATCCAAACTCAAAGGGG
>Ga0209186_1002816_pt1 | contig 12170 bp, 13 predicted proteins | sample SidtaG_FD_187426 | JGI IMG/M metagenome (GOLD analysis project Ga0209186, IMG submission 187426) | Marine algal microbial communities from Sidmouth, United Kingdom - Sidmouth_Male2 metaG (SPAdes) (version 2) | ecosystem: Host-associated > Algae > Red algae > Unclassified | place: Sidmouth...
GGGGGGGGGGTCGGGCGCGGGAAAGGGGGGGATGTGTACGAGAGGCTTCAGGTGGAAAACCGTGCAGAACGCTGTGAGCAGGCAAGCAACGCCAAGATGAGGCGGCTTGGAGCTGCTGTTGTTGCATGTGGCGCGTCCGCGCGCGCGGTAATACTCGCGCGGTAATACTCGCACTCCACACACATCGATTGGCGACTGTAATACTCAGAATCATCGTGTACCAATCATAGGTCATTTTCGCTGCACCCGGATCACAGTATCTACTGTACTGAAAGCACGGGGACTTCTTCACAAATATGTTTTTGCAGTTAGCCAGCCATTGCCTGACGGCTGAGAGGCGCGTTGACCGTCAGCCGTGCTCCACGTCACGCTTCCCGACGTGTGGGGCCCACATGTGCCCGGCGAATCTGAGGCTTCCGCTTCCCACAGATCCGTGGCTGGTGCGCCCCACACATCCGTGGTTCCGCGGTCAGCTTTGCGCCACCGAACGTCCTGGCATCACGAGGCCACGAACGTCCCTGCAGGGCAGCCACGGTCACCGCGGCGGCTGCAGGCACGGTGCGTGCAGCCGCCGCCCTGCAGCATCGCCACACAGCGGCGCCGCCCCTCTGCAGCACTGCGTGAGGGCACCGCCACACGGCGGCGCCGCCGCTCTGCAACACTGCGGGGGGGACCGGAGAGGTATAAAACAGGCGGCGGCTGCTCCTCCCCACTCTTTAGGCGATCGTCATCGTCCCATCACCGTCCTCCGACACCCGCCCCCTCCACCCACCACCCTGTTGGCTGGGGTGCCCACGCGGGACGGCGCCGGCGGCGACAAGGACGAGGCGCCGCGCGGGACCGGCCCGCAGGACGGCGGCGCGTCTGCCGTGCAGGACGACGGCGCGTCTGCCGTGCAGGACGGCGGTGTGACTGCCGCGCGGGACGCCAGTGGCGTTGCCGCGGGGGCCGGCGGCCGGGCCGCGGCGGGCGGGGCACCGCAGGCGGGCACCGAGGAGACGAACGGTGCCAACGTGGCGCCCGGCAAGGATGTCAAATTTGGTGCTCAACCCCGGGCGGCTGATGGCGTTAAGGCCATGCGCGGGGCAGCGGATTAATTGGAGAGCGGCCGCCGCCGGTGAGCCGGCGGGCGGACTGGAGGGCAGCGCGGGCGTGCGGTGCGAGGAGAAGGGCGACGGGCGTGTGCGGAGCGTGCGGGCGCTCCTCTGGGAGGGGCGAGTCGTGCGGGCAGAGGCCAGGAGTCGGTACACATAGGGACGCCGGGAGGGCCGGGGGTGTGGAGGTGAGTCGGAGGGAGAGCAAGAAGACATTCCCCCCTTTGTGTTTACGCTGGGCTCTCGGCGTGGTGTGGGCGACGTGGTGACCACCTTCCCCCTCACAAACACAAGGACCGACGACAACCACGCCCTCTGCCTCCCGCGCCCCCGTCCGCCGTGCGCCGCCAAGCGCTGCCTCGGCCGGCTGCCTCGGCCGTTGCCAACCCCACCCCCAAGCTCGGAGGGGGGCGTTGGTGGTGCCGTTGACAACCCCCACGGCGGCTGCGCGGCGCTTGTCCAGTCGGGGCAGATGCGTTTCAGGCAACTGCTGCGATGGCCGCCGCCGCCAGTCGCACCCGTCACAGTCGAAACGACCCCACACCACGCGCCCACGTTCCGTCGATGTTGATAATGCTGAAATGTTGATATAGGAGCATCCAATGAGAAACTCATATGGTAAATCTATAGCATAATTTTATTCTTTCGGCGTGTGTTGAATTATGTTCACGAGTGGTCAAAATCGATCGTAATACCGAATTTTGAGAAGGGATTTTTTACTTGACGGGTGTCACTTTCTATGTGCAGCACAATATCCGAGAAATTCCACCGTTGCGCACACACGGGCACTACTGTACTGTACTACTGCCAATCCATCATCCAGGCCGCATGACATTTGATACGTGACCGCGGAGTCGGCGCTCAGCAGATGTGCAAGAAACTGGAGGCCGTTCAAACTACTGCTGACAGCAGTGCTCGACAAGAGGCCACGTGAAGGCACCTCACGCCACCTTGCGCCACCAATCCGACTTGCCCCCAGTCACCTGCCACTGTCGACAACAGCCTCCAAGGCCACACCAACTTGTGGGGGACGAGGCCAGCAAACAATCCCACCGCAGCCCCGTATCTATTGGTGGACATGCCATCTTGAACGTCGGAACGGATGGTCCACATGCACGCTCCCGTCCCTGCTGCCCCCACCACATCGGCTGTTTCTGGGCGCCGAGACTCTGCGTGTCGCTGGGCCAAACTCCGATTGGCCCGTGCGCACCACTTGTCACAGCTGCCTGAGGCTCGCGGGGCGGAGCGAGCGCCCCGTCACGCACGCCGGCCAGCCCACCACCGCCCCTTCTCCGGTGGGCCAGGCAGAGGGACGGTGGGTGGTGTGGCCTGTGCCAAACCACTGCGCTCCCACGCCCTGGCTGTGCCCACCGCTACGCGCGTGCGTGCGCGTGGCCCAGGCGTCGCGAGCTGGTGCCCCTCCCCCGACGCACGCCGTCCCACGCCCAGCACCCCCACCGCCACAGACTCGTCGTTGCCGTCGGGGGGTGAACGCGACAGCAGTCTGGCAGGGTGGGAGCCGGCACACGCGTGTCGCGCCGGTCGGGCACGCCGACCACCCCCCCCCCACCGTCGTCCCCCCACCCTTACCCCGCCTTACTGACGTCCGGGCGCTCCCCGCCCCGGTCGACAGCGTTTGTCGTTGCCAACCACCACCGCGTCTGCCTGTTTGGGTGTGGGTGCAGGGGCTGCCGTCTCTTGGCGCGTGTGCACGGTGCTCCCCAACCGCGGCGTGCGCGTGGAGTGCTCCAGCGGGCGGGCTGCGTGCACCCAACCCGTCCTCGCCTACCGTGTCACACCAGTCGTGGCCACCCTTTACCTTTTTTCCGTCCCTCGTTGTCTGCACGAACCCGCGGCCTGGCTAACGGAGCGCACGGCACGGTGTCGCTATTGACGCTGGTCGGCAGGCGCTGGCAACGCATGCCGCGTTGTGGGGACGGGGTGCGGCGGCTGTGAAGACGTGCTCCGACTGGACGTTTGGCTCCCTTGCTCGCGCAGACACTGGCGCGCTTCTTGTATCCTCTTCTACACGCTGCCTCGCACTGGTGGTGTTGTTTTGGCCTGTGTTGCGTGACGCCGACCCATCTTCCCACCTGTGGTGGGCCTGGACGGTTGTCTAGAGAGGCGGTAACTGCGCCTTGAGCGCGGACCGCCTTGTCCTTGGTATCTGCCAACTCCATACTGCGTGTACTGGTAGCGGACGTTCCTCTCGGTGTCCTTGCTGCCCCTGTGCTCACCCCCGCTGTCTTCAACACGTCCGTGGGCCTCTTCCTCCTTGCCAAATTCTCCTTCCTGAGACCTGAACTCCACGGACTTTAGGAGGTGGCGCTGGTAACTGACGAGTTTCGGACTCGTTGGTTTTGTGTGGTGGTCGACGTGTCGTGGGGGACTGCGGAAGTTGTCTCCTGGTCGACCGGACGCGGTGCTCTTCACCGGCTCGCAGCGGCTTATCCCGGCTCTCGTGGGATTTTGGGCGGGTCATTCCCCTCAGAACCTAGCGTTGTGCGTCTCGGAGTCGCTGCTGCTGCTGTCGCCTGTGCTTCCAAGTACGCTCCCCCGTGTTGCGACCCCCCCCCCTCCCGACCACACCACTTGCTCGGCGCTCAGTGTCATCCGAATCGTTGACCATGTCTCCCCGCACCCGCGCATCTCGGGCGGAGAGCAGTGGCCCCACTACCCCGTTCGCTCGGCAGCGGCGTCAAGCATCCGGCGACAGCAGCGCCCACACGCCCCCGCTCAGGCCGCTGTTGCCTCCTGGTGGCATCTCCCTCCCCGCGTCTGTCGGTGGGTACGGGGCGTCGCAGTCTGCAGTGGTTGTGCCTGCCCCGCGCCCGTCAATGTCCTTCTGTGCTGACCGGCCGGCGTCGGCGGCGGGCACGTCGGTCGAGCAGGCAACTGGCGCGGTGGAGGCGGAGGATGGCCGCGACGATGACCTCGTTGTGGCTCCCGTCAGGGGCGACGACGACGAAGACGGTCACGACAGTGGGAACACCAGCAGCAGCAGCAGCGGCAGCAGTGGCAGCAGCACCGGCACGGGCTCTGGTTATGTCGGCCGCAAGCGGCGCGCTGGCGGTCGTCTGGAGCCGTCCCGTCGCCCCCAATCACCGGGCGTGGACAACAATTCCCGGGGCGGATTGATGGACGCGGAGGGCTCGCAGGACAACCTCCAGGAGGTGTTCGGCACTCCGCCCGCGCGACGAGTGGGGACGGCCGAGGGCTCCCTCGATCGTAATGACGCGACCGCGGCCTCGGCTTTGGCCGGCGTGGTTGACGTGGATGCCGAAGACGACGGAATGGTGGCCGATAATGTGGCGGGTGGCGTGTCGACGCCAGCGCCAGTGGTGTCATCAGACGACGACGATGCGGAGGTGCCCGTCCGGACGCTTCCCGCCCGCTCGGCGGCTGCAGGTGTCAGCGGTGGTGCGGCGCTGCGGCTGCCGGAGGCCCCCCCTGTGTCGACGATGGGAGCACGGCGAGTGGCGGACGAGCACGAGACGACGAGGCGGTTGCTAGACTTGCAAATGACCGGGGAGCAGCCTCCCACCGGAGTCGATTCGTCGTCGCCTTCTGGTGCCGGCAGCTCGAAGCGCCTGCGCCCGTGGTGCAACCATGACCGGTATGTTTGGGAGAACAGTTTCCTTTGCTCTCTGGTTTGGTGGCGACATGGGTTTGGTGGCGACCTGGCGGGTGGCGGACTGAGTCTGGTGATCGTTCTCGATGTTGCCAGTTGGCACTGTGGATCACAGCTAGCTGCATGTGTTGAGTTTACTGACGGCTCTTGTTTCCTTCTGGCTGCTTGTTTTTTCTGCATAACTTCTGTTTGTTTCCCGTTTTCTGCTGATTGTGCACAGTGCCGCGATGTGCGACGGCCCCAACGCGTGCCCTGCTGCACAACTTAGCGAGCCGTGCGCATTGGATGACATGGTCATGTCCATCCCGCCTTCCAGCGCTGACTCCGTCCCCGCAATGGTGCGTGACATCAGGAAGATGCTGGACTATGTGGCGTCCAAGCCGTCGCTTGCCCGCGGCTCTTCCTCCTTCATGCGTGACTACCTCCGGACGATGCTGACATCACAGATGTCAGCGGTGGACCAGGAGCGGGCCCTGCTCGAGGGGCACCTGATGGGTGGCGTGACGCCTTGCCCGAGCGAGGTCACCGATGACCCCTCGGATGCGACGCGGGCGCTGAAGTCGCGGCCCGGCGGCCGGCGAATGCTGCGTGAAAACCATTTCGCGTGGCTGCCCGAGGAGATCACCAAGCACGTCTTCTCCTTTCTGCCTGGTCCGGAGCTGGCCAATGTGCGCCTCGTGAGCCGCGAGTGGAGAACGATGGCCGAAGACGAGCAGCTGTGGAAGGCGTTAACGCTGGCCCGGTGGCGCTCGCTGGACAAGGACGCAGCCGCGTGGCCGCTGATCAGCGACGTCCTCTTCACCGACCCTCACAAGTGGCGCAAGGTGTACCCGCATGTGGCGCGCGGTGCCCAGTGGCAGTGCCGCCTCCAAAAGACGGGTCGGTTCATCTGCAACTTGGTGGCCCACCACATTGGTGGCAACCAGTTGGCAGAGGGCGGCCTGCCCTACACCCTCATCGTCGAGCGCCGCTTCAATCTGCAGCACCTGGACAAGTTCGTTGTGCCCGAGGCATCGCTGCTCTACTTTGAGCCCCAGAAGCCAGAGGATGCCCCCGGGTTCCAGGACTTCATCAAGTACCTGCTGAATCGGTCCCGAGCTGGGCTGGCGTTGGACGATCTTCGCCGTTTCATCTTTGTACCGCCGTGCCAGTTTGCGCGGGATCGCAACTACCATGGGGAGAGCCTTCTGGGCGTTGTGCAGGACGCCTTCCCACCAATCAACCCTTGAGGTGGGTACCGCGGTTTGGCCTGGTCCAGCAGCGGAGCGTACGCATTGGCGCCTGCACCGGTTGCTTGCAGATGGTGTGTGCCCTAGCACTCGCGCGGCATGCCGTGCGCATGCTTGCTGGTCATTCTCGAGCAGGGCAGTCTGCGGCCGTCCCGGCAGGGTTGTTTCACTCTGCGTGTGGGCGCTTCGTGACCTCGCGCTGGGCATGCCGAGTGTACTGGGGTCTCTGCGCTGTGTGGCGCGTGTTTGTACGCCGAGTTTGTATGCACGTAGCGTCGATGCAGCCTTTCGCCTCCTCGTTGACCTGCGGCCACTTGGGGCGCGGGGCTTTGGAGGGAGCCCCCGCGAGAGATTACATCGTGTACTGTGCATTCACTGTGCTGTGGGAAGTGTGGTGACTGGGCGGCTGCTGGGCGGCCATACGGTTCTGCATAGTGTGAGTTTGGAGAGAGCGAGGGTGGCAAAGAGAATTCCCCATCTTTTGTGCTTGGTCTGGGATGCTCCATTGATGTTGCTCGTTGCTCTGGTGTGTGCTGGAACCGCACATGTGTGTGTCGGGTAGCGGCTGCAACGACGGCGGGATCGACGTATCCGCCTAGGCAACGGCCCCGGTCTGTCTAGGCAGTGAAGCGGGCAGCAGCGATGTCGCCGCATGTTCGGCTCGGGCGCAAACGGTCTCGGCGCATCGTGCGTGGTGTGCGGCAGTCGAGCGACGTCTGCAGCAGGCACTGTTCAGATCTCTGGCGGGCGTCAGTTTTCACCGCCGTTGCTGTCCGTATCGCCACGGCCACGCTATCGCGCAACACAGCCGCCCCCATCCGTCGGCGACACAGCGGCAGCAGCTGCAACACACGGGGTGTCCCCGTCGTTGCAATTGCGACGGCGTTGCCGGCTTTGGCGGGGAGGCCCGCCATCGCCAGGGGTGGCGGAGGTCGGCTGACCAGTGTTTGTAGCACAGGATCCCGTCACGCACGCGGACAAGGGCGCCCGCCTTGAAGCTCTTTGAATGAATCGCAGCCCGACTCTGTGCTGTGCTTCACGTCGAGCGGCTTGCTAGAAACGCCACCTACAGACACATGCGCAGCAAATGCACTTTGGGCCGAGATCCGGGCGCCGCGGACGACCGCAAGGCGCTGGCCCGCGCACGTGGACTTTTGCAATGGAAAAGAGAGCACGCCGTTCCAGTGCCACCAAAAAAGAGTTGCTTAGTCACCCACCCCCCTGCGAATCCTACCACCCCGCTCCCTCGCGCCCCGCCTCGACCCGCACATTCTCCAGGATGTGCTTAAAAGCCCTAGGCGGTCGGCGCCCCCAGCGCCCTCGCCCGCTCCAGGCGCCACGCGCCACCCGCCCTCCTGCTCCCCCTGCCACCTCGCTCGCGTCAACCAACCCGATGGACAGGACGCGGAGCTCCGAGGCAGAAGTGATCGTGGAAAAGGGTTCTGGCGGCGGGGCTGCCGGCGTGGTGCCCGCCATACTCCACGGCGTCGCCCAGCTGTTGCCACCGCCGCCGCCCACGTCGGACGTCGCCCGCCGGCTGACGGCGGCGGTCAGGCCGAGCCAAGACGCGCGCCGCTCCGAGCCCCCAGTGGTCGACCGCGGGGAGGAGGGCATGGCCGACACGGAGCGGCGGAGGCGGGTGCCAAGACCGAGGCCCGAGGAGGAGCGCGGGATCGCCGACGGCTCGTCCCCGGCCGCAGTCCCTCGGATTCCAGGGCGGGGGAACCGCGCCAGAGGTGCCGATACGGACGGGTGGGCAGTGAACCAGGACCGACTGCGACTGTCGCCAACTGTCCCGGTGGTACCGTCGCGGTTGCCCCCACTGTGGCGGCTGCCCCCCGGCCGGGGGAACCGCGACAGCGGCGCCGACACAGACGGGTGAGCGGTGAACCAGGAGCGGCTGCCGCCGCCGGCGCTGTGGGTAGGCGCTCCGCCCCGGTCGTCATAGCTGCTGCTGCTGCTACTGTTGTCTTGGCTGCTATTGATGCTGTCTTGACTGCTGCTGTTGCTGCTGTGCGTGCTGCTGGACGCGATAGCGGCAGCACTTCTGCTTGTCGACGCCCCGTCGGCGGCGACGCTGCCAATATCCCCCTTGTCAGCAGCTGGCAGCGTCGGGGCAGAGGGCGACGACGGCAGGGGCGGCGACGACGGCGAGCGCCGCAGAGCAGGGTGTGCAACACCACGCCGCGGCGGTCGGCCCACTAGCTGGATGGGACCGGCCGCCGGCCCCCCCGCTCCCACCGGTGGCAGCGCGCCAGCCGGTGGGGTAGCGCCACCTTCAGAGCGGGCCTCGGGGTCTACCCCCGCCGCCCCCGCCCCCCACGAATGCCACGCCGTTGATGGCGCCGTCCACCCAGAAGTCCACGTTGCCGACGCGCCACCGCTGGCCGTGCGTGCCCTCCGGTCGGGTGCGCGGGCAGATAGGGAGCGGGGCATCCGCCGGCAACGGCGCGGCGGGATCGGCGGCGCGGCGGAGGCAGCCTCGACGGCGGGCACTACCGCCGCGGCCGCCGCATCGGCGACGGCGCCTACGCCGGCGTCGCGGGAAGCAGCGTCACCGCTGGCGTCCGCCAAACAGGTGGCAGCAGCGGCGGCAACGGACGGGCCGTTCGTCGCCGCCGCCTCGGCAACAACCGCCTGCGCCATGTCACAAGGTGGGGAGACTAGCTGGTCGTCCACCACCCTCCCCTGGTCCGGGGTTACTGGCAAGTTCGCAGCATCGGCCGCTGCCGACGCCGCGGTCCCCGCTGCCGGGCGGCCACCGACAAACCAAGGCAGCAGGGAGCGCAAGGAGCGCGGGAAGAGCGTCGACCGTGTTGGGGAGGACCGCCCTCCCACTACCCCGGCCCATAGCCTCCCCGGTACCGGCGGCGGCGGCTCGCCGCGGCCTTCTGCGGGAGCCGCTGCCGACGCCTCGGCTCGCGCTCTGTCATTGCCGCTGCTGACGAGATCACCGAGGAGCATGGCGGACTTGATGCCCTTGGTCGCCCTGAGATGGCCACCGTCGTTGACCGCTGTGCCGCCCCGCGCTTCCTCATCCATTGGAGCAATACCGCCGTCGGCAGTCGAGGACGAGCAGACGGTGGCCGCCGACACCTCAGACCCCACCGACAGCGTAGAGGAGGGAGTCGTCAACCATGCGGCCGCGCCAGCAGCTCCCCTATCGCCGCCGCCGACGTCCGCACCCCCACAGCGTATACCGCTGATGGCCATTGTGTCCACCCGGGTGGAGGGTGGGCACGGCGCAACATCCACTCTGCCCCCAGCGTCCTCGGCACCCTCGGCCGGAACGGCCATGGCGGCAAACTCGGGCAGACACCACCCGCATGAACACGGCGTCACCCTTCCCTGCGACGGAACCGCGTGCCGCTCGACAGCTGGTGGTTGGAGCAAGAGCCGCTGCGGACCCGCCCCCCCTGACGAAAGCAGAGGCGGACCCGTGGCCGCAGCGGCTGTGCCTGCACGCGACCCGAACGTCAACCCCCTCTCCCCCTCCTCCGCCCTCACACCCTTTCGCTCACCCCCGTCCCGCGCAGCCGTCACGTTGGCTGCGGGGCAGGACGGCGTCGTCACTGGCGTGGCGGCGTGGCGACGGGCGTTGGCCCTCCCGTCCCCTCCACCCCTACACGCGCGACCGCTGCCACGCCACGGGTCGGGACGGGCGAGACCCCGCTCGACCACGACACCGGCCACGACTCCAACGGCACGTCCGCGCCGTGGCTGGCGCCAACCTGTGTGGGGTGGCTGGCCATGCGGCGGAGGCGCGACTCAAGCGCGGGCGGCGGGGGGGCCCCCGCCCAGGTGGGACCGTCTGGGATGGGGGAGGAGCGCTGTCGCGGAGGCATGCAACGCTGCGGCACGCTGCGCCCGGCCGCCGTCTCATCACCTCAACCCACACGTCTGCACAACAAACGTCCAGACCACCGCTCCCCCCCCACCGCACCCACACCCCGTGAGTGCGTGCAGCCGCAGCCGCCGTGAGTCGGCGGTGGCCAATCGAACGGCTCGACAGGCCCAACCGGATTGCTCGCACGCGCGAGCCGCCGCGCCGCTTGCAGCCCAGGTGGGTCGACCACAGCCACCCGCTCACGAATACACCCGACGGGGGTGCTCAAGCGGGTACAGTGGACGGGGGACACCGCAACAGCCGCGGCTCGTGGCAGCCAGATGCGCAAACACGCGCAGCTGGTGGCGGCGGCGGCCGCGGCGGGTCTGGTCCGACACTAGAGCCGCTCCGTCCCGAGGGTCCGTCCAGCAACCGACTCCCTTCTGCGCGTGGCCGCCGCCACCTGCGCCGGCGGACGGGACAGCGGCCACAGCAACTGGGAACCGTGTGAGGGAAACGCAGGGGAATGGGGGAAATCGCAGGAAACACGCTCTCAGAGGCAAGGCGAACAGGGGTGGATTAGGTGGCATGCGGTGGTGTGTAACGATTGGCCCACAATATGGTGGCGGAACCTTGAGCGAGTGACCTTGGGGGAGGGGCAGGACAATTGACGGGTCAGTACTCAAAATCCTTGAAAGATGGCAGGACCCTGGTCCCCCAGAGTTGGGTCGTGGCCACGGATTGCGCTGCCTTAACGCTGAATTTTGGATGCAGGGCACACAACATTTTCCTAAAGAGCCGAGGTGGGGCACATTGCGACACACAAGCGCCCGATCGAAGAACAACGTTGTTCGCGATCCAGCTTTTGCGTTGCAAACCTGGCGCCGTTGGACAGACTCGGGCTGGGTAGGCCGGACGGGCCGCGAGGCGGCCGAGGCGCCCATCTCCATCGAGTCCCGGAGAAGCAGTGGGCGCGCTCGACAGTCCGCGTTTTTTCAAAAAGTAGACGCGCGAGCACATATCATAGCTTTTTGAGCGGAAGCTCCCCAAGAGGACCGTTGGGCCACCCATTTGACTACCTCCTGACTGAGGGGTCCTGTCAACAGCCAGATCTGCCTGCATGCCTGCCCGGCACGGGAGCCAGATAGGAAGCTGTGTGGCAAGACCCTAAGCAGTACCTGCCAATAAGGTTGAAGTCTGGAAGTGTGTGCCCAATCCGGTCCCGCCTTTTAACACCCCCTTGACGCTCAGCAGTTGCGCGAGGCCACGACGAGGTCCACCTGGCGGCAAACCCGGCAATCCCGACCAGACCTGGACCAGGCTGGCGCACCCCCCTTCATGACATCGGCGAGGGGCCCTCGCGCAAGTGGCACCGCGCGGGTCGCCAGCTGACTGCACATCACAGCGTGGAAGACAGGTGGGCTGGCCGCCTGGATTCGACGAAGCTCACAGACCGGCCGACAAGCAGCCCGCGCACGACGAGTGACGAGTGACTGAGCAGTAACCAATTGCGCGCTCCCCGTGTGCGGGACGGCCACGAGGTCGACGCCCTCATGAGCGAGCGAGGAAGAGAAGGCCTGGCGATACGTACAGTACTGGTGTGTGCGCTTGCCCCGTGTGGCTGCCTCTGCTTGACACTGGGCCCGTCACAGAGGTAGGGCCACTCAGTTCCCTGGATGGACTCATGCCGCCGAGCTCCGCAGCAGGAACTGCTTGTAAACTGGATCACGTTCGACCCTCTTTCCAATACTGCTTGCTGGACAGCTGTGCTGCAACTCTTGCGCTGCCGCACATTGTTACCCACATTTCAAGGCGATGTGGCAAGTACCACACCGACCCCCCTCAGGATGATCTCCAACAGCGCTGCCGGTGCCTGCCCTTTTTCCAACCATCAGGCGTCGTTGACGGCCGCGCATGGCATACTGTATGTTCGAGTGGCAGCGCAAGCGCACAGGGCACACATTTTCTTCAAATCAGTGTTTGTAAGTGATGCGCATTAGTTTCACCAGGTCGCTGTACGCCAACAGGAAGAGTTCCTTGAGAGGAAGGATACAGCAGGTGACGACTCTATGGAAAGGATGCGCCCAGCGCTTCACAAAGCGCAGAAGTCACCGCCCACAAAACTCTGCAGGGGAAGGCAGGGGCGGAGCGGGTGCACACATCCTGGGTATGACAATCTCCCCACAGTAAGGATGGTTCTCAGGCACGGTGCACAATGACGAGTTCCCCATCAACTGGGGTCAGCAGCAGAGGTTGGCATGAAAATCGATGACTGAAGACTCCCATTGCCTTCCACCCCCCCCCCCCCCCCCCCCCCCCCCCCCCCCCCCCCCCCCCCCCCCCCCCCCCCCCCCCCCCCCCCCCCCCCACCACCCCCCCCCCCCCCCCCC
>Ga0209186_1002822_pt1 | contig 12163 bp, 13 predicted proteins | sample SidtaG_FD_187426 | JGI IMG/M metagenome (GOLD analysis project Ga0209186, IMG submission 187426) | Marine algal microbial communities from Sidmouth, United Kingdom - Sidmouth_Male2 metaG (SPAdes) (version 2) | ecosystem: Host-associated > Algae > Red algae > Unclassified | place: Sidmouth...
AAAGCCCCCCCCCCCCCGGCTCGTGCACGTGCGGTCGCGGGTTGGAGACGCTCGTCCGCGGCCTCACCGCCGTTCGGCGGGGGCAGGGCGTGTCGTTTGGGCCACGTTACACGTGCGCCCTCTCCGGCTTTCTGCTGCAGCTGGCGGCGCCGCCGCCGTCGGTTGCGCCCGAAGGCGGCCCGTCCGGTTGGGGGGGATTCACCGCCGCCGGCGTTGGCGGTGGCGACAGGCGGCGTGATTGGAGGCGTGTCGTACGTGCAGCTTGCGGAACTCGAGGCGGTGGAGGATTGCGGGCGGCGACGTGGATGGGTGGGCCTCGTTGCTCAGGTGCCTGCTAGGGCTGCTATCGGCGGGCCCCGCGGTGGCGGCGGCGAGTGGCGACGGACGGGTGCCCTCCTCGCCATCGTCGCCGGCGGCCGGCGCCGTTGCCAGCGCTTCGCCTGGTGGGTCGCCCCCGTCGCCGTCATCGCTGGCGCTGACGGTGCGCATCCCCGGCGTCGTGCGATGCCTCTACGCCGGTGACCGGTTGCCGCACGGGGTCGAGAGGGCCTCGCTCCGCGGAGCGGTGCGGGCGCTGACGCCGCTCGTGGGCGTCCCCGCCGGGGGGGCGGCGGGCACGTCCGCCATTCGCACCCTTGTCATTGCGGTACGCGCGGCGCTTGGCCCCGACGTGCCAGTGGACGCGTGCGCGACGCTCTCGTCGGCTGCGTCGGCGGTGCCGCTGGCACAGCTGGCGGAGGCGATGGCGGTGGCGGCAGTGGGGTAGCCTCCGGTGCTGGTACCGCCGGCGGACGCGGTGGGGGCGGTGGGGGAGCTGCCGGCGGCCGGTGCGTCTTCGACGTTGGCTGCGGCCACATGCGCCGACGCGGCGGCGGGTGGCGACCTGACGGTGCGCCTTCTCGGCGTGGTCCGCGACGCCCTGGGTGCCGGCCTGCCGCTGCCGCCGCCGCCGCCGGCACTGTGGCTGCTGCGGACGCGGGCGCGGCCGCCCGTACCGCTCAGTTGGCGCTGGTGACGCGGGCAGCGGGCTCCCCCCCTCCCGTGATGAGGCAGAACGACGGCGGCCGCAATGGGGCGGTCGCGTCGGCCGCGGAGCCGGCGCTCGTGCATATCGCGGGAGGGGTTCTCGGCAGCTACGCGGCGGCCGCGCAGCGGTCGGGGAGGTGTCCGCTGCCGGCGGGGCAGTCGGCCGAGGCGGCGGCGGTGCTCGACGCGCTGATCGAAGTGCGTGCTGGGGCGGCGGAGGCGCCGCTGGGCGGCACCCTATCGGCGGTCGCCGCGTGCGTGACGGCGGGGACGGGGGAGGTGCGGTGCCTGTCGGCGGGGCTGCTGCGATCGCTGGAGGGGGCCGCGGTGGGGGCGGCATAAGGGGAGGGGGCACGCCAGAGGTGGGGGGCTGAGTAGGGGAACAGATGACCATGTGAAGTGCGCCGGTGGGCAGACGCGGGCGAGGCGCCGCTGCTGCGGCTAAATTTTAGTCGCCCGTGCCGTGGTCCGCGTATCGTCGGCAGAGCGGGGGCGGTGTTCGGTGTGGGGCGCCGCCGCCCCCCGTGGGTAGGTGTACATAGGGATGGAGAGGCCTCCCCCTCCCCGCAGACTCCTGCTTACTCTTCACGGATCCACATCTTCATCGTCACAATCCTATTCTTCATAACTCCCGACCTCTTCGCTGCCCCTCCCCCCCCCGCGTCGTTGAGGAGGAGCCCCCACGGATCGGCGACGAGCGCGCCCTCGGCGATCGCCGGATTGTAGTTAGGGTACGGCAGCACAGCGGCGGCGCGGCCGGCGACTTCCGCAGGCCCCGCCGTGCTGACCACAAACAAGAGCCCGAGGCGGGACCAGAGGCCGTCAAGGCCGTCACCGGCCAGGGAGCGGATGGCCTCCACGAAGTCGTCCGCGGAAGGGGGGGGTGAGACCGTCGAGCCGGTGGCCTGCGCACACGTCCACTCGCCGGCGTCAGAGCGCGCCCACTGGGCGCAGCGCAGGGCGGCGGTGCCGCTGCACGGTTGCCAAACCGCTTACACCTCCAAGTCGCCCCCGTCAGGGGCAGGCGGCAACGCGGCGAGCGTCGTCGCCTTAGCAGTCAGCGCAGCGACAGCCCTCGAAGCGACATCGCCGGCTGACGGGGCGAAGCAGGGGAGAGCCCCCAGCGCCGCTGCAGCGCCGGCCACGGCGGTGGCCATGGCGGCAAAATTCCGACGGGCGGCCGCGACGGCAGCGAGAGCCTGCAGCAGCTCGGCGGCCGGCGCCAGTAGAGGAGCGCCGGCGCGCCGGTGAAAACGAGGTTGGCGCGTAGGGCGCGGACGGCCGCCGCCGCGGCAGTGATTGGGGAGGGGGCGGAGGGCGCCCGCGCACATGAGCGACCGCCGCCCAGCGCCCACGGCGGCGCCGGTGAAGTGGCGCCAGTAGGGTTCTTTCTCGACAGTTGGTGGTAAGGGGTGGGCGGTGAGAGGAGGCTTCGTTTCCGGGCCCTCGGAGGAAGCCAGAGGGTGGTCGGGGGGGGGAAGTTGCACGGGTAAGGCGGGGGGCAGTCGTCAGCAGCCTGATCGACGACATAGAGGCGGTGGCACCGACGGGCACGTCGACCGCCGCCGAAACCACCCTCACCGCCGCTGCGAGGGGGGGCGCCGGCCGCTGCGAGTGGGCGCTCCCCCAGACGCCGTTTCCCCCGGCGGGGGGCGGCGCCTATGCCCCCCCGCCCCACCGTCATTTGGACGGGCCGGCACTCCCCCGACAACGCGTCGCGCGGTGCAGGCGCCGCGCGCTGACGCGTTGGCGCTTCCGCTGGCAGACGTGACGTACAAAACGTATGTGGCGCTGCGGCCAGTGCTGCTGGCCGTGCTTCTCGTGGGCGTCGCTCGGCTGGAATAGGCGGGGGCGCCGCGTGCGCGGGTGGGGGTGGCGCTGGCGTCGCCGCCTCCCTTGTCGCCAGCGCCGCGCAGCGGCTGATGGGGGCGACCCTTTACTGCCGTCGTACGGCAGTCGCACCGGTTTGAGGGCGCCGCGGCGGAGAGGGAAGCGCGCGCCGCGTCCATCGGCGACCTACCTTCCCTATCCAGCATCGACGGCGAAGGGAGTGGGGGCGGAGGGGGTGGGACGCTGCCGCCGCTGCCGGTTGTTCTCGGCGGTCGGATGCTGCGGCCGTGACCTGCCGAGGTGCTCCCATTTTTTGCGGCGGCCCCACCACCCGGCGGCAACAGCTGCGGCGCCGGCGGCAGAGGCGGAGGCGGCTCCAGCGGCTGCGACGGCGGCGGCGACAACGGTAGCCGGGGTGCTGCCCCCGCCACCGCCGAAGACACGGTCCTCGCATAGGCAATGGCCACCCCCCGTCACCACCAGGCGGGAGGCGTGGGCAGTCGCAGGCGCCTGCCCCCGCGCCCGATGACCGCCGGCGCGTTTCTGTTTGTCGTTGAGACGCTGACCGTCGAGGGCGGGGCGGGCGGGGGGGGGACGTGCCGTGGACGAGCCACTACCCCGACCGCTACCTGGTCTGTAGCCGGGGGGAGCGGCAGCGACAGCGGCGGCCGCGGGGGTGCACTCGCCGTGGCAGTGGTCGCGGAGATCTCCCATGGCGGCGCTGCGACGCACCTCCTGCCCCACACACCAGGAGTTGTCGCAAGCCTCCTGCCACAACCTTCCAGCGGCGCCGCCGCCTTCTTCGCGTCCATCACCACCGCCAGCAGGGAAGGCAGGCCGCGCGGAGGGTAGCATTCCTTCCCCAGCCCACCGCCGCCGGTGCATGCATGTGGGGCGTAGCGGGCGCCCGGGGAGCGGGCGTGGGTGGCGGCGGTAGGGGGCCGGGGGTGTCCCCACAGTTTTGAGGGTGGGGCGTGGCGGCCGAGACGGTGGAGGGGCCCCCACGCAGGCGAGGGCGACGACCATGCCGGGGGCAACATAGTCATCGACGGCCGCCATGGCCGCGGCGGCGGCCGCGCCGGCGGCGGCTTCTGGGTCCGTCGCCGATCCCGTGGGGGACGGAGGGGGGGTGCGTGTGCTGGTGGGGGTGGCGGCAGGTGGTCGACGGCGGCGGCCCGCTGCGGCGACGCGGAGGAGACGGCGGGGGGGCGGGGCAAAGGAGCTCCGCCCGAGTGCCCGCGGGGGGGCCGCCATTGCCGGCGCCAGTGCCGCATAAAGCGCCACATATGTACACTCAGGCAGGCATTCCTGTTTTCTTCTGACCTCACTGTGCTTTCCGAGCACCACGAAATGAACATGAGAAAGGGCTTCGTGCACCAAAGATGTGGTTGAACGGGTCGATGCCAGCCTGCTTGGCCCTCACATTTGGTGCCATAAGGAGCACGACACGAGCTTTCGGCCGAGATCCGGTACGATCAAACACCCCCCCGCCATTTTGGCAGCATCGCGACCGCCAATAGTGCAGCCGACAGCCGACGGAACTGCTCAGTGAGCCCCGCCTCGGCGGCCGTAACCCCCCCCGTGCATCCTCCGATGTCAACGGTGGTGCCGCGTCCAAACTTCTTCCCCCTCGCCGTCCTCGACTCACTGGACTCGGGACCGCCGCTTTGTGTCGTGAAGCAATGTGGTGCCTCCCGCCTGTCATTGCGCATCTTCAAAAATATAGGCAAAACTTGAATTGGATTTCTTCATCTCTATCCTACTTCTTCCCGCTCCCCTCCTTCTGTAACATGGTGCGAATCGCTGTCATCAAACGCCTTTCCCCAACCCCGTCCGTATCGTATCGCTTCCGGACTTCGTCGCGGCCGATGCTCCGCACGTTTCGGGCGATGCACAGGTGGTCACACAGCTGCTTGCGCTCCCGCTGGTCGAGCTTGAGGGTAGGGTGCGTGTTGCCCACGAACACCTTCTTGGGCCGCAGCCCATCGTCACCCGCCTCTCAGGCCTCAATCACGCGGTCGACGGTCGTCAAGTCCTTAAGCAGCTTCTGCTCCGAAACAGACGGGGGAAAGGCGGGTGTGGCAGCAGCTTGCCCTCCTCCGGACTGCGGCGCGGTCACAGCGGCGGCGGGAGCGGGAGAAGCATCCTCCGAAGGCGCACCCGAGGTGGGGCAACGATGTCAGGTGGGCGCTGGTGGCGGCAAAGAAGGAGGTACGGAGAGAGCAGGCAGAAAGCAATCGAACGTCGGCTCTCGGCCATCAAAGAGGGCGTTAAATGCGGCCACCCTGAGTTCTACGCCCTTAAAGTAGTTCGCGCAGAGGTCATCCAGCCACCCTGGCATGGAGCGGTCCTGCGTGGCAGTAGCGCCACGATACAGCGTCAAGGAAGCCGATGGAACGCGATCCTGAATGTACAAGCGAGCTGCGGTGGCATCGTTGATGTGGCTCCCCTCCCTTCGAAGCGCCATCGTGGAGCAGGTCGATGCTGCACCCAAGCTCCAAGGGGATAGCGACGGGGGTGGAGAACGGTGCGAGGGAAGCTGCAGACCTCCCCAAGATTCCTCGTTGTCACAGAGAGAGAGCGACAAGGAGTGTGGTGCCTCACCTCGGCTTTGTAGGGGGGGGCGAAGAGCTAGAGTACGAGGGCTCTGCGCGCTCAGACCGGCGGATCGGATCAGGATGACAGAACCTCATTGGCTCAGGATTACAGATCCTCATTGGATCCGACCACGAAAGCCTAGAATCGCGGCAGCTGACGACCGACGCAGGCTCACGTCTTGGCATGAACGTCTTCACCGCCTGAATTTCGCTCTGCCAATGGCATGTGAGATATTCTGAAGAGGTGTCAACAGGCTCGTACCAGCGTGTCAAGCTGTCACAACGAGGATGACGGAGAGCCACTGGTGAGAGGATTGAATAATCGGGTACAAACGTTGAGAGAGTGGGCGACGCAGGCCAGAAATCTGCGGGCGAGGCCACCTGGCTGCCAGGCGATGCTATCTGAGGATGTGTCCCGGGCTCGTACCGACGTCATCTTTCGCTAGAATGCACATCCGACAGGGTGCTCGCGCCGACCCGATCCCGCTCCGAATCGGGTGTCCAGTTGGAAACTGACGGGCGCCTGGTGAGCCTTTTTGCCGGGGAGAGCTGGTTCATATCAGGCACAATTGGCACCAATCACGAGAGTACAGGAGCTGCCAGCAGTTCGGAGACTAATCAGACAATGAGCACACTGAAGGCGCAGAAGGGGCCATTCCCAGGGAATTGATGCAGGCTAGGTCCCAGTTGGTATCGCCGAACGGGATAATCGCCGCCGGAGACAAGCGTCAGAGAAACATGCACGCAGCGGCTCGGTGTGCTTCTCTCTATTTTTCCTGCATCACGTCTTCCGCAGATAGGAACCCTGCAGAGCCGTGAGCATAGTGCCCGGAAAGAGAAAAATAAGCACATAACTATGCGCATGCGAACCGGGTTAGTATGCGACGTGACAGAAGAGGGTGTGGCCGCCCGTCGCGGCGGCCGGTTGGCCGGTGCCCGTGCACAGGCGGCGCAAAATGGTCAGCGATGGCCCTCTAGCAAGCAGCAGCAGTGGCGGTGACCGCCTCATCGGCGTGAACGCCGCCCCGCCGCGGCCGCCTACGCCGCCGCCGCTGCAGCCGCTTTGGCCGACGCCGCTGCCCACGACATGGACACAGGGTACGCCAATGTGTCCGGGGCCGCTGCCACCCGTGCCAGGACACTTGGGGGCGTACGGGGTGCGGGTGGGGTGAGGCGCCGCCAAGGCGTCGGACGGTCAGGATGAGGAGACGGCAAGTCTGTCGAAGGTGTCGACCCAGGTCCTCACCAATTGGCTGCAGAGACAGCCACGTTTCATGGATTACTCGCCATTGAAATGTTCTACAGTGCTACACGTGGGGCGAGTTACATACAAGGCCTTGCATGGTCCTTCTCTGCTGTCGCCTGTCAGAACTGTAGTTCCTCTCGGGACTCGTTAACAGCCCCATCGAATATCCCTTTCAGTGGGAGCTCGGGGGTCTTGGGTGAGCCACATCGGCCACCATTTGGCCCCATTGAACTGCGGATTCGAGACGCAGGGACACCAGGCCGGCCCTGATGCAGCCAGTTGGGCGATTCTACCTATAGCTTTCGACCAACGTTGACGATGCGGACGCAATGACAGTAATAATACTGAGACGCGGGTTTCGTCCTATCGTCGTGCAGCGTTGGAACCCCCATTGACAACGGCTTTAAGTGGACATTGGTGCATCCTCGATGCAGGGTCCATTGAGGGCCTGTCGATGGCAGGTCGATGAGGGGCAGCAATCACGAGAGTTTGGTGTCGTCTCGCGACTGGCACGACAGTCGCCAATTGGAAATCGGGAAGGCAAGCGTTGTCTGACACCGCAGGGACCAGCCGCGCAAAACAAGGGCGAGCCTTCCTTCTTCTGGTGCTGCTTGTTCTCTATTTTGCCGGCCTAAAGCACCTCACGTGGACGCTACGTGAGCATGCGTGCCCTGGGGAGTTGGTGAAGAGAGAGTGCTCAGGCCAAACGCCAAGCTAACGCGAAAAATGATAAAAGAAAGGCGAAAAAAAGAGGGAACAGGAGCCCTCGACCGGGCACCGCCCGCTGAGAGCGACATGGCCAGCGATATGGAAACGGTAAGAACACGTGCACGGACGTAGGCGCATGCCAACAGTATCAACCTCTCGCCGGCTGGCGCTGCGGCGGCAGCACCCCCTTCTCGTCCGACGGCGCCCGCTTCCTTTCCCTTCCCGTCCGTTGCCGCAGGCCACACAGGCGCTGGCTGCTCATCCCTCCAACTACAAAGAAACATAGGCCCAGGCACAAAACGCAACAAACGTGAAGAAGCCGAGGGGAAAGGTGGAGTGCAAGGGGGTGGTGGAAAGTCTGGGATGGGGTGGTGGCGCATCGCGGGTGGAGGTGGTGGTGCAGGAAAGCGAAGGTCGTGGTGTAGCGGGGTGCCTACTAGCCGAGTGTGGCGGTTCTGGGCACCACCACTTTGGTTCGTCGTTCAGCCGATGTGACCTCTTGATCAGCTTGGTCCGTCGAAGGAACTGCCCCGGAAATCGACCCACAGCCCAGCCTTCCCCCAACGGGAGGAGAGGATCACGGCAAAGCCCAGGGGGGAATCGTAGTCCAAAGCACAGTTGGTTTTATCAAACGGCGATGGGGACGGCCTCCCCGCTCTCAATAAACCCCTCCCCAACCCGAGCGCCAGCGGCCAGAGTAGCCACCCCAAATGCGCCAAACAAATAAATCCCTCCAAAGCGAAAAGTTCAAACAATTAGTAGGGGGGTTGGGAAAACCACAACCACAAGGGAAAGACCCCGCCCCCGACCAGATCCGATCTCCCTGAGATTCGGACAGGTCATTCCCTTGCTGGTCCGGATCGGGATATGTAGGGGGTGCCCCCGGGGGTGTGCTGTCCACAGCTGAGGGGCCACGCCCCTTCCAGCCGCGGAACCCCCGACCACCACACAGAGGCTTCGCAGCTGCCCCCGCCGGCACGCGGTGAAGGCAGCAGTGCCGCGCCGCCGGATGTAAGTCTTTGGCGGTTGCGGCGGAGAGGCGTAGCTGTTGGAAACCGCAACACTCTAAGATGACTGCGCGGCTCTTCAAAATGTGCTGAGGCTGCGGCCTGTCCTTGCACTCGAGTGGGTGCCGACACCTCCTAGAGGGCGTCTGGGGGCCTGTTTTGAAACTGTCGCGAGACTCTTCAACAGGAAGCTGCATCGAGCAGTTGATTAATTCCGAACTGTAGGGCCACGGAACGAGGGGGTGCGATCTGCTCTTCGAGGCCCAGTTGACGAGAATATCGAAAACCGAATTCGATCGTCGTATTGCCTCGATGCCTTTCATTGGGGCCTCGACGCAAAACGCTGTCCGCGTTGCCAAGTGAGTGACTCCGGGAAGCACTACAGCGAGGCCAGGGGCCGATGCCCAGTCGCAATGAGGGGACAGCAACCCGGTCAATTGCGTGGAACTGTGACGCAGAGGCCTGCTGTGCGGTGAGACACCCCACGTTGTGGCAGGTGCCTCCTGAGCATGAGAGCCGTGGCAAACAGCACCTCATTTTCCGGCTCCATCCGTCAAACCAACGGGACAGCTGGAACCCCGGGATATCAGACATCGGCGTCAGTGTTGTGGCCGGCCGGTCCTCCGCGCCAAAGAATCTGTTGAAGGTGTCTCACTCCATGGTGTCTGCATGCCACGGGTCACGCATCCTATTGGCATTGGATCGCCACGTTCGGAACCCTGTTTTGGCGGAGCGCTTTGGAGCGCGGCCAACGGGCCTGTTTGGACCTCGGTGCCGTTTCGCTGCCGTTGAAGCTCCAAAACTAAGCGATCGCGCGGGCCCCACACGAGACCGACTACCAGACTACAATATGTGAGGAAGGGTTATTTTTGGACGGTCACACCCTAGGTCTGGAACTCGACCTAGCCACCAATGCACGATTGGCCAAGCGATGCCACGTTTAGCCATGTTTGGAGTTTTGGACGGTTGGCTCTGTTATAGTGGTGATGTTCAGCACCTCAAGCCATTCACACCGGTCATGTGGCGTAGTTGGTTTTTGACTTCTCAACAGGTTATGGGCCCAGCTCGCGCTGGATTTAGTTCTGAGAGGTCGCGGGTTCGAGATTCGCCACGGCTGCGCTCCAGGATGGGGACGGAGGAATTTGCAGGAGAGGCAATTCCGAGTCGTGGGTCAGACGAGCCTGGCCCTGAGGAGCTGGGGGGAGTGTTGAACTGGTGATGTTCAGCTCCCCAGGCCAGTCACACCGGTCTTGTGGCGTAGTTGGTTTTTCGATCTCAACAGGCTCCATTGCCGGACTCGCCCGCCCTAATGCGTGCAGAGAAAGACGGGGGCCCGTTGTTGCCCAGACCGCCACCGCCCCAGTGCGCGGGGTCGGACAGAGCCGTTGCGTGACTGCTGTCGTGCTGTCGCGCGGGGCGGTGCCGCCCCGATTAGTGCGGACTATTCGCCCCGTGGCGGGCCGCCGCCCCATTGTGTGGGGGCGGACAGAGCCGTGGCGGGACCGCTGTCGTGCTGTCGCGCGCGGCGGCGCCGCCCCAGTGTGTGAGGGCGATCCGGCACGTGGCGGGCTGCCGCACCCGTATGTCGGGGCGATCCGCCCAGGTGGCGGGTCCTCTGTCGCGCTGTCGCCCGGGGAGGTGCCGCCCCGATTTGTGGGTGCGATCCGCCCCGTATCGGGCCGCTGCCCCATTGTGTGGGGGCGGACAGAGCGGTTGTCGCACTCTGACGAACGTGGCCATCGGGCCGGGTAGAGCAGGCCGCTGACCGCTATGCGCTGCGCCAGTGCTTCACCGCTCGCGACTGGCGACATGACGCACGGTTGCCCGGCCGTGCCGTGCGCGCCAGACGGTGCCAGGAGCTCCACCGACCGCGATGACGCGGGTGGTTGCGGCGGCCGCCGGCCATTGCGCTGTGGCGGCGACGCAGAAGACTGTGCCGCCCGCGCCACCTCCGCCGACGACGGCGCCACCCACAGCGGTGCACGTTGCACCGGCGCGGGTGTCGCCGGATCCACCAGCGACGGCCCGGGCGGCGACGGCACCTCCCTGGGTGGCGCGCGTGGCAACGGCGCGGGCGTCGCCGGATCCACCAACGACGGCGCGGGACGTGACAGCGCGCGCGGCCTCCCCGTGGCTGGAGGTGGGGTACAACGCTCCTTGCGCGGGCGCCGCCGCGAGGCGGGCGCCGGGGCGTCCCTGAGCACCGCCAGTGCCTCTGGCGGCGGCGGGGGTTGCCCCGCCGGTGGCAGCGCAGGTAAGCGGGGGGAGCGGGGCGGTAGGAGCGCCCTCCCTCCGCCCCCACTATCTGTGCGGGGTCCTACATCGTTACAGGCGGCGCTTTCCGCTTTGCATGTGGAGCTCGCGCGCGTGAGCGTGCGCGCGACGCGCGCCAACGCCGAGTTGGCGGACGCGGAGCGGCTCGTGGACGTTGCCAAGCAGGCGGTGACGGACGCCGGCATCCTCCTCTCGGAACTACAGCCGAGGGAGCATGCGGCACAAGCGGCCGTCCTGCGAGAGATGCGCGCTCTCGTGCGCGAAGGGAGGGCGCGCCCGGCGCCGGGGCTGTAGGAGTGTTTTATTCGGTAGTTCTTTTTTCCTGCTTGTTTCTTTCCCCCCGCCTCGCACTCCAGTTTGAAGTGTATTTCGGGCTCACCCGCCCGAATATGTTTTCCATTGTAAATCCGTGGAACCCTTTCCGCACGACGCGGAAGCGGACGCCAACCGCGCTACCGACGCGGACACGGACGCGGACGGCGCTGCCGTCGCGGGAGCAGACGGAAACGGCGCCGCTGACGCGGCTGCCGACGGTGGGGACGGTGGGGACGGCATCCATCTCGCGCCGCGGGCAGCCACGGGGGTCCCCTCCCTCCCCATCCCCTGGTCTTTGAGGCTCTCCGCCACCCCCCTCCTCCTCCACCCAGTCGGCGACTGTCTCTCCATCGTCGTGAGAAACCTCAACCCCGGCTTTTTCCGCTGCACCCGCGAGGCGGACTTGCCCGAAATCCTTCACGCCACCCACTGCACGTCCTTTAGCCGCGTCGAGCACTTTGGCACCGCCGTCCCCGGCGCGCCCGCTGTCCCCTGCTCCGACGCGGTTGCACCCGACGCGGCCGCCGACGCTGCCGGCGCGGGCGCCTATGCCGTCACCACCGGCGACGCGTTCGTCGCGGCGGGCACCCGGTCGGCAAAGTTTGCCTGCGTCCTCGCCGTGCCCCACTTCGCGCCGCGGCCGGTAGCCGCTGTCGCGCGAGCAGTGCTTTCCGAGGCGGGCGCCGCGGGCACCACCACGTCGTCGGCGACCGCTGCCGCGTCGGAGGCGGCCGCGGCGGCGGCGGCGGCGGTTTCGGCTGACCCGGGACCGTCCCGCCGCCCGCCGCCGCCCCCCGGTCGCCCGTGCGTCGGTTTGGCGGCCGTGGCGGCCTTGCCGCCCGTGGCGCAGACGCGGGGCGTGCTTAACCCGGCGGCCGCGGATGTGCTGGCGGCGGAAGTGGAGCCCGATGCCCTCGGCGCGGACAATGCGGCGGCGCTGCTCGTGCGGCACCTGACGCTTGAGGCGGAGCGACGGGAGCGCGCGGCGGCGGCGGCGGCAGGGGTAGTGTGATGCGTGGGGGTTGGGATGGGGTGGGGGGGGAGTGTGGTTGGGAGCGGTCGGGGGTGGCGTCAGGTGGCGGGCGAGCGGGACACGGCGGTGCGGGTGGCGGCTTCTTGTGTTTTCTGCTGTAATCTTTTTCGAAGGGCGGCGTGTGTTT
>Ga0209186_1002825_pt1 | contig 12159 bp, 1 predicted proteins | sample SidtaG_FD_187426 | JGI IMG/M metagenome (GOLD analysis project Ga0209186, IMG submission 187426) | Marine algal microbial communities from Sidmouth, United Kingdom - Sidmouth_Male2 metaG (SPAdes) (version 2) | ecosystem: Host-associated > Algae > Red algae > Unclassified | place: Sidmouth, United...
TTTTTGCAGGGGTTGTGTCCTTTTAAGCTAGACCCGATGTGAGCGTTATGGCTATGGTGGTTGATTTCGTTTTTGCGATTTATAGAGCGTTGGAACAAGGCATGCCTTGTCCTTACAGTGATTTGTGGTTCATAATAGCCATAGTAGCGGTCAGCGGGCCTTTCCGTTGCGATGAAAGATTGTCTGTTCTCTCCTTATTATTATAGTGGCGAGTGATGGGTGACTGGTGGCGAGTGTTTCTTTTTTGTTTTTTATTTTTTTGGAGAGGATGGTTTGGGGGTTTGGAGTTGGGTTTGGTCTCGCTATTCGTTCTTATGGCTTCTTTTCTGGCAGATATATTCTGCGCTTTGCTTCTGCCATACCACTGCTATCGAGTCTATTTTGGATGGTTTGGGGGTTTTTCTTTGGGTTTGTTAGTGGGCATGAGCAAGTGGAGACGCATTCAATGCGTCTGTACGGGATAAAAATCAAGATTTTTATTTGGGTTTTGGGTATAAAAAAGCCCTCCTGCACTAGGCGGGATAAAAATTGAAATTTTTATTTTTTTGATTTTCTTTATTGGGTTTTGGGCATAAAAAAAGCCCCCCAGCACGAGGCTGGGAGGCTTTGAAGTTATCTTCAATTCTATTCCTTATCTTCTAAGATCAATGAATCCTTGTTGTTGGGTTGCCCCATTATCACTTTGGATGTCAATGAGGTAGTAATAAGTCCCTTCTGGTAAGTCTGCACCGTTTCCTTCTCCTTTACCATCCCAAATTTGAGACTGTCCGTTTACAACATTGCTGTAAACTTGTTGTCCAACTTGGTTAAAGATAGTAACTGTAACTTGTGCATCGTTTCCACATTGGTCAAGTCCTTCAACAATCAATTTGTCGTTCACACCATCGTTGTTTGGTGTTAAAACATTAGCGATTTTGAATTCATCAACTTCACATGGTCCGTGAGGTGTAACGTCAATTGTTACGGTAGCATCATCACAATCGTTTCCACAACAGATTTCGTAGTCAATGTCTACTTCTCCGCTATATCCTAATTGTGGTACATAGATCAATGTTCCGTCACCGTTGATTAATACTGTACCAGCATAATCGTTAGAAGGTGTCAAGATATTGATTTCTGGGCTGCTACAGTCATAGTCATCGTTGTCTAAGATATCTACATAGATGGTGTTTAAGTCATCCGTTGTGTAGTAATCATCGTTAGCGTCCATGTCTGGTGTTTCTGGACTTGGCGTTGGTGTAGGCGTTGGTGTCGGTGTTGGCGTTGGTGTTTCGCAATCAACAGCGATGTATACAAATGTTACATCTTCACCGCCTTCGCCATCACATAATGTATATGTGAAGCTGTCTTCACCGCTAAAGTCATCATTTGGTGTATAGATGAAATTGTCACCATCCAATTCTACTGTACCGTGGTTACATGTTGTGTAATCACAGATGTATAAATCATCACCTTCTGGATCAGAATCATTGTCTAAGACATCAATTTCAACCTCTTCGCCACAATCAGTGCTTGCTTGATCGCTACTTGCGTCTGGATCCTCGTTATCAGGAGTTGGCGTTGGTGTCGGCTGTGGTGTAGGCGTTGACGTTGGTGTTGGCGTCGGTGTAGGACAATCAACCGTTACATAAACAACTGTTTGGTCTTCTCCACCTTCTCCATCACAAGCCGTGTACGTAAATATGTCTGTTCCGCTAAATCCGTCATAAGCTGTATACACTAACTCATCGCCATCTTGCTCTACAGAACCATACTCTGGTTGCTCGAAATCACAGATGTATAATTCATCATCATCCTCATCAGTATCATTGTCTAAGACATCAATATCAACAGACTCTCCACAATCAACATTAGCTTGATCATTGTTCGCATCTGGCTCCTCATTGTCAGGAGTTGGCGTTGGTGTCGGCTCTGTTGGTGTAGGAGTAGGCGTTGGCGTGTCAGGTGTTGGTGTTGGTGTAGGACAATCAACAGTTACATAAACAACTGTTTGGTCTTCACCACCTTCTCCGTCACAAGCTGTGTACGTAAATACATCTGTTCCGTTGAACCCTTCTTCAGCTGTATACACTAACTCGTCACCATCTTGCTCTACAGAACCATACTCTGGTTGATCGAAATCACAGATGTATAAGTCATCACCATCCTCATCAATATCATTGTCTAAGACATCAATATCAATAGACTCTCCACAATCAACATCAACTTGATCAGATTTCGCATCTGGCTCCTCATTGTCAGGAGTTGGCGTTGGTGTCGGCTCTGTTGGTGTAGGAGTAGGCGTTGGCGTATCAGGTGTTGGTGTTGCTGTTGGCGTTGGTGTAGGACAATCAACAGTTACATAAACTGTCGTTTCGTCTTCCCCACCTTCACCGTCACAAGCTGTGTATGTAAAGCTATCAGTACCGTTAAATCCGCTATCTGCAAGGTAAACTAATTCGTTACCGTCTTGAGTTACATATCCGTTGTCAGGTTGTTCATAATCGCAGATTGTTAGGTAATCGCCATTTGGATCTGTATCATTATCTAAAACGTCAATATCAATAGCTTCACCACAATCTACATCAACTTGATCAGATTTTGCATCTGGCTCGTCGTTTTCTTCACCTTCAACAGTGATATAAACGATAGCATCATCATCCGCTCCATCTTCATCACATACTGTGTAGATAAATAAATCAACTCCAACAAAACCGTCATCAGGCGTATAGTAGAATTCGTCTCCGATTTGCTCTACAGTACCGTTGATTGGTTGCTCGTAATCACAGATTTCCAAGTCGTCACCGTCTGGGTCACCGTCATTGTTCAATACATCAATGTCTAACGAAGTTTCTTCGTTTGTACTTACATAATCGTTGATTGCAACTGGTGCTTCATTAGGAGCAGTTACAGTAATGTAAACTACTGCGTCATCAGAACCACCGTTGTCATCACAAACTGTGTATTCAAATACATCTGTTCCAACGAATCCGTCATTTGGTGTATAGATGAACTCATCTCCATCTAATTCGACAGAACCATTGTTTGGTTGGTCGTAGTCACAGATTTCAAGGTCATCACCATCTGGATCATCATCATTGTCTAATGCGTCGATTTCAACAGAAGTACCTTCAGAAGTAGTTTCTTGATCGTTGTCAGCATTAGGAGATGCGTTAGAAGGGCCAGAGATTGTAATTAATACAACCCCTGTATCCTCGTTTCCGTCTTCATCACAAACTGTGTAGATGAAAGAGTCAGCTCCTACAAATCCGTTGTCAGGTGTGTAGATGAACTCGTCTCCGTCTAATACTACAGAACCATTTAATGGTTGTTCGTAATCACAGATGTTAAGGTCATCACCGTCAAGATCGTAATCGTTCTCTAATACATCAATTGTAACAGGTGAGTTGAATGCAGTATTCTCCTCATCATTTACAGCCGTTGGCTCTTCATCTGGTGTTGGCTCAGTTGGCGTAGGCTCAGTTGGAGTTGGCGTAGGCTCAGTAGGTTCAGTTGGTGTCGGTGTTGGCTCAGTCGGTGTAGACTCAGTCGGTGTAGACTCAGTTGGCGTCGGTGTAGACTCACTTGGCGTTGGCGTCGGTGTAGGAGTAGAAACACCATCACAATCGTCAGAGACAGTCATGTAGATGTTTACTTCTTCCGTTTGACCAGCACTATTCATAGCAGTTACCACAATTACATCGCTACCATTGAATCCAGGTAAAGGCGTGTAAAGGAAACAAGAGCTATTCGTTTCTTCCAAGCTACAATCAAATGTGGTACTAAGGTTTTCAATACTCATACCACTTTCACAGAAATCAACACAGATTTGAGTTGGCGTCGTGTTAGCAGCAAAAGGCTCAATACACATTGATTGATTATCAGGCTCACAGTCATCAACTTCCTGAACGATTACTGTTACAGTTGTTTGATCAGAACCACCGTTTCCATCACAAATAGTGTAAGTAAATACATCTACTCCTGAGAAACCAGCATCTGGTGTATAGATAAATCCATCATCTGTCATCGTCAATGTACCGTTTAATGGGTTAGCATCCTCATCTTCTTCGTTACAGAAGTATAAGTCATCACCATCAGGGTCAGTATCGTTTCCTAAGACATCAATAATGATAGGCTCTCCTTGCATACCTGTTTCCGTATCAGGATTAGCGTTAGGCTCAGAGTTACCGTCACAGTTACCTACAGTAATGTAAGCAAGAACTGTGTCACAGATACCACCACCACAAGCGATGATTTCAACTACATCTTCTCCTACGAAAGCAGGAAGCGGCGTGTATCGGATACACTCATCATCCAAGATAGAAATACTACAGTTGAATGAAGTGTGAGCGTCCGTAATGCTGTAAGAAGCACCATTTTCAAATGCACAGAAATCAGGGCAAATGATAATAGGCTCAATAGGACCAGTACATCCGTACATTGCGTCATTGTCACAAGGCTCATAGCAATCTTCAACCGTGAAGTCAGGACCATTCGTTAAGAATGCACCACAAACATCACCACCACCTTGCATCAACATATTGTTTAAGTCACTGCTGTTGTTCATTGTGTTCAATGAAATAGTACCAGGCTCATAAACTAAAGTATGAATAGAGTAGTTACCTTCCTCTAATCCGTCAAATGAAGGCGAAGCACTCAAGTCAATAATTTCTGATCCAGAAGTTAAGACATATAATACATCGAATCCATTAGGTACATTTTGAGGTGAAGAAGTGTAAGCAGAGATAGATTGTCCTGCACAAACAGTTGGTCCGTCTAATACTTCTAAGTCACCAGCGTCGGCTTCACAAGGCGTGTCACAAGAACCAATTTCAACATTGTAGTTCATTGAGTAACACTGTCCGTTAGCATCAACTCCTAATAAAGTAACATAGTCATATCCTACAGCTTCCATTCCTGGAAGTGGCGTATATGCTACACATCCATTAGGCAACATTTGGATACTACAATTGAAAGTAGACTCCGCACTTAGAATCTCTACAATATTCGCACCACACTGATCTAAGCAAAGCTCAACAGTTGTTGTAGGTTGTGTACAAACTTCTCCAGAACCACAACTGATAGGATTGTTACAATCTGTCTCAGGAGTCTCTGGCGTTGTTGGTGTTACTGGTGTTTCTACTGTTTCTGGTGCGTTGAAACCAAAGTCAGCATCATCATAGTTTTCACCTTCTCCTAAAGTAACTTCAAAAGTACCACCTGTTGTCAAGTTAGAACCATCAGGTCCGTCTCCAACAACTACCGTGTAATCACCTGCTGGTAAATCGTCAAATTCGTAGTTACCAGAACCGTCTGTTACCGTTGTAGCGATTAAATCGCCGTCTTCATTATATAAGTAGATAGTTACCCCTGGAATACCATCTTCACCTGGATCTTGAATTCCGTCGCCATCAGCGTCATCGAATACAAAGTCTCCAATACTTCCTAATTCAGGAGTTTCTGGAGTGATAGGTGTTACTGGCGTTACTGGCGTTACTGGTGTTTCAGGAGTAGCCTCTGGCTCGAATCCGAAATCAACAGTTGTTACATCTTCACCTTCCCCTAAAGTAATATCAACAGAACCTGATGTTGTTAAAGTAGAACCGTCAGGTCCGTCTCCAACAACTACTGTGTAGTCACCTGCTGGTAAATCGTCAAATACATAACCACCATCGTCATCAGTTAAAGTAGTAGCGATGATGTTTCCATCATTGTCATACAAGTAAACAGTTACTCCAGGAATACCTGGCTCACCTGGATCTTGAATTCCGTCACCATCTAAATCACTGAATACAAAGTCTCCAATGCTTCCTAAGTCTGGATCAGTTGGCGTTTCTGGTGTTACTGGAGTTTCAGGAGTAGCCTCTGGCTCGAATCCGAAATCAACAGTTGTTACATCTTCACCTTCACCTAATGTTACATCCATAGAACCTGCTGTAGTTAAAGTAGAACCGTCAGGTCCATCTCCAACAACTACTGTGTAGTCACCTGCTGGTAAATCTTCAAAGATATAATCACCATCATCGTCAGTTACTGTAGTAGCGATAATGTTTCCATCCTCGTCATACAAGTAAACAATTACTCCAGGAATACCTGGCTCACCTGGATCTTGAATTCCGTCGCCATCTGTATCACTAAATACAAAGTCTCCAATGCTTCCTAATACTGGTGTTTCAGGAGTTTCTGGTGTTTCGATTGGTGTTGCTGGTTCAAATCCGAAGTCAGCTAACACATAATCTTCACCTTCTCCTAAAGTAACATCTGTTGTGCCTGCTGTTGTTAATTCAGAACCATCAGGTCCATCTCCAACAACTACAGTATAGTCTCCTGCTGGTAAGTCATCAAAAGTATAACCACCTGTACCGTCAGTTACTGTAGTAGCGATGATGTTTCCATCTTCGTCATATAAGTAAACAGTTACACCTGGAATACCTGGCTCACCTGGATCTTGGATACCATCACCGTCTTCATCAGACCAAACGAAATCTCCAATACTTCCTAAGTTAGGCGTTGCTATTGTTGCTGGTGTTTCGATTGGTGTTGCTGGTTCAAATCCGAAGTCAGCATCATTATAATCTTCACCTTCACCTAATGTTACATCGAATGTACCAGAAGTTGTTAAGTTAGAACCATCAGGTCCGTCTCCTGCAACAATTGTGTAATCACCTGCTGGCAAGTTAGGGAAGATATAGTTTCCATCGTTATCTGTAATCGTTGTAGCGATGATGTTTCCATCCTCATCATACAAGTATATAGTTACCCCTGGAATACCTTCTTCACCTGGATCTTGAACTCCGTCTCCATCTGCATCATTGAATACAAAGTCTCCAATACTTCCTAAGTCTGGATCAATTGGTGTTTCAATTTCATCAGCTGGATCGAATCCGAAATCAACCGTTGTTACATCTTCACCTTCTCCTAAAGTAACATCTACAGAACCTGCTGTAGTTAAAGTAGAACCGTCAGGTCCATCTCCAACAACTACTGTGTAGTCACCTGCTGGTAAGTTAGGGAAGGTATAGTTTCCATCGTTGTCTGTAACTGTTGTAGCGATGATGTTTCCATCTTCGTCATACAAAGTAACAATTACTCCTGAGATACCTTCTTCACCTGGATCTTGAACTCCGTCACCATCAGTGTCACTGAATACAAAGTCTCCAATGCTTCCTAAATCAGGATCAATTGGTGTTTCAATTTCATCAGCTGGATCGAATCCGAAGTCAGCATCAACGTATTCTTCACCTTCACCCAATGTTACATCAATAGTACCTGGTGTAGTTGGATTAGATCCATCAGGTCCATCGCCTACGACTACTGTGTAATCACCTGGTAATAAATTATCAAATACATATCCACCATCTCCATCAGTAGACGTTACAGCGACGATGTTTCCATCTTCGTCATATAAGTAAACTGTTACGTTAGGAACACCTTCTTCACCTGGATCTTGGACTCCATCTCCATCTTCATCATACCATACATAGTCTCCAATAGATCCTAAGTCTGGGTGAGGGATAAAGCAGAAGTCAGCATCCATGTAATCTTCACATTGTGCTAATGTAATTATGTAAGTAGTGTTTACTCCTACAGAAGTATTTGTAGGTCCGTCACCCACAACAACTGTATATGTATCTGGCTCAAGACCGTCGAATAAGAATTCACCGTCAGGACCTGTGTAGATTACTGTCTTCGTACCATCAGGGTTGTATAATGTAACCTCAACGTTAGGAATACCAGACTCACCTGGATCAGCTACGCCGTTTCCATCTAAATCAAGACAAACAACATCTCCAATAGAACCTAAACATACACCTGTTACAACAACATCATCTTGGTCATCCTCAGATGGGTCGTGGTTGTTAGGAGTAGAGTCAATATCTGGTTGATCAGAAGCAATAACCTCTGCAACATTTATCATATCTCCTACTTCAGAAACAATAACTGTGATGTATAAGTTTTCTTGGCTTGCAGTACCGACACCTACGTGACCGATAGACCATACTCCTGTACCAGCACTGTATGTACCATCAGTAGCATTCCAATTCAAGTAAGTTAAACCACCTGGTAATTGGTCAAACACCTCTACATTTGTAGCGTCGTTTGGTCCTTCGTTCAATAAAGTAACTGTGTATGTGATTGTGTCACCAACATTAACAACAGAAGCCGAAGCAACTTTTGTTACTGATAAATCAGCAGATGGTCCGTTCACTGCTACACTGTCTGTATCGTTGTTAGGATTAGTATCCTCAACATCAGTTGCAATAATTTGTGCAGTATTTACAATTTCAGCACCTGCTTCTTCCACAATTGCTTGGATTGTTAATGTTACCATATCTCCTACAGCTAACGCTCCGATGTTCCATAATCCTGTACCAGCATTATAGTATCCTTGCGATTGAGAAGAACTGAAGTAAGATACTCCGTATGGTAATTGATCTAATGCCTGAACACCTGTTGTAGCAGAAGGTCCAAGATTCGTTACAGTGATAGAGTAAGTAATGATGTCTCCTAAGTTTGGAGTCATATTATCTACTGTTTTATCTATAGCCAAATCAGTTGTCATTGGTGCAACTTCAGTTGTTACGCTATCTTCATCATCTTCACTTTGGTCGCCATCATCATTACCTGGTGTAGAATCAACATCTGGTTGATCTGCCGCAGTAATTTGAGCAACGTTTGTTAAAGAAGTAGGCATAGTTAATACACCGTTGATAGTTAAAGTAACTGTATTGTTTGCTCCAATTGTTCCGATGTCCCAAACTCCAGTAAATGGATTGAATACACCTAAACTTGGCGTTGCATTTAAGAAGCTTAAACCCGTTGGTAAGAAGTCACCAGCTTGAACACCTGTCGCTGTATAAATACTATTATTTAAAACAGAGATAGTGTAAGTAAGTGTATCACCAACATTAGCTTGAGTTAAATTAACTTCTTTGTTCAATTCAAGGTCAATTTGAACACCCTCAATGATTTCATCATCAAAGTTGTTTTCAGAAACAGCGTCTGTTTGATCTACATTAGATAACTGAGCACCGTTTACAATTGGTCCAGAAGAAAGAACTGTAGCCGTTAATTCAAGTGTGTATGCAGAACCTGCTGGTACATCACCAACATTCCAAGTCAATGTATTTCCTGTTACGCCATAAGTACCGTAAACAGTCATTGCATTAACAAAGCTTAATCCAGCTGGAAGAACATCAGTAATCTCAACACCTGTAGCCAAACGAATCTGACTGTTGTTTTGAACACTGATTGTGTAAGTTACTTCGTCACCAACATTCACCATATCTTGAGATGATTGTTTTAAGACCGCTAAATCAAGAGGCTCAACAAATATATCAACACCATCTTCGTCATCTTCACTTTGGTCTCCATCATCATTGTTAGGAGTAGAGTCGATGTCTGGCGTATTATTGTTAATTACTTGCGCAGAATTGAAGATATAACCTTCAGCTCCTGGAGCAACTTCTACTTCAATATCTAAAGTGTATACATCACCTACAGCGATGTCACCAACAGTCCAAATAACTGCATTGTTTACAACATCGAATAAAGTGCTATTACCACCATCATCTACGATATAAACTAAATCAGCAGGAAGTGTATCAGCAACGATTACGTTGCTAGCAACGTTTGGTCCATTGTTGTTCACTGTAATTGTGTAAACAATGTGTTCGTTGATACCACAAGCTAACTTATCAGCATCTTTTGTTAATTCTACATCAGATAATGCAGAGAAAATCAATTCAGCTTCATCAATATCATCCTCACCTTCTTCACTGTTATCTGGAGTTGAGTCAATATCCATAATGATAGAACCTTCTTCATCTTCTGCACTTTCGATTTCAGCAACATTTAAGATAATTCCTGATGCTGGAGTTGCAGAAATGATAAATGTGATTGATATTACTTCACTATCACCCGGCTCTAGTGTCCCTGCAATAATATAAGTAGCTGTTCCATCAGCATTTCCTACCCAGTTAGCATCACTTAATGTCAACTCATCTGGGAAATCATCTGTAACAATAATGTTAGCAGCAGTGATTGTTCCTTCATTCGTAACTGTGATGTTATAAGTAATAACATCACCTACTGCGAATGCTTGGTTTTGACCTGGAGCAACAGATTTATCTAATGCTAAGTCAAATACTTGTCCAACTGGAATCTGAGCAGGATCGTGATCATCCTCATCTCCGTCTTCACCATTTACAGTATCATCACCACCTACAGGATCGTTGTTAGGATTATTGTCTGGTGTTGAATCTACATCTACTGGTGGTGTGTTTGTTGGATCTTGGTCATCATCAGCAGAAGTAATCTCTGCATAGTTCACAAGACTTGATCCCATAAAGTTGGCATCAATTGTAAAGCTAATGTCTACTGTTGCTACTCCACCATTTGCTGCGATTGGTCCTGCAATTGCATTGTTCAAAGTAGCTACGCCGTTTGTTACATTCCAAGCTGCATCTGAAAGTGTTAAACCATTAGGAACGTAATCACTAAGCACTACATTGTATGCAGGTAAAGTTCCTTGGTTCGTTACTGTGATTGTATATACAACGTCATCTCCTGGTGCATATGGTCCTGGTGTTGCCGAAGTATTTACAGTTTTGATCAGTGCTAAGTCAAATACTTGACCAATAGGTACTGTTTCAGGATCACTATCATCCTCATCGTTACCATTTGTTACATCATCATTCCCTGGGGTAGAATCTGTATCAGTTGGGAATCCATTTGTTGGATCTTGATCATCATCAGCAGTACTAATTTCAGCAGTATTCATAATACTTGTACCAGTAAAAGTAGGATCAATAGTAAAGGTAATTTCTACTGTTTCCGTTCCACCATTTGCTGCGATTGGTCCTCCAATCATATTATTTAAAGTAGCTACACTACCCATTGCTGTCCAGTCTGAATCATTTAAGATTAATCCAGTTGGAATGTAATCAACTAAGCCTACGTTGTAAGCATCAATTGTTCCTTCATTTGTTACCATTAATGTAAACGTAACATCATCCCCTGGTCCAAATGGTCCAGCAGTTGCTAACGTTTTAACTAATGATAAATCAAAGATACCTGCTGGATTAGGTACAATACCTAAGTCAACGTTATCAGATTCTGGGCTTGATGGGTCAACACATGGTGTTTGTCCTTCTGCATTACTATCTGATTCATTTGGATCGCCACAAGCATCTTGTGATGTTGCTGTGTGTCCTGATGGGATATTGAACTCTATGTAGTATAATGTTCCTGGTGTTAAACACTCAGATGCAAAATCATATTGTCCGTCTGGTCCTGTTGTAGTTGTTGCTATTGCTGTTGCGCTTCCTGATGGTAATGGATTTCCATTGGCATCACACTCAAATAAGCTGACCTCTACGTTTGGCACTGGTGCCTCACCATCATCTTCACAACCGTTTGTATTTGAATCTACAAATACTTCTCCTGCTATATCTTCACATGGAAGTATGATTCCTGCATCTGGGCCTTCACTTTCTGGATTGTTTGGATCATTTGGATCAAAACATTGAGTTTGACCTGCAGTGTTCACATCAGAATCCGTTCCTGGTGTACAATTATCTTGTGATGTTGTTTCATAACCAACTGGTAAAACAAACTCAACATAATACAATGTACCTGGCTCTGGACATACATCCGTGAAAGTATAAGTTCCATCTGATCCTGTTGTTGTAGATGCAATTGCATTAGCACTTCCAACTGGTGCTGGATTACCATCTGGATTACATTCGTATAAATTAACAGGTACTCCTGATACAGGTGCATCACCTACATCATTACAACCATCTACTCCTGCGTCTACAAATACTTCTCCTGTGATTAGCTCACAAGGTGGTACAATACCTAAGTCGATGTTATCAGATTCTGGGCTTGATGGATCTACACAAGGTGTTTGTCCTTCTGCGTTACTATCTGATTCATTCGGATCACCACAAGCATCTTGTGATGTTGCTGTATATCCTGATGGGATATTGAACTCTACATAGTATAATGTTCCTGGTGTTAAACACTCATTATCAAATGCATACTGTCCATCTGGTCCTGTTGTAGTTGTTGCTATTGCTGTTGCGCTTCCTGATGGTAATGGATTTCCATTGGCATCACACTCAAATAAGCTTACTTCTACGTTTGGTACTGGAGCTTCTCCATCATCTTCACATC
>Ga0209186_1002826_pt1 | contig 12155 bp, 9 predicted proteins | sample SidtaG_FD_187426 | JGI IMG/M metagenome (GOLD analysis project Ga0209186, IMG submission 187426) | Marine algal microbial communities from Sidmouth, United Kingdom - Sidmouth_Male2 metaG (SPAdes) (version 2) | ecosystem: Host-associated > Algae > Red algae > Unclassified | place: Sidmouth, United...
TGTAATCCAAAAAGTAAACCCATTTGTGGTTTGAGTCTGGTTACATCTGCGCCACTGCCACCGCTTGGTTTTATCGTAATGCCATAAGGGGCAAGTAGTTTGTCCCATTCTTTTGCCTTTTTGATGTGTGTTTTATACACCGAGTCATCTGCTTCTGTGGTGAAGCCGCGTGGAGTGAAGCCTCCCCTATCCGATTCGATGGCGGCAATGTGTTTTTCGCCCTTGTCGTTCGACCAATTGGCGTAGGCTTTCGCGCCTTCCTGTCCGTTTTCTTCATTCATAAACCATACACAACGAAGCGTGCGTTGTGGCTTGATATTCAGCTTATTAAAAGTATTAATAACATCCAATGCCTGTGAGCAACCTGCGCCGTCGTCGTGTGCGCCTTGGTTCAAATCCCATGAATCGAGATGTCCACCTACGACGATAATTTCATCAGGAAATTGGCTGCCGCGTATCTCGCCCACTACGTTGTAAGAGAGCTTGTCGGGCATCCATTCACAATCCGTTTTTACATATACGCGCACGGGTTCTTTTTCCAGTAAAGTACTCAGCAGTTCGGCATCTTTCGTGCTGATGGCTACTGCCGGAATCGCTTTGCTTCTATCCTCAAAATACGTCACGCCACTATGCGGCACATCATCCAATTTGGTGGTCATCGAACGTACCAAAGTGGCTACTGCACCCAGTTCCATCGCGGCTGCGGGTCCATATACGCGCTGATCCACCGCACCGCCATAAGCTGCAAAAGTACTGACTTGTAAAGGATCCATCGGACGATTATAAAAGACGATTTTACCGCGCACTTTTGCTGCGCCGAGGGCTTTTAGTTCTTCGATGCCCTTGACTTCGATGACTTCGCCTGCTACGCCCAATTTGCCTGAACTGCCTGAACCGCCCAATGCAACGCCGTTAAGTGACTGTGTACCAATGGTTTGAGAAGCGACAATTTTTACCACTTCTTTATCACCACGTTCCCAGTGCGGCACCATACAAGGTTGTAACCACACACTATCAAAGTCCATTGTTTCAAATTTGGCTTTACCGTAATCTACGGCAGCCGCAGCTCCCGGCGAACCACTCAATCTGCCACCGACCTTTGTACAAAGGTGTTCGAGTGTGGCGTAAGCATCGCCTTGTGTGAGCGATATATCGTAAATTTCGCGAATTTTAAACGCATCTTCATCTTCTTGTGCAAAGATGAGCATGGGGCATAAACAACAGAGGAATATGAGTATTTTTTTCATAACGTAGTCAAATATTTTTAATTCAAGTTGTGGACAAATGAAAAATTCCAAAAACCATCCCGAAAGCTTTCGGGACCAATTTTGACTGCATTTTATTGGAATTTGGTACTTGGGATTTGGAATTTACTCAAGTCGGCAACTTGAGTTATTTTTGTTTGATGTGACGAATATAAGCAACTCATTTCACTCCATTTGTTTTTTTCACAAAATACCGAATAGAAAAACATGTTAAACAAGATTTCTTCAACTATTCGGCTTTTTAATCGGTATAATTTTATTGTTTATTCATGACAAAACTAAGGCATTTTGCAAAATTAAATTTCGACGAAACAACTCTACGCAAAACAAAGTACTAAAAAAATTTTTTTATTTAAATTATAGACTTCACGATAGTTACTATTTTAGACATATGAGTCATATTAGGCGTATCGCCACCCGATTATTTTCTAACTAATTAATTACTAATAATTATGGACTTAACAGCTCTATTAATTTGGTTAGCACTTGGTGCTGTGGCAGGTTTTATTGCCGGTCAACTCATGAAAGGACGTGGCTTTGGTGTTTTAGGTAACATTATCGTGGGTATTCTCGGTAGTTTCCTCGGTGGTTTTATCTTTAATCAACTCGGTGTTTCTGCCGGCGGCGGTATGATAGGTTCTATCATTACGGCTGTGATTGGTGCAGTAGTCTTGCTCTTTATTGTAAGTCTTGTTAAAAGGAACACATAAGCCAATTACCAATAGACATAGAAAATTATTTTGTGACGCTTCGGGCTTGCCCGAAGCGTTTTTTGTTTGCCGTAACCTACTCTAACGGTAAGGGGTAAATAGTTTGGTTCTTTACAATTTTTATATTTTTTGAAATGTAAAATGTAAAACACTAAATGTAAAATGGGCTATCCGTCTAAGTTTGCCCGTGGGGTTTACTCGGCAGGCGAAGGTCGTTGTAAAATATAGTGATTTGTCGCATAAAATATTCGCTCCGAAAAAAGGGATTCGTCTGACGAGGCTTCACTTTAGGCAAAGTTAGACGGGTAGCCGAGTCAGGTTTAAGGCAATCAAGAAGAATAAATTAGTCATTTTATGCTGCCCTTTTTCCTTCTAAGAAACTTTCAAACATCCTTATCCCGAATCAAGTACGGGACAGGCAGTAGCGTAGGCTATGTGCGGTTTTTGAAAATTCCTTACAAGAAAAAATGACTATCCTAAAATTGACTAATTTATTCTTCCTGATTGCCTAAGTGTAAAATTAGAACGCGGACTATCTCTCCCTTTGGAGTGGAGATAGTCCGCGCTTTTTATTTTATTTTCGTTATAAAAAATTAATAATCAATAAAATACAATTTAAATAAAATTATTGTTCATTAGTTCATTAGGAATAGTTCTGTCATTCCTTTGGCACGCGAGAAGATATACCATTATTATCAAACCAAAGGACTTTATCTTCACCATTAACATCTCCATTCAGATTGAAATCAGGCGTGCTGTAATAGTCAAAATCACCGTTTTGTATTTCCCATAGAATTTTATCTGAGCCTAATATATCATAACTCGGCAGATCACTTTGGTCAGCATCTCCGGCAAACATTGCCCACTCGCCCGTTGACATTTGTTTCTGCCCCGAGCCTGTGCCATTGCCATCGTAACTATCTGTCAATGTGAAATTATAGGTCAATGTATCATTCACAACATTGATGGCTTGTGGCGTCATGACACCAATATGGTTGCGATGTTCTACAACGACGTAAGTGGAATCCGTGCCGTCAGGCAATGCAAATGTTGCAGGAATTTCGACCTTACCATCTTGGAGCAGCAGAGCAGCAGTCATGCCGATTTGTGTGCTTTTTTGAATATTCGTTCTAAAAGAAACCAATACCCAATCAACGGCTTCTGCCGGATAGTCGGCGTCTGTCCAATCTATACCTTCTGTGCCTTCGTAGTTCCAGGGTGGGCGGTTGTAGGGTTGCCCTGCGGGTGTTGGAGTAGTGAGATTGCTGACAGGTGTCTGCCCGGGTAGTATGTGGCGCGACGTATTGAGCGTTGTAGTCATACTGCCAATGCTATCATGAGCACCTTCAAGGAAAACGCTAAGGTTAAATACCTGCCGACTTTCGAGCATGGTACATATCGTGGATTCGGTTTTCATGGCTTCTGTATTTTCCACATTATCAGTGGCTAAGGTGAAGAAGCAATACTCGCCACCGTCTAAACCTGCAAAGGTATATTTTGTACTGTCAATGCCTTCTTCGTGCAGGTAAAAAGGCGCACCGTCGCGAGAAACATACAAATCAATATCGCGCAAACCGGAACCACCTGAGTCGTCTTCTGCGACAAAGGTAAGCTCAATCATATTGCTCGAAACGCTTTGCGGAATCGGCTCAATGCTACTCATGGGCGGGAAGGCGTCCACGACATTGACCCAGTTATTGGTAATCACAGGCGCGTTGAGGTCGAATACGATACCCGCTTGCGCGGAAATGCTATCGCCCGTCACGACATCGTCGGCACTGCGGATGGAGTAGTTGACAAAACCTTCGCCGGGTTTTGGGATGGTATCGTTGTAGAAATTAATGGTGGTATCATTCACAGGAAGGAAGCCCGTAAAGGCATCGTCGGGCGCGAGTCCGGTGGCAGGATCGACCGATTTGAATATCCAAAATGCCTGACGTTCGTTGAAGTCCACACCCGCGAGTACGTCCACGTATATACCCAAGCCATCAATCACATCCAGTCGCTCGGAATAAATGGAGCGATTGGGCGGTACGGTAAAGACATAATTGCCAAATCCGAATGAACCTAAACGAAAAGTAGAAGGATTGACGAGAGCTGTCATTGGTTCGTCAAGTAGAATAAATGACGGTTTAGTAATGAATGTACGCGCGAGTGCTACTCTAGTTTTCATCCCACCTGATAATTGCCCTGGCAGATAGCCTTCGTAATTACTGAGGGCAATCATTTCTATCAAATCGGTAACTGCTTTTTCATCAACATCACCATTCGTAATCTTAAGGGGCAATGCGATGTTCTCTCTTACTGTGAGATTTGGAAGAAGCGTGGGGTCTTGAAACATAAAACCAGTTTTCCCTAACTTCGAATACTCTTTCGGACTCATTCCATCTATACGAATATCACCTACAAAGGCGTGATGCTTGGATTGAGGTAAAATTCCGCAAAGGATTTTCAGAAATGTTGATTTGCCGCAGCCCGAAGTACCTACTATTGCGACAATATCATTATCCCTCATTTTGAATGAGATGTCGCTAAGTACATTTTTATTCTGCTCAAAGGTAAAAGAAACACCGTCTGCTATTAATCCCATATACAAAAATTAAGAACGGTAAATTTACATCAAAAATATATCCTAAACGTGAAAACGGTGGAGGTTGGGATAAATTCATGTAAGGTTACATTTACAATCTGCATAGTATAGTTTATAATTTTGATAATGGATTTACGTGAGCAGTACAATAATTTTTCTAGTGAGTTCAGCCGAGAGCATGTTGAGAAAAATCAGATTAACCGAAAAGTGATGTATGAATTCATAGGTGAAACACTGAAAAATAAGAAAGTATTGGATTTAGCTTGTGGCGATGGAACAGACGCAAATTATTATCATGAAATTGGTGGAACCATATATGGTATAGATGCGTCCAAAGAACTTATCTCAATCGCACAGCAAAAATACCCGAATGTGATTTTTGAAGTTGGTTACGCAGAAGAGCTACCACATAAAGACAACTACTTTGATTGTGTATTTTCAAAGTATGCTATCATGACTTCAAATGATATGAAGCCTATTTTTAGTGAAATGTATCGGGCCTTAAAGCCCGGTGGTTTACTTGTCTATCTCGTTACTCACCCGTTCCGTCAATTTTTTGAACGAAAGAACTTGGCAGATGATTACTTTGAACAAACCACTGTTGACAGTCTGATATTGGGCTCGACAATTTTGGTAAAAGAACCGACGCACACGATGAATGATTATCTGAATAAAACGTTCCTTTCACAATTTGAACTCATTGACTACTTGGAAGTATTTGATCCGGCTGCCGAACAGATATACGGAGCAAAGTATCCCGGCTTCTTTGTATTGAAAGCTATGAAAAAAGACAGAAATCAAAAGGACTAGCAAATTTCAATTTGTTGTACCTATGTTGTACCTAAGAAATCAAAAAAGCCCCGTGCGATGCACGAGGCTTTCTAAATTACTGATTATCAGTGTACCTGAGGCGGGAATCGAACCCGCACTCACTTGCGTGAACTGGATTTTGAATCCAGCGCGTCTACCAATTCCGCCACTCAGGCATGGTAGTATTTAAGTTTAAGTTTAAGACGAAGTTTAAGTTTAAAAAAATTGAACTTGTACTTGTCCACGATAACTATCGGTATGCACTTGAACTTTTAAAGGGCTGCAAATTTATTTAAATTTTCTTGAATTCGCAATAGATAGCGTTTTTTGTAGTAATATTCTTTGATTTTTTTTAGTTCTGAATCGGGTGTTGTGCCGTCTTGGTAGTTTTCGAGTGTTGGTCGTACTGTTTCGTATAGTGCGTTTTCTTTTTCACGAAGCGTATTTTTTAATTGAGAAAAATTATTTTCATCAAAATCAAACTCTAATTCCATCAATGCCTCATTGACGTCCATCATTTCCATTAGGAAGTCCTGTGGAATTTGTGCCTTACCTTCTTCGTCCAATATATTTTTCAGGGATAAAATATACTTCATTCGTTTGTCAGCATCCGATAATATTTGATACCCTTCATTCGTCAATGTAGAAAGTTCCAATATTTCCGCCTGCTTTTCTTCAGATTCAAGGGTGTAAAAATCAGGATGGTATTTCTTGCTCAATTGGTAAAATTTACGTTTTACCTCATGCTCATCCAATATGAAACGTATTGGGAGTTCGTATAATTCAAAATAGTTCAAGATAATTTATAATTGAAAATGGATAATTGAGAACGAAAACGAATATACCGCTATCCATTCTCAATTATCCATTATAAATTCCCAATTAATTAACATGGTGGCGCACTTGCCCCTGTCCATGCGCGGAAAATGTCCATTCCATTGGCGTATATGAGCAAGCCGAAGATTAAGAATAAGCCGATATTCATCGAAATTTCCATGAAACGCTGGCTTGGCGGACGCCCGACCACCATTTCATACAATAAAAACATGACATGACCACCATCCAAAATTGGAATAGGAAGGATGTTCATAAATGCCAAGATGAGCGACAATATCGCAGTGATTTTCCAAAACTGCCCCCAGTCCCATTTTGAAGGAAAGAGGTTGGCAATCGTACCAAAACCGCCGAGACTTTCAGAGGCTTTGATTTTGCCTGAGAACATCATCCCGAAGCCTTTGACATTGGCAGCGAGAAAGTCCCAGCCCTTTTTGACACCCGCTGCCATAGCAGGACCGAGCGCGTATTTTTCCATGCCAAAATCAAGGTAACGGTCTGCACCGTAAGGCATGACGCCCATGCGTCCGCAGGAATCGAGTTTGACATCTTCGACCCACGTTTTACCATTTCGTACGAGCGTAACTTTTATAGTTTCGTCACGGTGGATGTTGGCTTCATTTTTAAATTGGTCGAAGTAGGCAATTTGCATATCATTGAAGCCGATAATCGAGTCACCTTCTTCGATACCGCTTTTTTCGGCAGGATTATCTTTGAGGACTTTGCCCACGACAAAAGGATGGCGTGGCGTAGCAAAAAAGCCGCGATAACCCGCTAATTTGCTAACATATTTTTCATCTATATCAAGCGTAATCGGCTGTCCGTTACGCTCTATGGTCATCGTATTGGCTTCATTGAAAACTATCTCTTTGCGTAAGGCTCCAAAATCTTCGAAGGGTTTTCCTCCGATAGAAACGATGTTATCGCCATTCTGCAAGCCCATTTCTTCTCCCAATTCATCTACATAAATACCATAAGTCACGCTGTCATTCGGCAGATACTTTTCTCCCCAAATGAATAAAACCATTCCCCATAAGAGAAAACCCAGAATAAAATTGACCGTAACACCACCAATCATAATAATGAGGCGTTGCCATGCGGGTTTAGAACGGAACTCCCACGGTTGAGGTTCTTGTGCGAGTTGTTCTTTGTCAAAACTTTCGTCCATCATCCCCGATATTTTGACATAACCACCAAGTGGCAACCAACCAACACCATATTCTGTATCCCCAATTTTCTTCTTAAAAAGTGAAAACCATGGGTCGAAAAACAAATAAAATTTCTCCACGCGCGTACCAAACAAACGAGCAGGGAAGAAATGCCCCCATTCGTGCAACACAACGAGTATCGACAAACTTAATATTAACTGACCGGCTATAACTAAATATTCCATGTATTGATTTTTGATTGGGTGATTTTAGATTTTTGATTGAATTTTGATTTGTAAAATTTCAATCCATTCAAAAATCATTCTTTTATCAAAAAGGGTGCAAAAGTACGTTTTTTTCCATTCAAATGCCCTGTAATTAACAGGCTTTTAACTTCAAATGTTGTGATTAGTCCATAGTTTGCAGTTAATAGTCGATAGTAAATTCCGTCCACCGTCAAACGAAGTGTTCGTCAACCGTCAAGCGAAGCGTCCGTCTGTCGTCTATTGCTCTCCTACCCCATCTACGATTTCGCAAACATAGATATCGGTATCAAGATTGGTAGATTTGTGATATTGAGTCTTGACATATTCCGTAAAATCGCTGATAGCATCCTCATGCACAAGCGCGACTGCACAGCCGCCAAAGCCCGCGCCCGTCATCCGCGCACCTACGCAACCCTCGACCAAACGCGCCGCATCCACCAGAAAATCCAACTCATCACAACTCACTTCGTAATCATTGGCAAGGGAAAGATGAGAGGCGTCCATACTTTCGCCGAGTGTTTGCCAGTCGCCATCTTGGAGGGCTTCTATGGCTTCGTGTACGTATTGATTTTCCCACCAAACGTGTCGCGCACGAGCCAGCAAAACAGGGTCTTTTACAGCTTCCATTATCATCGGAAATTCGGCTTCACAAAGATTGGGTACATCGTGTTTTTTGCGGATGAGTGCAAGAGCTTCTTCGCAGGAAGCACGACGCTCGTTGTAAGCAGAATCGGCAAGTTCGCGTTCTTTATTGGAGTTCATTATGACGATTTTAAAACCTTCTATATTGAATGGAATGTGTTGGTATTCAAGTGTTTGGCAATTGAGTTGAATGGCATTTTGTGCTTTGCCCATTGCTACGGCGAATTGGTCCATGATACCGCAATTGACCCCTACAAATTCATTTTCTGCTTTCTGACAAAGTAGTGCCATTGCGACTCTATCGACCTCAAATCCGGCAAGGGTCATCAGGATATAACCCGTCAATACCTCAATCGCAGCAGACGAGGATAAGCCCGACCCAACGGGCAAAGTAGAATCGAATAAAATATCCACACCTTTTATCGGCATTTTAGTCATTTGCAAAAGACAAATGACGCCCATCGGATAATTCCCCCACCCGGCAGAGGGGTTGTATTCTACCGACTTGGTGAGGTCTATTTCGATGCGTTTTTCGCTCATCGTAGAGCGTAGGCGGATGATGTGGTCGTCGCGCTCACGTACCTGTGCTGTGATGCCCAAATGGATAGCGGCAGGCAATACCATACCGCCATTATAGTCGATATGGTCGCCTATGAGATTGACGCGTCCGGGCGCGAAAAATGTGCGTATAGGGGCTTTGCCTTCTCCAAATATTTGATTGAATTTTTGCATTTACGTAGTGTTGTGGTGTTGGGGTTGCTATGCGGATGTCATTCTTCTTTGTTATTTTTCGGTAGTTCGTTAAGTTGTTCGCAAAAAAGATGGAGGCTTGTATTGTGATGATATAGTTTGATGAAATTTTTATGCAAAAGTGGTTTGGTAAGTCAAACTTTTATTGAGTCCGCCAATATATCCTCTGGCAAAAGCCTCTGACAGCCGGACATTTCCCGAAGCGTTAAAGGATTTTTCGTCGATTCTTTTAATTTTTGTAATGCCCTCCAAGTTACGAAAAACAACGTACAGTCTCTGATTCGGGTTGCTTAGATTCATACCCTCTAAGACAGCGGGATTATGCGTGGTGAGCAAGACTTGTTTGTCGTGTTTTTCGGATAATTTGACGAAAGCTCTCATGACATCTTTGCATAATTTGGGATTGAGGGCATTATCTACATTATCAATTCCAAATATTTTTGGGGTGTGTTTGCTGATTAATAAAGACAAATAAAACATTAAAAACAGGAAGCCTTCGTTGGCATTTCTTTGGTCGAAAAAAGAAATTTCGTCGTCTATATACCTGTCTTTTAGTTGGATGCGTTTTTCGTTGGTTGATAAATTTTCGTGTACATAAAAATCTTCAAACCAATCTATTATCTCTAAATTTGATTTTAATTCGTGGCGTTCTTTTTCGTCCATTGATTGGATGAGTTTGAACAAACCTTGTCCGTAAATACCAAGTGGTTCTATCTGGGATTCCGTTTCAAATTTGCGGAGTTCGTTATTTTCGGGGGAGTATATCATGAAGTTTTCGAGGGCTTTTGCGATTGGGTGGGCGTTTACCGAAGCTAATTGCCTATCTATGACTTTTTGCATACTTTCAACCAAAGCATCTTCATTAGAATGAATTTTACCGTCAACTTCTGATTTGAGAGAATTTAGGAGTTCATTCATATTCAAAATGTCTGATTTTTCAATTGACCATTTAGAATAGTTTGTATTTTCATTTTTTAGCTTAAACTCTTTCTCATATTCCCCATTTTTAAAACCTATATTAATCGACTTATTTGTATCTTCCACCTCAAAAGCATTTCTCATCAATCTGGGATCAGATATTCGAATGCCTCTTAATGCTAAAAATTCATTGTCCAATTTGCGATTAGCCGCCGCCGCACCGATGGCAATTGCCTCTAAAATATTACTTTTCCCTGAACCATTTGCACCAATAAATACATTGACACCAGCCAAATCAATGGATAGTTTCTTGATGGATTTGTAATTTTGTATGGTGACTTTGTTTATCATTTATTCAATTTGTATTCAATAATTTAACTCGCAACCGCCGTCTTTTCCTCATAATATTCCATCAATTCCTTTCTCATATCGGATGCGTACAATTCGGATTCCCATTTAGGGTCTTTCAGAATAGTATCATAAATTTTGTCGGATTCTGTATTAAACAAGTAATGTAAAAATTGCTTGGGCGCATGACGCATCTGAATCCATTGTGCGTCAGATATTTTTATATCAAAATAATTTTCAAAGAATTGTTTATGATTAAAAAGTGCCACTTCCAATTCAGGTGCTGCCAATATAATTTTGAGTCGGTCTTGATATTGTTTATAGCGCACCATTTCTTTGATAAACACGTCTTTATCTTTATTTTTATCATATTCTACCGAATCCGTATCCGCAAAAATAATGACATGACTATTTTTCGTTATTAATATGCTAACAGCCGTTGAGAGCAAAGAGGATAAGCCGTTGGCATGAAGAAGTTGGTAGTTATCAATGCCTTTTATCAGGGATTGAACGATTTTCGAGTCGTTTTTACCTTCTGTTAAAATATAAAAGTTTGGTGTATCCATATCAAATTCTTAAATCAAAATTTGGAGATCTATGAGTGAGATTCATTTGATTTTTATTCAATAATCCCTTAATAAAGCATTGGTTATCAATACAATATTCAATACTACTTCGTTCCCATAATATGATTGAGTGAGGTTGTAAAAAATGTGCCAATATAATGGCTGGTTCGGTAAATTCTTTCGTACAAAAAACCGCTCCGATACATCCTGAAGGTCTGCCCAACAGTTGATTTCTGAGTTTGGCGATAGGTTCAATATTTACGTTGTCATTAGGACGGTCTTTGCACTCAAATATCGCAGTCAGTCCTATGTTTTCAATGAAGACTGCTCCGTCAAGTTGCTCTACGGTTTCGCCGAATAAAGTCACTTCGTAGGGCCAAGTTATGATTGCCCCTTCAATTTCAAATACCCTCAACATCAAATATTCAAAAGCCTGACCTGCATCCCAATTTGGTGTATTCTTTTGAAGAATATTCTCCCAAAACACCCTGACATCCTCATGATTCTTCACCAATCTGATGTTCTTTATGCAATCTTCTTGTTTCATTTGTTTTGTGAATATCAGCCAATTTACGATTTTTATTATTCGTAAGCAATATTTTCCCTAAATCAAAAAAACGACAACACTACCGCACTACGACACCACAACACTAACTCTCCCACCGCCGATACACCTTACTCTCCCCAAAAACAAATTCCAAAATCTTCTGTTCCCGTTCATCCAATTTTTTACCTCTGCGTTTCATTACTCGTTCTGCGACTTCAAAGACTTTTTTGAGTCGATAGGTCGTAAATCCACTCGCGCCACCCCATGAAAAAGACGGGATAAAATTGCGCGGATAGCCCGACCCATACACATTCGCCGATACGCCAACGACTGTGCCGGTATTGAACATCGTATTGATACCGCATTTGGAGTGGTCGCCCATGATTAAGCCGCAAAATTGCAAGCCCGTTTTTTCAAAACTCTCTGATTCATAGTTCCATAGGCGCACTTCGGCATAATTGTTTTTGAGGTTGGACGTGTTGGAATCTGCGCCGATATTGCACCATTCGCCCAAGACAGAATTGCCAAGAAAGCCTTCATGTCCCTTGCTTGAAAAACCTGTGAGAACGCTGTTATTGACCTCGCCACCAACTTTGCAGTATGGTCCGAGTGTAGTCGGTCCGTAGATTTTCGCGCCGAGTTTGAGTACGGCATTTTCGCACATCGCAAAGGGTCCGCGCACGATACTGCCCTCCATGATTTGGGCATTTTTACCGATATAAATCGGTCCTGTTTCGGCATTGAGCGTGGCAAATTCGACC
>Ga0209186_1002827_pt1 | contig 12152 bp, 13 predicted proteins | sample SidtaG_FD_187426 | JGI IMG/M metagenome (GOLD analysis project Ga0209186, IMG submission 187426) | Marine algal microbial communities from Sidmouth, United Kingdom - Sidmouth_Male2 metaG (SPAdes) (version 2) | ecosystem: Host-associated > Algae > Red algae > Unclassified | place: Sidmouth...
GATGCGGGGTGTGCGCTCGAGCTTCTCAGCATAACTCTGCCAGTTGGCGGGTAAGACGTTAGGTCGAACCAAGTTAATGCCGGCCCCAGTGTCCAAGACAGGGCGACAGCTGTGCATTGCCCGTTGGAAAGGGCCAATAGTGGCCGCGATCTCATAGTGCCGATGTGCCGGGCTTAGTATCCTTGTGACTATACGTCTTTCACCAGTTGGCGATGATGCGCCGGGCAACCCGCTAAGGGGCACCCGGCTCATTCGTTTTTCGAGTCGGTGGACTCGTTGCTATTGCTTTCAGCGGTTGGTTTGGTATCCTCCCTTACGGAGTTCACGGCAATAACAGGGCTGCGGCGTTCGTGTGGCCTGTACGGCTCAGCGCATTGCGCAGCGAAGTGACCGGGCTTGTTACAGTTGTAACAAATGTCGGTCTTCGCCTGAGGCGACTCCTTCGGAGGAGGGAAACGGGACCGGGCCCGCGGTTGGGTAAAAAGTGGAAGAGGCGGTCGACATTAGTGTGCCGGGTTGGCATGGGCGAGGCGTATCCCACCTTAGTCGTCTGAAGACGAGGCAGCTTAAGCGATAGTCGAAGCTTATTCGTCCCGTCCCAATATTGCTGATCCCCCAAATTTGTCCTCATCGGCCAAGACTGGGACTGCTTTGTAAAACAGGCCAGCCATTGGTCTAGAACAGCAGCAAACAGCTGCTGAGTGCGAATCTACGACGTGCCATTGGCTCTCCAACCGCCAGGTCCGTGCAGAATCGAGATTCTCCGTTTTCTTGAGAAATTTTCCTTTCTCAGTCGTCTCATGGGGTAAAGTAGCCCAGAGCAGTTTCATATCGAGATTTTCTTCGAGATTCTCAGATAATCTCAGAAAAACGAGTGCGCCGTTTGTGCGTTTGCGGGCCGTACGGGCACATTCTGTAAAGATGGGACCCGACATGCACTGCTGTCGATCCTCTTGGCCAATCAGGAACGTCCCTGCGTCGCTGTTGCACTCCCGTTTTCTGCCGACGAGGACAAAATTGGGGGATCAGCAATACATCTGCGCGGCAGAGACAGTGTCCGCCAGAGTGCGCTTGGGGAACTGCCCGTCCAATACCCGGACATGAGATTGGATAGTCTCGGACAAGCCGTTGATGAATACATCCTTCACATCTTGAGCGTGTAACAGGCCGTCTAGGCGGTCGCACTGTGTCTCAACGCGGAGCTCAAAGGCTGTGGGCGACTCATTGTCGGGTTAGCGCATAGTAAAAATGTCGTGGTAGGCGGAGGCCATTACGGCGTGGGTGGCATACTTGGCTAGCAGCCAGGTAATAGCGGCACCAGACGTGCGGATCGCATAAGTGCGGTGCCCGGATTTCGAGTTGAGGGCACTCGAAAAGGCTCGTTTAGCAGCGCCTGACAGGCGAAAGGCCAAGAGAGGAAGGGGTTGCCCATGCGTCAAGCCGGCTGCGTCACATGCGCGCCGAAAGGTCGTCAAGAAGGTGAATACACCGAGGGGGCTGGTGCCCGTAATCGGCTCTTGCCCTTCGAATGCGCCATCCATGCGGCGGTTCATCTTATGTGTTTTCTCCACTAGGGCGGGGGGCAGAGACAGATCCCGTCGGATCAGGAAGTAGGTACGATAGTCCAATAGGGACTTGAAGCGGCTGTTGGAGGGTCGACTGAACTTTAGCCGATCGGCCTTCTCCAACCGCTTCTTAGAGTCGGGACGAATCATGTACGGACCCGGGCGGGATCTTCGAGACGCGGCGTCCGATGACGTGTCCGAAGACTCGGAGCTTGAGCTCGACGACGGGGACAACGGGGAACCCGGGAGTTCTCCGGAGTCGGAGGACGAAGAGGACGTTGTCCCACTGGACGAGCTTGACTCGTTCGCGGCCGACATGTTGGCGTTCTCAACTGAGGATGTTGAGCGGGCCAACTTGGTCTCCTTGCGGATCTTACGCAACTTCTTGCGAAGCATGCGCTCTTGATCCCGACGTTCGGTCGCTCGGCCAACTGGCTCTGGACGAGAGGAAGACGACTCGCCCACCTTGGAGTCGGGCTTGACGTTAGTCTTGCTCTTCGTATTGCGACGCGACTTTGGCGCCCGGGCATCGGACTCGATGTCCTCCGGGCGCTTAGCCTCCGCGTTTGCGATCAGTTCGTCGTTTGCTTCCGCTAACGAGCGGTTAGTCGCTTGTTGGGCCGTCAGACGGAGATGACGTGTCTCCACCTCCGCCTTAAGGCTCTCCGCGTCGAGCGGTTGGCCAAAAGCCGCCGCGTTCAACGCAGGTGATCCCGAGAGGGAACCACCTAGGGTGTTGGCGTCTCGCATGTTCGAACGAACGCCTCCGGCGGGACGTAGTCGGAAGGCAGGGCGTTGCCCTTACCCTTCCCATTGCCAAGTTTCCCGTCGGCACCACCAGGGGTCATTACTCATCCGGCACAGTGCCAACAGAAGCGCCCCGCGCTCCAATTCGAGATCACCACCCACGACGCCCAGCGTCGTGGCACACACAAGTGGGAGACGTGCCCTGCGCGTCAAGCCAATGGGTGCAATACCCGTCACCGTGCCACTTTGCAACAAGAGACAGCTCTCGGGCACCGCGTGCAGATGCACGCGGCAGGCAAGAGTATCCCCTGCTGCTCCACCAAATGTGGGATTAATGACGTTGGTTAAATAACCCGTAAATAGTGACCGACCGTAGACGCACGATAAAGCGAACACTATCGCCTTAGAGGCGAAGAAGAAGAACCTTTGTTCGTGCAACATCCGATGGGGAGCCGGGGGTGCCGACGACGGCGAACCCCGGTCCCATGGTGCTTTTATTATCAGACGGTAAAGGGGCGGGGTCGATCGCCCGAGCGATCAAAAAGATCGAATAACCACCAAAATAGAGACGATAAAAGAAAGGACAGATATACAAGACGGAACAAACCTCCCAAAAGGCGAGCCACAAGTCAGTTCAATCCTCCACATGAATACTGACCAGTCAGGGGGGCTACCGGGCCCAATATCCAAATATTAAGGAGATATGCTACACTTGCCGCCCCACTGCTCAGCGGCACGCCCCGCGGCAGCCGCCGGGCCGCTGCCGACGCCTCTTCCGCCGCGGACCTCGGCGCCGACCGCGGGGCCCGCGATGGGGGCGCCCCCGTCGGCGCGTGCCGCGCCGGCGCGGGTGCGGTACACTCGGGCCTCTGCGGCCGCGCGGCGGCGGCCAGAGGACGCGGCACTGGCGGTGGCTCTGGCTGCCGCGCGGGCGCCAGAAGCGCCGGCGGGCGAGGCGCGCGGTCAGTCCGCGCCCTCCCTCCGGGCACTGTCCCCCAGCCCCCCCACGACGCCGCCCCTTTCTCCCTCGTGCCGTGGCCCGCTCCACGATGCCGACCCGACCGCGACCGGGGCTGACAACGTCTTGTTCAACGAGGACGGCCCCGAGGCGACCCCGCCCGCGCAGGTGTGGGTCACCTGGGCATGCCCCGGCCCGCCGCCTGCGCCGCGCGGCGCCGCCGACGTCGTGTCGCCGTTGCCCCCGGCCGCAGACGCCTTGCGGGCGGACCTCCTCTCTCTCCCCGCCAAGCTCGCGGCGCACTACGCCGCGCCGCCGACGGGCGCCACGTGGGGGCGCCCACGGCCTCGCGGCGGCCAGCGCCCCCCCGCCGCCGACGTGCTCGCCGCCTGCGGCACCGCCACGGGGTGCCCCCCCCTCCAAAAACAGGCTTTATGCCGCATCGGGGGGGGGCCCCAGGGCGGCGCAGCCCTGGCGCTCTCTCCTTTCCGCCGCCGTCGGTCACTCGCAGCGCGAGCTGTCGCTTCCCGCGCACGCGGCCCGCCGCGCGCGCGTGTTTTCCGACTTGGCCGGCTGGGAGCGGACAGGGATGGTGGCCGTGCAGAGCGGGCGGGCAGCGCTCTGTCTCTCGGACGTCCCCGCCGCGCGCGGCGGCCGCGGCACCTTTCCGGCCTCCGCCATGTGTGTGGCAGCGCGCCTGTTGCTTGGCGCTGCCCCGCGACCGGACGCCCCGCGCCCGCGCTGTTCCGGGGGCGCGGCGGTGGACCCGGCGGGCCGGCACTTTCTGACATCTTGCCCCGCCCAAGCGGGGCGCCGCACCGCCACCCACGACCACATTGTCGGTCTGGTGGCTGCGGCGCTGAGACGCGCCCCCAAGTGGACGGGGGTCGCCATTGAGCGCCGCCTGCCGGGGTCTGGCGGCGCCCGCCGCCCTGACCTTCGGGCCACCGAAGCGGCCACGGCCGCCGTGACCTGGTGTGACGTCTCGGTGGCGTGGCCGTGGGCTGACTCTGTGGCCGCGCAGGTGCGTACCGCGCCGCTCTGCGTGGTGGCGGGCGCGGCCCGCGAGGCACACAAGCGGGCCCGCTACGTGCCCGCCCTGCCGGCGGCTGATCCGCCCCATGCGTTTACACCCCTGGTTTGGGAGGCACTGGGGCGGATCGGACCTGAGACTGACGCGTGGCTGAAACCCGCCCGCGCCGGCCCCGACCTGACCTCGGTGCGCGCCGGTCTACTGTTGGATGTTTCGGTGGCTCTCTGGCTCTCTTTGACGTGGGCCGTGGTCGGCGGTTACGCCGCTGGCTGCACCCCGGCGGATCCAGCCGACTCGACAGCTGACGTTCCCTCCGCCAAGGCCAATGCGATTGCTTGGACTGGGCATGATTTTGGGGTGCCACGATTTCTGAGGGGGGCTACTGGTCGGCACGCTGACAGTGGCCCAATTGCCTGTCGAATTGGAGAGATGCGGAGATTAGCACCGCACTAGCTAGTCGGAGGGAGTTTATCTCTGGGCTAACGCCACCCAATTAACATCAGAAGCAAGACGCAAGAAATGCACAATCCCGACCCCCGGGCGTCACCATGAGGGGACCGGTGCCCAACGGGCCACGGTCTCAGGCCCGGGCCTCTAGTGGCCCCTGCCCAGCATCCTCGAGTACTCTTCCACTGGAAGAGGACCCCCGCCCGTCTCGGGCGGAAGCAGGAAAGTCACCCAGATTTCATAGATCTCAGGATTTACCCATAATCAGTACCTCGGGACTTATCCCAAGATTTTTCAATTTTCCCGGATAGAATTCCGGTGCGATTTTATCCCTGGTCGAGATCAGATCTCGGTCCGGCTTACGCTCGGATTGCGGAAGCTTCCACAAGCTTCCCGGTCCCTCCCGAGGGCCCGGATTCGGGAAGACGCGTGTCTCCCTCGGCTGTGTCAGACCCCTCCAGGGGGGGTCGATCAGGTGCTCCTCACCCCGCGCCCCTCTAGAGGGGCAAGAGCTCTTTCATGTGGATGCAGATATCGCCCAAGCTGCACATGCTACTTTGCCACGCGACAGAGTTTATGTCGCGATTTGGGAGTATCGGCCTCTACGGGGAGCAGGCCGTAGAGGCCTGGCATGAGCACTGCAACCAGCGCGCCGCGCGATTCACAGCTCCGACCGAGCTTCAATCCTGTGCAAGCGTACTACGCTCGACGGCCTTGGCGGGCGCCGGCACGGATGCCATTCTGCGGCTGTGTCCACCCATCTGAAAGGGAACGGGCCGACCAAACCGGCCAGCGCGCACTGGCGACGGCGAGGCAAGGAGAACAGGCGGGGTGAACGGCACTGCCGCGCGACGACCATAAAGGATGAAAAAGAGCACAAGAAGTGGGCGAAGGCGCTGTTTTTTGATTCTTTGGAGAGGATAGAAACGTACAAAGGTGAAAGAAAATCGCGGGGTGGGTGTCGCATCGACACAAGGCCTTTGATGCAGCCGCAGCGCTTTCAGCGCGGTCAGAACCAGATCTTGCGAGTGAAGTGCCGAGTTGTCTTGCAGACATTGGCCAAGGGATGACGACCACACTTTTTCGAAGGTACGTGTTGATCAGTTTGTGCGCATTCTGACAGCTCTACAATTGGCCAATAGACTGAGAGAATTTTCTTCACCTACCAGTAGATCACTCGGATGCGTCCAGACCCGAAAGAGACTGTTGCAGGCTTTCTAAATAGGCGTGAGATCATCTTGCATGAGGCACAAGGCAACGCAGGCGTTACAGGGACGGGGGGCACTTCTGCGCATCCCAATGAGCACATGGCACAGAAAGCCAGTGCGTCCGTTTCCAAAGAAAACGGATCCTACAGGGTAGGCAGCCAAAAGGATGGGATCGAAAGCCTGTTTAACAGACTAGATCATGCTATATTGGCAACTTCGTATATGGCGGGTTGTGGTTGGTCAGGTGTCCCGAACAACTTCAAACTTGGGCAAAGCTTCACATGGAGGCTTCCGGGTGCTCTAAACGAAGCACAAGAGCGAGAAGCGCAGTAGCTCCGCCGTTTTGGCGTGTGCGCCGTCTGCCTCATCCTTCATCGATGGCTTGGAGCACCACAACAGCCGGATTCTCGCTGGGGCAGGTTCAATTGGTGGCTGGAACCGGTTGTCATCTCTATGTACGACGCGAATCTCTCAAATAGAGATTCCTGCGCATCTTTGGTGGATAGTGCATGAGGGCACTCCGTTAAAGAAACAAGAAACCACGCCCTCAGAGCACGTCTACGAGTGCCCCAAATGCGATTTTCGTATCGTCATATACTTTGGCTAACGCTCGTGCGCGTGGGAAGTACACTATGGCTGGGCGCGCTCGTGATGGGTCTTTCAGCGCCGTGCGGAAGTGTCCACGGCGTCGTCTGCATTCTCAATACTTGCCACGATGCGACACTTTTCCTGATAAGTCCGACCCGACCGTATGAGAACTCCTCGCATCACGGGTATTCGAAGGCATGTGATAGGCTCTTTCGAATGACTATCGCTTTGAAGATCGCTAATCAGAAAGCTATCCCGGGCAAACACGGCGCTGGCGTTTGCTCAATAGGGTTGTGCAGCACGCCTGGGTCGTGCAATTTCACGTGTGCTGGGCGTGCCACGCCCTGCACACTCCGATCTGATTGGGCGTGCCAGGGTCGTGATCTTCACAATTATGAAAAGTTTTTCCGAAGTAACAAATGTTGGGCCCTGAACGCCACAAGAAGAGGGTGCTGTGATACAAGTAGCTACAGCGTTTAATTTATGTCACTGAAGGTCAGCTGCACCGTAGGCCCCACCGTAGGCGCCACCGTCGGTCCCATCGTCGGCGTCACCGTCGGTGCCACCGCTTCTGCCAAAGTCGGCGCCACAGTTGCGTCACCGTCGGCGCCACGGCTGTCGCCCTCATGTGCATGATCGTTGTTGGCGGCGCCGTCGCCGGCCGCTCCATGGCCGGTCTTCTTTGTCTGCGGCATGCCAGCTTTCTTGGGGGCGGGGGGCGCGCCCTCTCCTTCGCCGTACAGCTTGAGAACAAAGTTGTAAAATGGATCTTTGATGTGCACCATATACACAATCAAGGAGAGGCCCGCCCCGACGCACATCTGCAACCGGTTGGCCATCTTGAGAGATACCATGTTGAAAGGCTTGCGGGCCCGAGGGGTCGTCGTAGGAATGCGCACGGTGACGCCCAACATAATCACGGGGGACAGCTGCTCGTAGACAACCTGGGAGATTTCCAGCGCATGCTTTCAGTAGAGCGCCATGAGGTCGAAAGAGCCCTGAACGTCATCTAGCAGCATCCGCCTCGACTAGCCGCTGCACAGCTGCAGCCCGACCTCACGCACGAGCGCGGCCGCCACAGATACTTCCTCCTTCTCTGCAGCAGCAATATGCAGCGGGCTTTCTCGATGAGAGGCAACTGCGTTGGCGCGAGCATCTTTTTGGACCCGCATCTGCGAGCCATCAGTGTTGTCGTCGAGTTGAAGCCCCGATCACACAAGCACTGGTACACGAACGCCTCGCGGAAGTGGAGGAGGACAATGCATGGCGGCGATGGTGGCGGGGTGAGCCACAGCGCGTTCCGTAGGGGAGGGTGAGCCGGGGCCAAGCGGTCGGGGTGCGCCGGAGAGGGGAAGGGCAGGTGCGCCGGCGGGGGGGATGGCAGGTGTGCCGGCAGGTCGGGTTGACGCCAGGGGAGTGGATGACAGGGGAGACCGTAGAGAGTGACAAGCATCAGATTCAGCAGGAGGCGAGATCTGTCGGACCGATGCCGCAGATGAGAGCTCACTACAGCCACTGGCGCACCCCACGGAGGCACCCACCGCATAAAAGGCCCGACAACAGAGGAGCCGCGCCGCGCTGCCTGACCCGTGCGCGAGGACAGGACAAAATCATCAAAAACCAACTTCATGCCACGCGCAACGATGCTGCTCACCGAGTGGTTTTGCCCAAAACTGGTGACATAGAGCAGGGCGTGCTTCCCGTCTGCTCGTCGCGCACAGAAAACAAAGGTATAACGCTCTCCGAGCACCTCATCGAGCTGCTTGAGTGATTACCTCACTGCCTTCGCGATGGCCACCAGGTCATCTAAGAAAAATATGTGAGGGGGGAATTGTGCGGGATCGAGGAGGATCTTAGGCCAGCTCGCTCGCGCTTGTGGCGGCAACGGTCGGCACAAGCAGGCGCGTGGTGGAGGGAGGCGATTCGGGCCACCTCTATCAATGCGAAAACGCGGCCAAATCACCGGCGGGGCGGGGGCGAGCGCCCAGGGCAGAGGGAGCCCGCACATGGCATGCTGAGTGGAGCGATGCTGGGATGCACGGCGATGAAGCTGCACGAAACGCACACTTGTAAAAGTGGGGGGGGCTAAAAGCCACGAAAACACACACCTGAGAGCGGTGCGGAACAACGCTGCTGATTGGTTCATCTGCCTTCGCCGTAATGCATCTTGACTTCCATGTACTGCATCTGCCTTTGATGTACTGCAGCAGTACATTGAAAGCTGTGGTTTAGACCTCACAAATAGACGTAGATGGGGAGTTTGCGACGTTTTTTCCGAAAGCATTGCCTTGAGTAAGACTGCTGTAGTTTGGTTGTGTCTGCGCGTACGTAGAGTCTATACACAGCTGCCTGTTCGACCGCCTGACCCGTTTATGCCCGTTCATAGCCTTTAGGCTTCGATGGGTGGTTATGGCGTTATTCTCCATCCAAGGCACTCGGGCAGACTTGTCGCTTATGAGGGAGATATGTGATGATCCAGGAAGCTTAAAGAATACTTTTAAAAAAAAGTGCCCTACCATTGTATGCAGTTGGCGCGTACGATGTAGTGGTCTTGGCTCGGATTGAAACCGCCCTGCGTGCTGACGGAATTCTGGGACGATTTTTTTATGTTCCTCTACGCTCTGTAGACGGAGCAGCATGCCCTGATGCCCCAGCATGCAATCAATTGTCCAACAATCACGCACGGCGGTGTGGAGAGGTGATGGCAGTTCTCGCCAATGTGACATTGAGTGGCCAGAAAGGACATCAAGGAAGCGCCTGTAGGCTTAGTGCCCCACTTTTCCGTTCACCACACCCTTCAAAGCACCATATACCGGACTCTCCACAGAAATGCTGTTTTGCTCAGGTTGTGCTAAGACATGCCTTGCGTTTGTGCATGCGGAACAAGACTGCAGTAAGGTTGTGCGCGGCAACAAGGTAACTCAATCTATCCAAAAAGCTGAAGAGAAGTCATGGATGGCAGTGAAGAAGACTCTCGGTGTTGCTTTTTGTAAGAAAAGCCGATGGGAACAGCCGGAGGCAGGCAGAGAAGCGTAGGCCTGGAGCCCACTGGATTGGACAGTGTCAGGGTGAACCTCCCATGCACTGAATTGGGCAGTGTCGCTTGCGTGAGATCTACCGTCTTTCACTGGCTCTGCTTCATCCGTCCAGGGGGTCCTTCGGCCGCAGCACCTCACCACTGCGACCTCGCCCCACCGTTGCCATGGCCGCCACCCACCCTGACTGAAGCAGGACTGTTCGCTCCAATCAGATGGCTGTACAAACCCTAGAGCAGGCCCGACACACACCCGGAACACACACAGCCGACAAACGGTTGTTGGCCTGGCGGATGCCGCTGGAGCGCAATTGAAACACAGTACTTACTATTGCTATGGCACGCCCCAATCACGCCCCTAAATTTCGGGGCGTAAGGGGCGTGACACGCCCAAAACCTATGAAATTGCACGCCCCAGGCGTGCTGCAGGCCCCCATACCACGCACATACCTGAGTCCGGATACCGAGAACCATTCCTGTCCAATCGTTAGCGAACCGGTGCACGTGACTTTCGCTAACGATCGACTATCGTCGCCCGTTGCTCTACGCTCCGGACGATCACAGCCTATCGTTAGCCAAGTAACGTGCGCGCTGGACCGCTCTTAGCCGCACAAAGTATCCGCTTCGGTCGTATCATGAAAACGTTCAGGGACCGTCCGTTTCCAAGCCATCTTCAGCACATTTTTCTGCAACCTTTTCGAATGTCTCTTCGATGTGCTTAGATACGGTTTCGTCACCGACGCTCTTCGTTTCCTAAACGTATCTGGGGAACCCAATCCTAATTTTCTTCTCTGCACGTGACAGTCTTTGGCCGCCCAGCCTCTCCAGCATTGCGTCTGAGTCGATTTGAGTGCCCCCTCCTTGCAGTTTTGCGGCTGGACCGTACCTTCCCAGGCCGTCGACAAAGAGCATCGCCTGCTCGTTTCCCAGCGATATAGACACCAAGCACCCATTTCATATGATACATTTCCGTGTAATGCAGAGCTCCCGTGGTGTGCACAAAAAGAAAGGCTGCGAGTACCCCCGCAATGCTATTTTTTCCGGTATCCAAGGTAGAAGATGCTTTCTGTTGTCCGTTCCTGTGTCACCGTCTTCCGGCCACTCTCCCACATCCGGTATCTACCGCTTGGCCACAGGACACACTTGCGCTCCAAGCACTCCTTTTTCGAACGTAAAGCCTCCCATGCAGGACCCGCATTGTACCAGTCTGGTGAGCAGCTCTGATCGGAATCGGCTCGGTCAACAAGATCCTTACCAAAAGAACAAGTCCAAGCAATAGTAGAAAATCCAACGTTCCAAAGAGGCTACCTGATACAGTCCGCACTTTAATTACCCTTCTTTTTGTCTGGGAGGAACCGTCTGGGCTAAGGTTGGTTTTTACCGAACGTTGCTATTGTGGATATCGCGTCCAGATCGGTGAACCGATTTACCGATTTTGTATGGGGATCTCGGTATCTTAACTTTCGCATTATTTCCGATACTGGTGGGATATGTGGTAGGAGTTGCACTCCCGTTCTCACCATGTGTCACGCTTAAACGGCCGCAGCTGGACCCGGACCGTACCCATGGCTCGCCTCGGCACCCCAGCCAAACAGCTCCATGACCAGGACAGTGCCTGACGCGTGCTAGCTTGCACGTATCCTTTCGCCTCGTCGTCAAAAATTCTCTCACGCGCGAAGGCATGCCATGCACTTGACGACCCAGTAGTTCTACAAACGGCGGTCGCGAATTGGGGAGGGTCAGCTCGACTGTGAGCCGAGTCATTCTCTGCATCGAGTGGGCTTCTGGCGCCCCATTCCACAACGCGACGCTAGATAGCTGAAAGTGGCAAGAAGGTACGGCACCGCTACTGAGCGAGCTGAACTTTGGGCATGGGGGTCTAGTCTCTGGACGCGAGTGCCGGCGGTTTCGGCAAAGGTCCGGAGGCCGGCCGACTCATGAAGGTTCGTATTCTAGGTGCGGGCACTGAGCCAGCTGAACTGGAGCGGGATGGTCCGCACGCGATACATGGGTGCCTTGTGCCATCCGTAACGTACTTTTCGTACTGGCTTGCTTGTCTGCCTGGACGGAGACTAAAGATAAGCGAGTTTGACGAGCAGTGTGTGCGGCATCGGTGCGGCTAGCGCATGCTTCAAAGCTCGTACAAATACAGTACCGACGTTTCCCAATCGAAACTTAAATAGTCAATATCGATTATCGATAGGGATATCGATTCCTACCGACTTCGTTTATCCAGAAATCTTATCACAATCATTGCAATCGGTGCAGTGCACCAGTTGATCCAGCGCACCTGATTTCATAACTTTATTACAAACTACAGAAAACAAGCTGATTTTTTTTGGACAGAAACCCTGGTATGATCATAGAGTGACAAGTTGGTCCCCCAGGGCAGGGACCAGGTAGCGAAGCTTCCAGTTTTCGTGAGAAGAAAGACACACAATTTTAGAAGAAGTCACCAGTCATCAGTGCGCATTTTTACACCTACTGAAAACGGTGCTCTGTCCTCTTCAACATCGATAAAAGTGCCGCAGTAAATTAAGGAACACATGGAGGGCAACAAAAGTACGTGAGT
>Ga0209186_1002831_pt1 | contig 12137 bp, 9 predicted proteins | sample SidtaG_FD_187426 | JGI IMG/M metagenome (GOLD analysis project Ga0209186, IMG submission 187426) | Marine algal microbial communities from Sidmouth, United Kingdom - Sidmouth_Male2 metaG (SPAdes) (version 2) | ecosystem: Host-associated > Algae > Red algae > Unclassified | place: Sidmouth, United...
TCATGTATTGGTTAATAAACCATTTCGTGATTGTGTATTGTTTGTCTAAAGTACCAAAATTATTAAAAAAAACCAAATAAAAAAACCGAAAGATTTTCGTAAGTTGGCGAGTGTATTAAAGCTAACGTTTGGTGTAAATGGCGTAGTGGCGCATAGCCACTATGAACATTTTACACTTTGTTCTGTCCAGTATTTAATTTTACCACCTCTTCATTTCTTCAGGAGCTACCATTTCATGAGGCTCATTCCCATTAAGGTCTTTTATTAGTTCAATTTTATCAGGATTTCCAAAATCTTCATAGTCTTTACAGGCATAAATACATCCATTTTTACTCATTAGTATTCTTCCGTCTATATTTGAATCTATACTTTCGTAATTTTCTATCTCTATCATACCTTGCTTACCCTCAATAAATGTCTTCCATCTATATGGATTTTCCGAGTGTCCATAATCAGTTTTCTTTTCACCTACATGTAGTATTTTAGTTTTTTCATTTAGTAATTTACTGTATTGAATATCCGCACTATTCAAATTCATTTCTTTTTGAGTCGACCATATCCATCCATCTCTTTTCATCCTTTCAATTTCGATGTTATCAAAAGGGAAATGCGGACCCTTTATTCTTACTTGGAGTTTATCAATATTAAAACCTTCTTCTAATTTTGAATCACTTTTTGTATGACTTAAATATATTTTTTTTGAACTTTCAAATAGCCCGCCTCCATTAAATGTATCATTTTTCTTCCATAATGCAAGTGCAGTTAAATATGGCGGTTTACTTATTGCTGTCCAAGCATACTGGTTTTTTGCTTCTTTGAACTTAGCTGCAAAATATATCAAGTAATTTCCATTTGGACTCAAATCTGCTTTACGAGCATAAATTCTTCCATTAAACCATTGCCCTGGAATTATTTCATCATTAGTCGTATTCCATTTAAGTAATTGAACCCATTTAGATGGACCTCTTCTAAATATTACTGTTTCATTTGCTTTTCTAGCATGTAACATGTTTATCCTTGCATGTGTCATTATTTATTTTGTTTTTTATTGGACAGAACTTCAAAATACACGCAATATTGCGCTTTTACCCCCAAATATAGCAATATCACGCAATAAACATGCGGATATTTTCAATATCTCTAATAAAACGCCAAACGAATCAACAGAAAAGTATGTTCTTCTAAGTTATCAGTTGCTAAACAAATATATTAAATAATCTGGATTTTTACAATTTACTCCTCATCTTTAGGTCTGATAGAATCGGCAATGCAAATGCAGAGAAGGTGATTCGGTATTTTCGGGAGCAGGAGGGGAAGTGAAGCTTTTTATAAATATTGTCCGCAGTTATCAGTCCGCCGACCGCAGCCATACGCGAGTCTATTTCACGCATGACGGCGGTCTGCGGACGGATAAACTGCGGACACGTTGCTGCGTAACGTCAGTTAATTATTCAAAATCAACTCCCACTCCCCCGGTTGATTAATAATAAAATTAACATTGGCGGTATAGGTCGATGTACCGAGTTTATTGGAGGTCACATAAGTGATTCTTCCTTCAAACGGGAATTCCATATTTTCCCAACCTCGTGCGTAATTGCCCAAGGTGAGGTCATTGCCGCTACTCCATTCAAAGCGATAATTTTGTACGGTAGAATTGACCGAACCGCTTTGCATTATCTTGATAGTCAGCCTATTGCCATCGCCGCTTCGGAACATCGTCACGCGGTCTATGCTCCGTTTTGAGGTAATCATATAAGGTCTTTTCTGTTTTGGTCCTACGTATTTATCGTCTTTCCAAATTCCCGCCAAAACCGTGTCACGGTTGTCCATTTTCAAATAATACGAACCTTCGCCATCCTTCAAACCCTTCTTCCAATCACCAACATACTTGCCGCCTTCCGTATCGAGATAAGGGAACACGAAGAAAATAATCTACCCGAATTGACGCAGCTATTTTTTCTATGTGTTTTCTCAAATTTGACGCGAATACTCCCTGTATTTAAGGAAAATTTGAGGAGACACATAGGGAAAAGAGCAATTCAAACGGGTAGATTATTTTCTTCGTGTTCCCTAAGTCCCAAAGCCGTTGCGTTCTCCCTCTTTCCACGAGCCAGAGTAGCTATCCCCTTCCGAGTACGTGTACATGCCTTGCCCGTGCGGGAGTCCTTTTTTGAAATTGCCTTGGTAGATGTCTATGCCTTTAGCCAGACCTTTTCCGTGTGCCAAACCCTTTTTGCAACTGCCCGAATAGCTTTCATTGATACCATCATAAAGCACTTTACAATCTTTTTGAGCATACATTTGGCTGTTGATAAATAAACTCAGCAATAAAGCGATAATTGAGATACGATAGTTCATATTTTTTATTTTATAAATAAAAATATATAAAATTTTTGACATTTGAACTGACTACTAAGTCTATTGTTTATTACCTATCTCTTGTTCGCTAACAGTTAGGATTGATGACGGGCAGATTAATTGCCAGCCCACCTTCTGATGTTTCTTTGTATTTAGTATTCATATCTTGAGCGACATCCCACATGGTTTTGATGACTGTATCAATATTGACAATGGCTTTCTTGGCATCACTTTCGAGGGCTAAATTTGCGGCAGTTATTGCTTTTGCTGCACCCATTGCATTCCTCTCAATGCAAGGCACTTGCACCAATCCTTTTATGGGGTCGCAGGTCAGACCCAAATGGTGTTCCATTGCTATTTCGGCTGCCATTAGGCATTGTTCAGGTGTTCCGCCCAGTATTTCTGTCAATGCTCCGGCTGCCATAGCCGATGATACGCCTATTTCTGCCTGACACCCACCGACAGCAGCAGATATCGTTGCTCCTTTTTTAAATAAACAACCTATTTCACCCGCAGTAAAAAGGAACTTCTTGATGTAGTCTTTTCCCTTATAATCACAAAATAGAAAATAATACATCATTACAGCAGGAATGACTCCTGCTGCTCCATTGGTCGGTGAGGTTACTATGCGTCCCATAGCGGCGTTTTGCTCATTTACAGCAAGGGCAAAACAACTTATCCATTTGTTGATAGAGTTGAAGTCCTTTGGAACCATCTTTATTATATCTGTCCATTCGTCTCTCGAATTACATTTGGCACTACCTGTGAGTTTATCGGAGATTTTTTTGGCTCTTCGCGAAACGTTTAGTCCGCCGGGCAAAACCCCATCGGTACAACAACCCACGTATATTGATTCCAGTATCACGTCTATCAACGATTCGATATCGTTATCTATGGCTTCTTCCGTTCGCATAGAAAGTTCGTTTTTATAAACAATATCAGAAATATTACAATTGTTTTCATCTGTATATCTCAAAATATCTGTCCCACTATCAATCGGGAAAGGTAGGGTTCTTTGCGGTATCAATCCTTCATCAAACAGTTCACTTTCAATAAAACCACCGCCTACAGAAGCAAATATTTGTTCATATACTATTCCATTTGCAATTGACTTAAATTTTATCGTATTAGGATGAAGTGGATGTTCTGTTCTTTCAAAGATAATATCTTTAGCATAGTCAAAGTGAATTTTTTTTGACTTGATTTCTATTCTACTTGATTCGATGACTTGCCGGACAATTTGGTCGATAAGTTCTGTATTTACCGTCTTTGGATGATACCCCATCAATCCTAATATGACAGCCTTGTCGGTAGCATGTCCTATACCCGTCTTTGATAATGAGCCGTAAAGATGGATTTGAACCTGTTCCAAATTTTCTACATTAATTTTTTCGATAAAAACCAATGCCGCATTCCAAGGACCCAAAGTATGCGAACTTGAAGGTCCTACCCCAATTTTAAAAATGTCAAATATACTTATTGACTCTTTTCTTATAGACTTCGAGTTGTTGGGCTGTTTGCTTTGAATAGATACCATTCTTCAAAGATAGGAAATTGAAATCATATTATACTGCTTTAGAGTGAGAATATATGTATAAAAAATTGCACAAACTACCTCATGTAGAGAACGCGAAGTATGCAGAGATATTTGATTATCAGTTCTCTGCGTACTCCGCGCACTGTGCATGAAAATCACCTATTATGCAATAGGTAATTCTCGTCCTAAAAAAGTAGGTTCTTTGACAAATCCAGTGGTCAGTAGACTTTATTTAGGAATATTTTGTATGCATGGAACTTTTGTATTTTTTCGATAATCAAGCCTCATTTTGAGCCGCATACCCTACGGTACGGGGCGAAAAATAGGTGAAGAGTATCGGAAAAAGACAAAGTTAGCTGCATACAAAATTTTTCTAAATAAAGTCTAGTATATTAGTTAGGGCGTGTCCCCCTCCTTATCAGTCGGGGGTCGGGCTATCCGGCACTCTCTCCATTCCGCTATCGCTACATTTCGTTCAAACAACACCTCCTATCCCTCACGCAAAAAAAACAAACGAACAGACGAAAAAAAACAATTCAGGCGAGTAGATTATCTTTTCCTCTTCCTCTATCACCTAGACTTTAGACATTGGGTAATTAGGGAACTGGGTAATTAAGTAAATCGCTCATCATCAATAATTTACGTTAATTTGCATTTTGTTCTAAATTAACTTTGTTACAATTTTTATTATGCTGATAAATAGCGAATTATGCTTTCGTTAGCCTAATTACTTAATGTTCAAAGTCCAGCTATCACTACATGTGTCAAAGAACCAAAAAGTACAAATTGTCAAAACTCAAAGGGATCGACCCGATTCCGTGCATACGGCACTTTCAGGAAATCCAATGAGCCAGGTTTCACCCGTAAGAAAAACGAAAAGGTACGGCGTTCGGGCTGCCAACTAAAGCCACTTTCCCAACAGTGAAGGTTGCGATAAAGCGAGAGGTCGGGATAGGTCAGTTGTTTGCGAACAAAATCGTAGCCAATGCTGCCGATATCTGCTCGCCATTTGTCGGTCACATTGAGTGTCGTACGACTGAGTCCGATATTATTTCGAGTGATTTGGATAGTATCTCTACCCTCTACAAATTGTTGGGAAATATTGAAGGAATACGTAAAACTCAAAGAGCTAATTACTTGCTTTCTCGAAGAAGACTGCCGCCTACCGCCTTCGCTTTTTGCTCCTTTGTTTTTACCAAATGCTTGGCTGATGTCTGTTGGATTTAGGCGTGTAGTGAGCGTCAAATTTGCATTGGTAAAACGCGCCAATCGACGATTTTCAGTCCATTGGTAAGTATCAATACGCCGTCCATTCCCATCCAGCGTGTAGGGGTCAAAATTCGCACCGAAATTCACATTAATGACTTTGAATAATTTCGTATTTCCACTCATACGGATATTCCCCATTTTCAATGAATCTGCCGCAAAATTATACGAACTATTAATACTCAACGCATTGAGCAGCATTACTTTTCTAAAGCGTTCTGTCGTATCTTTTTTACTAAAAAACTTACCTTCTATTTGATTGTTTATCCCGTAAGAAATCGCCGCCTGACGAGTCCGCGAAGGCGCACTACCAAATATACCATTATCGAAACGCGAAAAAATCTGTCGCTCATCCGTCCGATTATCAACCTGAATACTGTCGTAATATCCCCAAACAGGCTTGAGATAATCAGGCGCGAAATTCATAGAAACATTCGGTGTCAGGGTATGCCGAATTGCTTGACCTTTCTTGCCCAGTGGCAACATACCATAAAGTCGCGTATTCAGACTCACACCGCCCGATACCTCGCGTAAAGGCGCAAAGCCGTATTGATAAGTCGTGTCAATTTGCCCATACATAATATCGGTGAGTATTTCGTCAATGACAGGCTCGCCTTCAGAATCCAATAAAATATCGCCGTTATCATCGTATTCATATATGATAGTTTCGGTAGTTTCGGTGGTGGAATCAAAATCCAATTCGCGAGTTTTGAAATACCATTTTTCGGTATAACGCACCGACGGATTGACGTTAATATATTTCAACACACGAAAATTCATCCCAATATTTGGCACATGCTCCACCCCAAAATTGACTTCATCAAAACGGTCTTTTTTGAATATCAAAGTATCATTTGTCGTTGCTCTACCGATGGCGCGTGTCCGATAATCGAAGGTGATTTTTTCATACCAACGTTCTTTTCCGACTTTATTTTTTCTTTCGAAGGGATAAATTTGATTTAGGGTAAAATTAAACTCAGGAAAATTGACCGTCATCAGCCGCGAACGAGTGTTCTGATTGTGCGAAAACCCGGCAGAAATAGAATAGGGCTTGCCGGGAAAACGCTTTCTCACCGAAATCGAAGAACGCAAAGTACTATTAAGTACGCTTTCAGCATCATTAAAATTGTTGGAAAAATACGTACCTGTCCCAAAATTTACACTTGCGCGAAAGGTGCGCGTCGGGTGTGCCGAGGCGTCTTGATTATGCGACCATTGGATATTAAAATCGCGTTGTGGCTTGGGTGCGACTTTGCGTATATCAAGCCTTTGATGTGAATAGCCTACGGCAAGACTGCCATTATATTTATAGCGTTTTTTATAGCTGGAGCGTGCATTCAGTCCCCATGTACCACGCGTATAGATGTCGCCCGTCACCTGCAAATCCCAAAAATCATTCATGGCTTTGTAATAACCAATATTTCGAAAACCAAAACCAAGTGTAGGTGAAAATTCGTAATTACGGGGAAAAATCAACCCACTGCGCCGACCTTGTTTGAGCGGAAAAAAGCCGAAGGGCAAGACCAGCGGCGTCGGAATATTTTCAATTTCGACATTCGATGCCCCTACTACTATAATTTTGTTGGGAATGATTTTGGCTTTACGGCTGCGTATGCCAAAATGCGGGTCGGGGTGGTCGCAAGTCGTGTATAGCGTACCTTCTGCATATACAACATCGTCTTCATTAGCGTGTTTTTGGCTACGCATATCAAATTTGACGCTGTTCGATAGCAAGTAGCCGTCGCCCTCCGTCGTGCGTACTTGGTAGACTTTTCCTTTTTGTGTTTTGAAATTATATTTGATGCTATCCGAGCTAAATTCTTGGTCGCCATCCACAAATTGCGCCTTGCCATCGGGTCCGCCCGATGCCGTCACGATGTCATTTCCAATATCAAAAATAATATAATCGGCTTTGACACTCATCGATTCATATTCGACCGATGCAGCACCGTATAAATAGATTCGTTGCCCTGCCATATCATATATCATCGAATCGGCGGCACTATAATTGACCGGAACATCCAGCGAATCACTTGAATATCTTACCTTTGACACAGTTTTTTGAGGTTCTACCTGAAGGGCAAGCGTATCGGCAAGCGGCACGAGTGTATCCGCCACCATACCGGGCAAACTATCACGCAGCACTGGTTCTCCTTCTTTTTTACCCAATGAAATACCCGCATCTTGTGCTTTTCCTGGAACGAAAAAACACATTAAAACGACCATTAAGATTAAACTTGTACGGTATTTGTGCTGCATGGCTATCAATGAGTGAATGAGTAAATTGATAATGAATGAGTAAATTGATAATGAATCATAAATCAGGTATATTATGCCTTCATTCAACATTGATTATTAATTCATTTGCCCAAAAATGAACATTCACCATTAAAAAAGAAAATAATACCTTGATGTTTAACGAAAAATTAAGCCGCAAAGTACGGTTTTCCACTAACTTTAACATCCCACAACGTAGGGCTTTTAGGATTTCTACTGTTTTAGTGCACAAATTTGGAAGGGCTGTTTTGTTGCTCTGCGACGGCTAAAGTCGCCGGTACGGGGCATTTCGCTTCAATTGTTATTTTGAAATTTTGATTTCAGCGAAACGTGAAAATACAATAGACTTTTTTTCAAAAGGATACACAAATTTTCTGCGACCTGTTTTGCCCTTAACAGGGCAAGAAATTATTGTATTTTGCTTTGAGCTACCAATATTTTGTCCCCAACGAGACTGTTTTACGTTTATAATGCCTCGTTGGAGGCAAAATGTCGGTAGGAAATAGTAAAATATACACCTCAAAAGTGCCGTAGATACTCAATGTTCGTGCGATTTCAATTTGTGTACCCTTTTGAATCTTCGTTATGAAAATCCTTACGTAGCTTGGCTATGCGCGGTTTTCATGCCTCGAAAAAGAAAAAAATAACGGCGTCAAAAAACTTAATTTATTTATGCCTCGTTTCTTATAAAAAATTACTAAATAAAATGACGAAAATAATTACTTACTCAATGACCTTACTGGTCTGTCTTTTTTTTCATCTCAATGTCAGCGCGCAGGGAGATGAGGGCAATGTTCAATTTCGCCCCATCAATACGGGCGAATATGACGGGTCAGTATTGCTACCGCGTCCGATAAATAAGGTCGTCATAGACCCGGGGCATGGCGGTAGAGACGAAGGCGCAGAGGGCAATAACTCGATGGAAAAACACATCAATCTGGCTATCTCAAAGAAGCTGGGTAAAAAGATAAAAGCTGGGTTTTCGGACGTTTCTATCGTGTATACCCGGAGGTCGGATATATCTTTGTCATTGCCCGAAAGAGCCGAAATCGCGAATGTACAACAAGGCGATTTATTGATTTCGATACATTGCAATGCACTCAGACAGAAGAAAGTAAACGGCACAGAAATCTACGTCATCGGCGATATAGAAAATGGTCAGGTGTCGGATGTTTTCCAACGGGAAAATAAATTGGATTCGCCAAACGATTTGAGTAAACTGCAAAACTATGGCGATGCTTTTCAAGGTTACAGCCTCGGATTTGCTCACAAAGTAGACCGTGAATTGCGCGATTTTGCCGGGCGGAAAAGCCTAGGTGTCAAGCGCGAACCTTTCATCTTATTACGTGCCAGCAATATGCCCGGCATATTGATAGAAACAGGTTTTTTGACCAATAAAAATGACGAACGGTTTTTGCTTTCTGACGAAGGACAAGAAAAAATTGCCGAAGCTATTTATCGTGCATTTATAGAATACAAAGCGGAAAACGATGCTGTTACTACGTCTTTTACTCCCACAAAATCAGTGCAAGAAACTACACCCTCGCCAGCAGTTGCGGTATCGCCTGCGCCTGTCACTACTACAACGCTGCCGACAATCACCGTGCCGCCAAAGGTCAGGGTTGTCAATGCGCCGAGTGTTTCTGCGCCTACACGCATCACGCCCTCGCCGCGTATCGTAGCTGCTCCGCCTCGCACGACGCTCTTATCTTCGGGCTTCAAACGCGAAATCACTCGCGTCGATATCCCCAAGCGCGAAATGACCAACGAGGTGCTTGACGACCTTCGCAAAAAAGCCAATTATAATGCTGACGCCGATTATATTCCGCAGTTTAGAACTGAATATAAAGTTCAATTGTTGATTCTTTCTGATGAGTTGGATAAAAATACACCGCCCTGGGACGCCGTTTTTCACCTCGATATTGAGCCTTATGGTCTTAAATTTAGTTACCTCGCTACGGGGTATTGGGATTATGAATCTGCCGTCAAAGGTCAAAACTATTGGCGTACCAACGGCTTCCCCGATGCCGTCATTTTGACGTATAAAAACGGACAACGACAGTAGGAAGAATGAGTGAATGAGTGAATTTTGAATGAATGAATAGAAATGCTGTAATGCGTTAATGTTGCAATGCGATAATGCTTATAATTCATTCATACATTCAAGTTTATTTTATCATATTGTTAAAATAGGTGAATTTTGTTTTTTGTTTTATTAAAAATCCGCACATTTGGGTAAAATACCGTACAAGCGACTTTAGTCAACCTGTGCGATTGAAATAATCAAGGGTAAATTTCAGTTTTAGTCGCCTAAGATGCGTTAGCATTGACCCCGTTTGTAGTAAAATGTAAGTAAAAACCGATGTAAGGTACGTAGTACCGACACCGTTTGATGCGGTTTAACGGGGTCACTCCTACGGAGCTTAGGGAATTTTTGAGAACTATTTTGCTACAAACGGGGTCGGTACTAACGTACCTCATTTCAATCGCACAGCTCGACTTTAGTCGCCATGTTGGGTGAAACATGGCGACTGAAGTCGCCTGTACGGGCGAAGTTTGAAAACTCATTATGCAACGTCTTTTAATTCTTATTCTTTTCTGGTCAATTAGTTGGGCTCTCAACGCTCAAATCAGTGTAGAAGCCCGACTCGATAGTACCGTCATGCTTATCGGCGACCAGACCGACCTGCACTTGCGCGTCAGCGCACCACCAAATACGGTAGTACAATTTCCGATAGTCACCGCCGAACAATTGGGCGATTTGGAAATTGTAAGAACGGGTAAACTCGACACGCTTTCCACTACCGCTAACCAACTTGTCACACAGCAAAATATCACGGTTGCCGCTTTTGATTCGGGCTTCTATCGCATTCCCGAACTGGCATTTAAGGCAAACGGACGGACGCTGCGCTCCAAGCCTTTGGAGTTGGAAGTCCGTACTTTGCAGGTTGATAGTACTTTCGTCGCGCCCATCAAACCTATCAAAAGTGTACCCATCACGATGCGCGAAGTGGCTACGATGTTGGGAACGGTTTTGGCTATCGGCGCATTGGTCGTTCTATTGGTGTGGTGGCTGCGCCGACGCAATCAAAAAGAACCCGAACCCGAAGTGGTTTACGTGCCACCAGCACACATCACCGCATTGGAGAAGATGGATTTGTTGAAAAAAGAAAAGCTCTGGCAGGAGGGTAAAACGAAATTATATTATACCAAATTGACCTATACTTTTAGGGAGTATCTCGAAAATCGCTATGGCGTAAATGCCCTCGAATCAACTACAGATGAAATCGTGCGTTGGTTGCGTCGAGAGAAATTTTCGGACGAGCTGACGACCAAATTGCGCAATACTTTACAGGCTTCTGATTTGGTGAAATTTGCAAAATCGAAACCCGGCGAAGATATTCACCAGAATGCAATGGATACGGCATACGAATTTATTCATGCTACGAAAAAAGCCTTAACAGAAGAAGATGAGAAACAATTGAAAATGTAAAATGTAAAATAATAAATGTAAAAGTGTTGATAGCAAATTGAAACAAAGGTGAAAATAGTTTTATTTTTTATTTTTAAATAAAAAAATAATTAAATACAAACGTGCGTAATACGACTTTTACATTTTACATTTATTATTTTACATTTTACATTCTTCCACTTTCAATACCGAAGAATGTTTGATTTAACCAATATATTCAATATTTTTAATGCGAATGTCGCTTTTAAGCATCCTTGGTTGTTGCTTTTGTTGGCGATTATTCCCTTGATGGCGGTGTATTATTATACCCAACGCCGCAAGCGACATGCTACCGTGCGGATGTCTACTTTGTCGGCATTTTCGGGGCAGAGTTCGTGGCGTGGGCGTTTGCGTGTGGTGCTACCTGTGCTTCGTGCGTTGGCTTTGGCTGCGATGGTCGTGGCATTGGCACGTCCGCAAGCTACGCTGAAAGAGGAGGACATCACGGCAGAAGGCATTGATATTTTTTTGGTGATGGATATTTCGAGTAGTATGTTGGCGCGAGATTTTCCGCCGGATAGACTCGAAGCGAGCAAGGAAGTCGCTATGGAGTTTGTGGATAAACGGGAGCATGACCGCCTGGGACTCGCCGTTTTTGCCGGAGAAGCTTTTACGCAGTGTCCGCTCACGACAGACCGCAGCATGGTCAAAACCTTCCTTTCGGAACTGCAATGCGGACCGCTCGAAGATGGCACTGCAATCGGGCTGGGCTTGGCTACCGCCGTGAATCGACTGAAGGATAGCGAAGCGAAAAGTAAAATCATTATTCTACTGACAGACGGTGTAAATAATGCCGGAGAGTATGTAAAACCACTGACGGCAGGCGAGGTTGCTCGCGAGATGGGTGTGAAAGTTTATACGATTGGCATGGGTAGCAATGGCGACGCTTATGCGCCCATAGGCAGGCGCGGCGATGGCGAGTATGTATTCGGCTTCGTGCGCGTAGAAATCGACGAGCGATTGCTCCAACAAATCTCAGATATGACTGGCGGGCGATATTTTCGCGCGACGAATAAAGAGGCACTGACGCAAATATACTCGATTATCGACGAGCTGGAGAAGACGAAAATTGATGTGACGACCGTCAAACGGTATAGCGAGGAGTTTTTCCCCTGGGTAGGGCTGGCTTTGCTTTTGTTGTTGATTGAAGTGGTGCTGAGATATACGGTTTTGAGGGTGATGCCGTAG
>Ga0209186_1002838_pt1 | contig 12120 bp, 10 predicted proteins | sample SidtaG_FD_187426 | JGI IMG/M metagenome (GOLD analysis project Ga0209186, IMG submission 187426) | Marine algal microbial communities from Sidmouth, United Kingdom - Sidmouth_Male2 metaG (SPAdes) (version 2) | ecosystem: Host-associated > Algae > Red algae > Unclassified | place: Sidmouth...
GTACCGTTCGACTTGTCCTTGCGTCTGGGGATGGTAGGTCGTGGAGTACAGGTTGGTAATTCCCATCAGCCGGCAGACCCCCTGGAAGAGCGTGGAGGTCAATTGGGGCCCATTGTCCGTCAGGAGCGTGTCCGGGGGACCGTAGGACGCCACCCAGGTGTCGCAGAACGCCAAGGCCACGGTTTCCGCGTCTTCCCGCGGGATAGCCACCACGCGGGTCAACTTGGAAAAGCGGTCCACCATGACGAGGAGGTACCTGTTGCCCATGGCGGTCTTGGGAAGTGGTCCCAAGAGGTCGAGGCACACGGCGGACAACGGCTTCGTCGGGGGAAAGAGCCTGAGAGGGTTGGTCCGTCGGCGTCCGCCCACGCGTCCCTTGGCACAGGTCCCACAGTTGGCCACGTAGGCGTACACGTCGGCCACCATGGACTCCCAATAAAAGAAGCGCCGCATGGACACGTACATCTTGTTGGCACCCGGGTGTCCCGCATGGGCCGGCGCGTGCTCCAGGGTGAGGATCTCCATCCGTAGGGACTTGGGGACGTACACCTGCGTGGCCCGGTCCAAGGGTGCGCGTCGGACCAGCAAGCCCTGCGCGTTCTCGGAGTAGCGGGAGTGGGCGTTGCGGTCCTTCTCCTGTCGGAGCTCATGACACCGATCGTCCTGCGCTTGGGCCTTGACCAGACGGTCCACCGTGGCGGGGGGATAGTCCCGTCTGTCATTGTAAGACGGCATGGTCCAGGCCAGCGAGGAGCTGGCCAGAGTGAGGCCGGGGATCTCCTCTGGGATTGGCCTTGTGTCCACCGCGGGTGTTGCGAGCCGGGACATCGTGTCCGCTGCGTGGTGAGCGGCCCCCGCGCGGGTCTCGACCAAATAGTAGAACTCGGAGAGTGGTAACCGCCAGCGGGCCAAGCGACCATGGGCCCCATCCAGGTGGAGCATCCATCGGAGGGCCGAATGGTCCGTCCGGACGATGAACCGGGTCCTTTGGACGTACGGACGCAGAATAAAGAGGGCCCAGACTACCGCGAGGCACTCTTTCTCCGTCGTGCTGCAGTTCTTCTCGGCCCCGGTGATCGGACGACTCCAGTACCCAACCGGCTTGTAGGTCTTGTCCGGCTGTTCTTGCGTCAGGACGTTCTTCGGTGGTTGACCGGTCCGTCAGAAATTTTGGTCAGGTGGAGGATGAGTTCCCGGCGGGGCTTGAGGATGGAAAGGGCGTTATGTAGGCGGAGGTCCTTCTGGGCCAACACCTCAGGTCGTTCCACGAGACGGCACAGCCCCGCGGTCCCATACACCACGGAGACCGCTTGGACAGTGCGAGGGGCCACAGTCACGCCCTGTCGCGGGTAGATGGTCCCCTTGTCCCGACGGGTTGGGTTTCCCTTGACCGGGTTGGGCTCCTGCTTCTTGCCGTCCCACGCGTTTTCCGCCCTATTCAGGGCACCGTGGTTCCACGCAACGGTCTCACAGCCCGGGTAGATGGCCTTCACGTGCTCCTTCTGGAATTCCATGCCCAGGATGACAGGGACCGAGAGGAACTTGACCACCAGGACCTGGAAGAGCATCGAGGCGCCCTCCACAAAGACGGACAAGCCCACTTGGGACTTGACCCTCAGGAGTTTTCCGGACGCGTCACACACGTGGGTCGACCGAGGGGCCCTCCGAGTCTGCTGTTTTCAGCCCGGGGGGAGGACGTCTTCCCGTGAGACACTTGGGCCCGCCCCGGTGTCCAACACGCATGTGGTCTTGTACACAGGATGGTCCGACGACAAACGCAGGGCCGCCGAGACCACGAAGTTCCGTTTACGCAGAACGAGCAAGGTCCCCTTAAACGCACAGGGACCAGCGAGACCACGCCGTCGAGGAGCTTGTCCCGCCGGTCTTGTAAGCAACTTGGGTACGCATTTTGAAGCAGGGCCCGCGCATGGACTAGCCCACAAAGAGGGGTCGGACAGATGTCCGCCCCCCACTAAACGCTCCCCGATGCGTGCTTGTCCTGCTCGTTCCCCGACTGGTTCCCAGGGTCCAACTCTTGCTTGTCCTCTGCGTCCGACTTGTCGATGCCGTCACAGAGGGCCTGGACCATGGCGATCCGGATCTGTCGGTTGGAGGTCCGCGTGACCCTCCCCTTCTCTTCCTGCCCGGCCCCACGACTGCGCGTGGCTTGGAGGAAGGACTCTCGAGCCTTGATCACGAGCGCCTTCTGCTGGTCCGTCAGTATCGGACACGTGTAGGACATGTGTCCCGGTGTCCAGCATACAAAACAAAAGCGGGGACGCCGTGGGTCTTCAGGACACCCCGTCAAGAATCGAGGGAGGTTGTCCTGCCGGCCCCAAACGCGTTGTGCGTGCCCCGGGTTGGCCGCCGGAGGTGGGGTGGCCACGGGGGGCTCCGCCTTACCGAGGGCCATCACCAGAAAATCCGCCCGTGTAGGACGCGCCCGCGGGGTCACCGAGAGACGACGGGGACCACGAGAGGAAGACGGAGCCGAGGGCCCCTGTCCATCGCGGGCCAGATTCATGATCTCTTCGGCCGCCTTATGCTTGCCCGACGTATAGGTCACCAAGTGCTGGAAGGAACAGGCCGGCGTGTTGTAGAAAAACGCGTCCGTCCGGATGTAGGCCGGTAGTCCTTGAATGAGTTGTTGCTTCATGGTTCCTGCCGTATGGATGTTCCCACACCGGTCCGACAGGCCCCGCAAGCGGGCCGAGAAGGACTCGATGGTCTCGTCGGGCGCGATGATCGCCCGACTTAAGGTGTCCTGCGCGAGAGCCAGCGTGTGTGGCTCCGCGTAGGTCTGGAGGAACCACTTCACGGCCACCGGGTAGGACGTGATGCTCGCGACTCCCAGCGCGGTCCCAGAGTCTGGAAGCTCGCGGGTGTAGCGTAGTTCCGCGTCGCCCGACAGGAAGTGGGGGATCGCGTAGAGGGCCATCCTTTCGGACACGTCATTGTCGTGACATGCTTTGACCAACTTGCGCAACCAGGAGAAGACCTTCAGGGGGTCCTTTCCCGAGAAGGGCGGGAAACCGCCGAAGGAGTGCTTCAGGTTTTTGTTTGTTCGGCCCATCTTTCGCGCTTGGGCCGCCCCGTAGCGCGTCCGACGATTCCGTACGCGGTAGAACTTGTAGTCCAACACCTGCGAAAACCGATCGTCCGAACATTGGAGAACCGGAATAGGAGAGGCCCCCGTATTGGTCCTGTGGGACGTAGTAGCCCCCCTGGCATCTTGACCGTCGGTCGACCCGGAGGAAGATTCGTCCGACGAAGAATACGAGGAGGATGGACGGCGACGCCGGGAATGGTGCCGCCTCTTGTGGGACCGGCTGGTCCCACCTTGTTCCGACGCTTGTCCCCCCGACTCCGGCCGTCGAGGGGACTCGCTCATGGCCCGCGTCACGTCGGCCAGAATTTCCGGTCGGAACGCGTCCAACACAGACGGTAGATCAGTCGGCATGAGGGACGACCCACCACGGCCAGGCGGGTCGTCAACACTAGGAGGAGGGGGCGGGGGCGACACACGAGGGGGATTTCCGGTCTGACCGCCGTCGGAAGTAGTCCGTCGGAGACCTGTCCCTCCCCCTCGGCCAGCAGGGGTAACTAGAGACACGTCCGGAGGCGCACCCCGACCCCGTCCACCAGCGGGAGGGTCCGGCATGTTGGCCCCGCGGCACTCGACTGGTCCCCAAAGGATACCAGAGGCAAGAGAACCCAAACGGACAAAAGAGAAGAGGGGCTAGGCGAAAGAAAGAGGAGGAGCGTCCCGATACGGGAGAAAAGTATGTCCCTCCCCTGCTGCTCGACCATGAATGTAGCGGTTTTCTCTCTTAAGTCCGGACAGGAAATCAACGACCCCTGGGGCCCAAAGGAGGGAAGCCCAGAAGGAACCGGCAAGGGAAAAGTGCAGTCCACGCCCGTCCCAAAGAGGGGGAAAAAGGTATTACGGCAGAGGTCCGAGGGAGCAAGAGACCCAAGGCACGGTTGGTTTTTCTTCTGGACACGAGGGGGAGGCCAAGACCTCCCCTTAAGAGCCCTCACGGCGGCCCCCTAGCGGAGCCACAGCGGGCCAACACACGCCAGCACCCCGGCCCCTCGAGGGCAAACTAGACGCCTTCGCTGGGTGGCCGCTATTCGGTCCCAACACGCGGAAATATGTGGAAGCAAGCGACCCGCGGGAGCCCGTGGCTCGGCCTCCAATCGGAGCCGGCCAATGCAGGTCACCCGTAATGCAAAAATCAAGTCCCTCCAAACAATGCGAAATACAATCAAAGAGAAATCAAGTCCGACAACCGCCACGAACAGCGGCCACGATATCCAAGCGCACGCGGCCCAATCAGACGGCGACATCACAACCCCGATCCGGCGGCGGGGCGAGGCCAACGTAGGGCCCACGAAAGCCGTCCAGACACCATCACAGCCGATCCGCCTGCCACGTACACCGCCGCCCAGGCCGGCCCGCCACCTGAGGGTCCCAACCGCCACACACTGGGCCAGAAGCGCACCAGAACACGGAAGTAAGGCAAACGGAACGATGATTTATTCGAACACGCACGATGACCCGAAAGCACACACTCATAGACGCTCAGGAGCAAGACACAGGTCTTGGACAGTCCCGATGCCCTGGCACCACCATGGGGGGACCGGTACCCAACTGGCCACGGTCTCAGGCCTGGGCCTCCAGTATCCCCTGGCCAGCATCTTTGACAGCCCTTCCACTGGAAGGGGACCCCTGCCCGTCTCAGGCGGAAGCAGGAGAGTCACTAAGACTTCCTTTATTTCAGGATCTACCCGAAACCAGTTCCTCGGGACTTATCCCAAGATTTTTCAATTTCTGGGATAGAATTCCTGAGGGACTTTGTATCTGGTCGAGATCGTATCTCGGTCCGGCTTACGCTGGGATTGCGGAAGCTTCCACAAGCTTCGCGGTCCCTCCAGAGGTCCCGGATTCGGGAAGACGTGTGTTTTCCATGTGTGTGTCAGACCCTTCAAGGGTGGCCCGATCGGATGTTCCCCGCCTCACGCCCCTCTAGAGGGGCTGATTCATGTGTGGCTCCGGGGCCCCCTGAACACGCGCCCAAGAGGGCTCTCCCATGCTACCCCGCTAGGGGGGTGTTACGTGACTGGTCACGACCCGTCCCCGGCACATGCCGGGGGGTCGTGTCACCCCCGGCAGGGGGTTTCCCCGACACAGACACGGAAATTCAATCCCGGCAGAACGCCGACGAGACGTCCGTCTCGGTGATGCCAGCCAAGAGGGCGGATCTTACCAGCATTGAGAACCGGTCTACGATGATCCGGAGGAAGACGTTCCCGGTTTTTGTCTCTGTTAGGGGTCCGAGGAGGTCCACAGACAGGCTCGCGAAGGGGTCCGTCGCCGGGAACAGCTTGACCATCGCCGTGCGTCGCCTTGGCGTAATCCTGCTGCTGGCGCAGGACGCACAACTGGCCACCCAGTCGTAAACGTCCGCGGCCATGGCCTCCCGGTAGTAGTGGCGCCTGATGGCGGCGTACATCCGGTTAACCCCAGGATGACCAGCGCGCACCACGTCGTGCTGCAACCGGAGGAGGTCCTGGCGCAGAATGAACGGGAAGTAAACTTGGACAGCCCCGTCTAGGGGAACGACAAGCACGAGGATCCCCTCCTTGGTCCCCGAAAAGCGGGAGTCGGCGCTCTGGTTCATTTTATCCCGTGGATCCTGGCACCGCTGGTCCTCCTTCTGCGCGGCAAGCATACGCGCGAACGTGACCGGTTGTTCCTTGTATGGCTCCTCGTAGCTCGGCGCCACCCAGCCACGGGAAGAGTCAGCCGAAGCGAGACAGGAAATCTCTTCCGGCATGACGGACGGATCCGGCGCCAGCGTTGGGACCCGCGACATGGCGTCGGCACCAGGGTGTTTCAGAATCCGGGTTTTTCAGCAGAATCTGGGATATATCCAGATATATCCGGATATATCCGTTGGAATCTTCTCGCCATCCAATGTGAGAGCAAAACGGAAGACACTGCTGGAAATCTCACCTCATGCTCAGGCTCTTCGTGGAAAGACTGATGAACATAAGATGTTGCTGCGAGCAGGATGCCGCTGCTTACAGAACGGTGCTTTATCCGAATCATTATTCCGAGGCCCCTCGTCGGCACAGTGGTGCTCCCTTCCCTGTCTGATGCATACCTTGTACCGGAACTCCGACAACCGGAGGCGCCAGCGAGCGACCCGTCCTTGGGCACTGTCCATGTTCAGTTGCCGGCGCAGACTGGAATGGTTCATCCGGATCAGGACCTCTTGCCCCTATAGGTAGGGGCGGAGAAGAAAACAGGCCCAGACCACGGCCAGGCATTCTCAGTCGTTCGTGGAGTAGTTTTGCTCGGCTGGGATGACGCCCCGGCTGTAGTAGCCGACCGGGAGGATGCTTTTGTCCGGTTTTTGCTGCAGGAGGGTACAGCCGACTTGGACGGCGCAGGCGTCGGTATCCAGGATGAAGAGACCCTCACGTCGGGGGAGCGCCAGAATCGGGGTCGACGTCAAGCGCTCCTTGAGGTAGTCGAAGGCCGCCAGCTGGGCGGCACCCAGGGGAGGCAGTACATGTGGGAGTTTCTTGCTGGTGTGCTTGGTCAGGGGCTTGGCGATGTGCGCATAATCCTTGATGAAAAGCCGGTACGCAATACACATTCCCAGGAAGCTCTTGAGCTCCGTCCGGTTACGCGGGGGAAGAGCTTGCGCCAAGCTCTTGATGTTCTTCTGGTTCAACAGCAGCTGCCCTGGACGGAAGACATGTCCCGGGTACTCCACCTCTTGCTGGAACAGGTTGCACTTGGAAGGATTGAGTGAGACGCCGGCCTTTTCCAGCAGGAGGAGGACTTCACGGCGGTGCCGGATGTGATCGTCCACGGAACCGGAGAAGACAATCACGTCGTAAAGGTACACCAGGCACGTTTGCCACCGTAAACGGGACAAGATGATATCTAGAGCCCGCTGGAAGGACGCTGACGCGTTTACCAGACCAAACGGAAGCCAGAGAAGCCGGAACACGCCCGTGTGAGACGTGAAGGTTGTCTTGTATCTGTCCTCGGCGGCCACAGGGATCTTCCAGTACCCGGCGTTCAAGTCCAGGGTAGAGAACACCGTGGCATTGCCGAGGGAGTCCAGGAAGTCGTCCATCATCAGGATCGGGTAGACATCCTTGACCGTCGGCTCATTTAGCCGCCGGTAGTCCACGCAAAACCGGAAGTGGCCACCTGGCTTGGGCACGACGACCACCGGGATGGACCACTCGGCGTCCGAGGGTTCTCTGACATCCAGGTCGAGCATTTTCTTGAACTGCTTCTCGATCTCCAAGCGAGGGTGTGGACCAGCCTGGTACGGAGCCGAGTTCACGGGCTTGGCGTCTGGCTTGAGCTGAATATGGTGGGTTGTGGCCTTGAGCTCCCCCAGCTTCCCCGACCACATACCCTTGAACTGATCCAGAAGACCGTGCACCGTGCCATGTAGCTCCGTGCGCACGCCCGCCCAGTTCACCTCTGGCGTCTCCGGCTGCTTGGGGGGCGGCACCACCGGGGGCTCCGGCGGACCTTCCGCCGTGACCATGGCCGCCTGCGTGTTCAGCTCTTGTCGCGACGCCAGCTCCTGTTGGACGGCCAGAAGGGCCCCTTGGAAGAGGTGTCGCGCCTCGCCGGTATACGGCTCCGAAAATCCCACTCGGGTGCCCTTGGCAAACATCTTGGTCTTACGACCCAGGTTGACCAGGAGGACAGAGAAGGGCTCGTGCCGGTGCACCTTCTTGTGATGCCCGTGGGCCAAGTGCAGCCCGTGCTTGGCCAGGAACTCCGCCCGGCCCATGATGAGACAACTGCCCGTCGACCGGGTCACAACTTGGACCTCGGTCTGGGCACCAAGGGGAAGGACCGCTGCGCCGACAAGCGTCAGCTCGTTCTGGCGAGCCCGGGGCTTGGCCGGTGCCTTGTATTTTCGCCCCCGGGCGCCAAGATGGTAACCGAGGATGTCCGAGACAGCGCCCGTTGACCACTCGATCTTGCCGTCCTGGGGCAGGATGGCCTTTGTGTACTGGCGCTGAAAGTCACACATGATAGTGAGAGGGACCGAGAGGCGTTTCACAACAATGAACGGGAAATGCATAGGTTTGTCATGTACATGCTGAGTGAGGGGGAGTCGAGCGAGAGCCTTGAGAGCCTGGTCCGGGGCATCCGCGATCCGGGTGCGGGTAGGCGCACGCCAGGCAGGGGCGCGCCAGCCCAGAGGGACCAGGTCCTCGCTGACGACGCTCGGTCCGGCGCCTGTGTCCACCACCGCGGCCACAGAAACCGGGTCCTCACCCCCGAAACTCAAGGTAGTCTTGAAATGGAAATTATCCTTACGCAAGACGAGCAGGGTTCCCTGACAGGCACACGGTGTCCATGCGGCTACCTTGGATTGTAGCCGACGACCGCACCGGCCCAGGAATGCAACTGATGCCGACACAGGATCACCGCGGCCTGGAACAGACAGGACTGCGCCTACGGGCGCACCTCCCCCACCTCGTTTCCCGATCCCGAGGTACCCGTGGTCGTTGTCTTTTCATCGGAATGGGAGTCCCAGTCCTCCGGACTCCTCTTGTACAGGTTCTCCTAGATGCTCTACAGGATGGCGACCCGGAGGTTGTGCACCGTCTTCGGGTCCCGCCGTCCAGGAGAGGCTCCCTTGGCCTGCCGGTCAGCCCAGCGGACGGCCTTGGCGAACTGGATCCCCTGGCGGGCTAGCTTTTCCTGGAGCTCCTTGGGCACCTCCGGGCAGGCTGCCGCGATGTGGTCCTCCTTGTTACACATCGAGCACGCCCATACCCGGTGCGGGTGCTCCCCCCCCCGGGTTATACGGGGCGTGGAGGGCGTGACAAACCTGCGGCAGCCCTCCAGGCGACCACCGGCCTGGGACGAGGACTCGCCCACGGCCAGAACCGGCGTTTTGGGTCCTGACCGACTAGACGGTCGTGCCAAGTACATCTTGCGGGGGGTCGGCTGGAGTCGCTGGAGCGCCTTGACCTGTTCATGCTTGCCCTGGGTGAACGACGCGAGCTGCTGCAGGGTGTGCTCCGTGAACTGGAGGGTGTACTGCTGGGCGTCCATCTGCAAGTGCTTGGGTAGCTCCTGGAGGAACGCCATCTTGAGCCGGTCATCGCCGTACACGTTCCCGCAGGCCTACCCCATACCCCGCAAACGGACCGCGAAGGCATCAGGCACTTCATGGGCGCCCAAGGAGGCGCTCTTCACGTCCGACACGGCTTGGTTCAGGGTGACGGAGTCCGCGTAAGTGACCAGGAGCCAGTGCACCGCTTCCGGGAAGGATGCGACCGTCCGGCCGGGGATGTGCCCGGCCGTGTCAGGGAGGATCTTGTTGAACCGATTGGCGGCTGCCCCGGTCAGGAAGGAGCCGACCAGGTAGAGCTCCTGACCCTCAAAGACGTTGCTTTCGTTGCAGGCCTGTACGAACTGGCGCAAGAAGGAGAAGAGTTCGGTAGTAGGACAGGTACTCCGCGGCGCTGACGCACTTCTGACGGCCCCGGTGGTGGCGTACAATCTGTGTGTGCCACCCCGCTGTGCCGTTATGGAAGAGAAACGTGTACGCCGCAGGGTCATACATGGGGTTATCCGCTGGTAGTATCTGAAGAACGCGTCGTGCTGCGCCTGCTGAAGCACCAATCATCCCTCCGGGCGGACCGCGGAGCGCCAAGGCGACATCTCGACTGGCAGGTGGACGACGCTCTTCCGCATGCTCCGGGGTGACTTCCAACTATGCCGCGGGCAGAAAGGCGGCCGCCTGTCCGTCATCGGGGCGCGTTGGAGCGTTCAAGACGCGGACGTGAGCACCGTCGGGCCTCGCCTCGGCCTCGATGATGATGCGGAGCTCTTGGATGGGGTGGCCGGCCGCCGTCTCGATGGCACGCACACGCTCGTGCGCTGTGAGAAATTTTCACACCAGCGCATTGTGCTCTCGAAGCATCGCGTATAGAGCCCGAAGCGCGTCGAACAGCCCCCGCTCGACTGGCGTCAGGGTGGACGCGTGGGCCCGACCAAACCAACCCGGCGCAGCGCCTGCCCTCCCTCCACGGATAGCGGCCGGACGCACAGCCGCCAGGCGCCACCCATTCTCTTCCGAGTCCAGGAAGTAGGCCTGAAAGAATGAAGCGGCTTGGCCGGCCCCCGGCAGCAGCGGTCCGAATACATGGGTGAGCCGACCGTGGAGGCGCACCTGAGGATCAAAATTCGTCCCCCTAGGAAGCGCAGGAGGCGGATGGGAGATCACAGAAGCAAGTGACAGCGCATTGTTAAGCAAACGAAGGTGGTTGACGACCCGCGGTCTCTGCGGTTTATCCGCCTCGAGGTAGGTGTTGAGCGGCTCCAGCGGGTCAGGGAAGGCCGGAAGCGCCACGGCGCCATTGTGGCAGCACATAGCGAACTTCGGCACGAAGCTGGTGGAGCCCGACGTACGCTCTCCCGGGAAGTGCAGAGCTCGGCAGAAAGGGCACGCGACATGCATTGCCCCGGCATTGTGCAGGGCGGGTGCGTAGCGTGCATCGCCCACAAAGGCCTCTTCCGCATGTGCAAACTCAGCGCGTGGGAGAGTCGGAAGGTCCTCCTTGACTGCCGTTTCAGCATCGTGGCCCTCATCCGGGGGCTCGCGATCGAATCTGCCGCCACCTCCGCTCCGCATCCTTGAGCCGGCCGCTGGAGATCCAGAGACGCCAGAGCTCACCAGTGCTTCAGATTGCGCCGCTAGGTGACTGCCATGAGCCTGGGAGTCCGCGCCCGGCAATATTTCAGCGACGCTGCTTTGTGGGAGCGGCCGCCGTGTGCTCGGCTCAGACCTGGAACGCGCACGCCGTTTCCACAACAGGTCTGCATCTCGAGCAGCGGCGTGAGCAGCAGGATCCATGGACTACCGCGCACGCCTTCGCCGGGAAGTATCCGTGGTCTGCTGCTCATCCCGCGTCTCTCGACTCTCCTCCGCACGTCGCTTGCGCGTCCTTCGTGTATGCGGAGATGGCTCGCAAGACGTCGCCCAAGCAGCCCCACTTCTCGACGCTGCGGCATGATCAGCGAACTGCTGCGCACTACACTCACCCAAAAGAGGCACAACGTAGATCCCATCCGAGTCGTCCGCTGTACTTCTCGCCTTACACCCATCCTCCATGCTCACTGGCCGGAGCTCGACAGGGATGCGAGATCAGCATGCAGTAGCCGGGCTGCGCCGGGCATCAAGAGGTGGGTGGAAATCCCAACGGGAGGAGGCGTCACGCGGTAGCCGTTGTCACGTGACCTGGAAATTGGGTCACCTGACCCGAGAATGGGGTCACGTGCCCTGAAAAAGTGGTCTCCCCCCTGGATCCAGCCACCGGCCCCCGCCTCTCTCCGGTACACACACCACTGCCGGTCGCGACGACGCCACGCAGTAAAAATAGGAGGAAAGCGCCGTGGGCCGTCGCTCGTGGTCGTCGCGTGTCCCCAACCCGGGATCGCTGGAGGCACCGCGGTCCCTGATGCGGTGAGGACGCTCGCGATGAAGACACGCGCGATGTGGATGCGGAGGAGTGAGGCTGTGCCGAAGAGAAGGGATCGACAGTCGTTGAGGGGACCAAGAGGGAGCCCGCATGCGTGCAGCCGCGATTGCAGCTTCCACGTTCCAGCGTGTTTCATGGACTTTGGGCGAGGCAAGAAGAATCGGACACAGAAGTAGTCCCGGCGGCCTCGCTCACATGCCCCACAGACGCGTGTTTTTTACATTGGCCGGACGACTACGGGACCCAGCGCAATCGATAGCTTGCAAAGAACTGCCCATCCCCCCCCCCTTCCCCCGTTTGCGCTGCTCAGATTTGTCCGTAGGGCAGCCGTTCCGGAGATACAAAGCGTCGAAGAAAGAGATAAAGTGCCTCCAGGCGGTCACAATCGACTACTAGTCCAGAGAGAGATTAATTTGTTCTCTGTTCTGAGGAACTACCGCACCAAAGATGCAACTTTGTTAGACTTGCGATGCGGCTGAATTTAGGTGTCGGCGGATACAGAGCGCCGAATGACACATTGAAAATTCGTGCGTATAGCGCTGCCGAGCCGCACGAAACTACTCCCGAGCCCCA
>Ga0209186_1002843_pt1 | contig 12104 bp, 6 predicted proteins | sample SidtaG_FD_187426 | JGI IMG/M metagenome (GOLD analysis project Ga0209186, IMG submission 187426) | Marine algal microbial communities from Sidmouth, United Kingdom - Sidmouth_Male2 metaG (SPAdes) (version 2) | ecosystem: Host-associated > Algae > Red algae > Unclassified | place: Sidmouth, United...
AGTGCCTCTATGTACTCCATATTACGAACCTAAAGGCTCGTTTGACATATTTTTATTGAAAAACTCTACCAATATTCGACCTCTAACGAGGTCATATAACATTTTGCCCAATTAATGGTTAATTCCGATAAATTTTATCTAAAAGAATCATTATCAAAAATTTATCCACGAGGAAAAAAATAATACTTGAATTATTTTACAAAGTAATTAGAAAATTTCATTCAAATACTTCGTTATAAGTTATTGATTATCAAATTTTTATTCACTAATAAAAACTAAACCTGATGCCAATCCGATAGCTATCGGGATTAAGGAGAATTTGGTGAAGTATAAAGGAAAAAGAACAAGTCAAGATGTAGTGTTTATTGTTTTTTCATCCCTAAAATGATGATAGCTTAAAAAATTAACCCATTTAAAAATGTAAGTTTAAAAATCATTTTTAAATTTCAAATCATTCAAAATCAACACTTTAAAAACGATAGTCATTTTTTGGTCGCGTAACTTCAATCTACAAATGTAAATTTTTCCTTTCTCATTATCCCATATCTTTACATCGGAATACAAAATAATTTTACCCGTAAGGGTAATTATGTTATGCGAGCAAGTCCGGATGTAAAAGTACATTCGGACTTTTTGTATTATAAGCATAGACAAAACATACCTTCCAATTCATTGTTACTCACATAAAATGAAGACAATAATGAAAGAATATAACTACAACACTCCCACAGCCGACCTTCGCCGCGACTACAAATCCAGAACGCTTGACACCAGTGATGTATCTGCCGACCCTTTTACGCAATTCAGACAATGGTTTGACGAAGCTCTCCAAACCATAAAAGCCTCTGCCGGAGTAGAAGCCAATGCTATGACACTCGCCACCGCTACACCCGATGGCAAGCCATCGGCACGAATCGTTTTGCTCAAAGCTTTTGATGAAAACGGCTTTGTTTTCTATACCAATTACGACAGTAAAAAAGGGCAGCAAATTAATCAAAATGCACAAGTCGCGCTTGTATTTCACTGGCACGAACTGGAGCGACAAGTCCGTATAGAAGGACGTGCCGAACCGATTTCAGACCTAACTTCTGATACTTACTACAATAGCCGTCCGCGTAAAAGTCGGCTCGGAGCATGGGCATCTCCTCAAAGTCAAACCATAGAAAACAGACAAATATTAGAGCAAAACATGACGCAGCTCCAAGCCGATTATGCCGAAGAAAAACACATTCCGCGACCTCCGAATTGGGGAGGCTATTGTGTCGTACCGACGGCCATCGAATTTTGGCAAGGTCGGCGTAGCCGCTTGCACGATCGTATTTTTTATGAAAAAAATGAAAAAGGAATTTGGACAATTCGACGACTTGCACCGTAGGTTTTTGTGAAAATTCTGGTTCTTAGTCAATATTTCACCATAAATAATCGAAAAACGACTGTCGTAAAAAACTTTTTATTTGTATTTTTACGTTGATAACGAGTTCTAAAACGAAGTTAATTTACATTCAAAACCCACATAACTCACTGAAAATCAATTAACACTTAACCAATTCCCACATTTTAACCAAAAAAATATTATGTCATTCCAAATCACTACCCAAATGAGAATTATCCCGACCTTCATTCTATTCGCCTTACTCAATACTACATTATTCGCCCAAAAACCGCCTATGAAGTGGGGAAAAATACCCCCACAAGACCTTACGATGACCACTTGTGAAGCTGACCCTGATGCCGACGCTGTTATATTGGGACATTACGCAGAAATTGATGTGAACCGTTTTCGTGATTACGCAACCCATTATACCTATCACGTCCGTACAAAAATACTAAGCAAAGAAGGTATAGATCGCGCTTCAGTAAAAATCCCTTACCTGAAGATAGAAAAAATCACCAACTTTCAGGCACAAACCATTAACGGCGATAAAATCACCAAAGCAAATAGGAAAAATATATTTGACGAAAAGGTCATCGACAATGTTTTCAACAAAAATGTTGCTTTCCCCGATGTGCAGGTAGGCTCTATCGTTGAGTACCGTTATACCCTCCAATCCCCGTATATTACCGTGTTGGACAATTGGTATTTTCAAACGGACATTCCTATACGGCACAGCGAATGTGTCTTTACAATACCCAAATATCTGGAGTACGTCATCGTCTCCAATCTTGACCGCGAATTTGATGAAAAAGAGAAAAAAGTCAGTAGAATCGGTAATTTTAATACTAGTATCCACCGTTTTGTCATGAAAAATGTAGATGCTCGAAAAAAAGAACCTTTTATCACTACGATGCGTGATTATTACAACAACATCAAATTTCAACTCGTTACTTCTATGCAGCCTTATGGCGGTGGTATGCTCGAAAAATTCATGAAAGATTGGCCCCACCTTATCCAGCTTTGGTGGGAACACGAATCAGGTGGAAGGCAAATTAGAAATAAAGTCAACCACAAAAAAATCCTCAAGGCTGCCCAAGCCGCAATTTCCGATATCACCGACCCGAAAGAAAAAGCCGAAGCCCTTTATAAATTCATCCGAAATGCCTATACATGGAATAAAAGATTCAGTGACTACACGCACGAAAACCAACTTGACCATGCCTACGAAAAGAACACCGGAAACAGCGCAGAAATCAACCTCAGTCTCTTGGCTTGCTTGCAAGATGCGGGGATTGAGGCATACCCCGTTCGGCTCTCTACGCGCAAGCACGGCAAGATTCAAAAGGTATATCCAATCGTACAACAATTCAATCACATCGTCATACTCGTCAAAATCGACGGCAAAGAATACCTTTTAGACGCTATCAGTAAAAGTTTGATTTTCAACATGTTACACCCACATTCACTAAATGGCGAGGGATTACAGATGAAATTCAAAGACAAAAACCCTGAGTGGATTCCCCTCATGCCTGTCAAGACCGACGAGATAGTCAACGTCGAACTCCAACTTGACAACAACAATCCTATCGCCAAACTTATCGGTGTATATACAGGCTACCAAGCCTTGTACAGACAAAGCCAACACAAAGAAAAAGACGAAGAAGATTATATCGAAGACCGACTCGGCGGTCTTTATGATTTTGAGGTGGATTCCACCGAATTCAACCATGACAAACCCGAACGCTTTGCAGAAGTCATCCACCTAAAAATCAACGATGCCATCACCGCATCGTCCGACATCATCTACATCAATCCGCTTCTCATGGAGCAGTCTGAAGAGCGCATATTTAGCCTCGAAAAACGCACGTATCCGGTCGATATTGCCTATCCGTATAGCAAAAGATACATCCTCAATATCCAAATTCCCGATGGATATATTGTCGATACTCAGCCCGAAAACGTTAAACTGGTATTGCCCGACAATAGTGGTGAATACACGTATTTAATTGAGGTAAAAAACAATCAACTTCAACTGATTTGCAAAGAATCCCTCAAAAAAGCGATATACTATCCGCACGAGTATGAAGCCCTAAAAGGCCTTTTTGATATGATATTCGACAAAGAAGCCGAACAAATTATTCTTAAAAAGAAGTAGAGAGAGATTGAAAAAATTGTGTGATTGTGAAATTGTATGGTTGTGTTTTGGCTTTGCCAAAACCTATCAACATATCGCCATTTCATAATCACACAATTCTACAATCATACGATTCTTTCTCATTCAAATTCAACTAATGAAAAAAACAATCATATTATTATTTTTATGCCTTACGGCAAATATAATTATTGGACAAAAAAGTGACTACGCCGTTGCCCACATTCCTGCTGAATTGATAAAAGCCGATGCCGTCGTCAGAGATTACACCGTAAATTACGAAATTCAATCACCGTCCAAAGCTACGCTACACGAGCATCGCGTTATCACCCTTTTAAATGATGACACCCATTTGAATACACTCTATTTGTATTATGACAAATTCCGAAAAATAGACCACATATCAGGCAAGCTCTACGACGCTGAAGGTAAATTCATCAGAAAAATCAGCAAAAAAGAAATCATCGACCAAAGTGCCGTTTCAGGGTATTCTATTTATGAAGATGACCGTATAAAAATTATAGAAATTAATTATTTTCAATATCCATATACTGTTGAATTTGAATACAAAACAAGCTTTCGTGGTATAAGAAGTCATCCCGACTGGTCGCCACAATTTAATCATTATGGCGTAGCCGTACAAAACGCTTCTTATCGCGTTTCCGTTCCTCCAGACATGGACATTCGTCATCGTACACTCAATTTTGAACCCGTTTTTAATCAAAAAAAAGAAAAAGGAAATACGATATACGAATGGCAAATCAATCAAATTTCACCACTCAAAGAAGAACTCTATGCACCTACCGAACTCGACATATTTCCGATAGTTGACGTAGCTCCCACTCGCTTTGCAGTGGATGGGCATCAAGGCGATATGTCCACATGGCAATCCTTTGGTCAGTTTATTTACGACCTTAATAAAGGACGCGGTATTCCCACCGAAACTACTCGACAAACAGTCGAATCAGTCACCAAAAATCTGACAAGCAAGCAAGAGAAAATCACTGCTTTATACAAACATTTGCAAGAAAAAAACCGCTACGTGAGTGTTCAACTGGGGATTGGCGGTTGGCAAAGTTTTGATACCAAATACGTCGAAAAAAACAAATATGGCGATTGTAAAGCCTTGAGTTATTATATGAAAGCCATGCTTGATGTCGCAGATATTGAAGCCTACCCCGTCCTCATTCAATCGGGAAGAAATCCTCTTAAAATAGAGGACAACTATGTCAATCCTCGCTTCAATCACATGATACTTTACATACCCGAAGAGGATATTTGGCTTGAATGTACTTCTACGAACAACACGCTCGGTTATCTTGGGTCAAGCAGCGAAAATCGCAAAGTACTCCTCATCACACCCGAAGGCGGCAAACTCGCCAATACTCCAAAATCTACTTTTCAAAATAATGTAGGTGATGCCAAAATTAAAGTCCAATTAGACGAGCAAGGTGGCGCAAAAGTCAGCGTTCGTAGTACCAAAATCGGTAATATGCAAGACTGGCTCAGAGCAGCGAAAAACAGCCTTTCAGAAAAAGAATTAAACGAACAATTGCAAGAATCACTGGAGTCTTTACCCTCATTTACGATTGATAATCAAGAGATTGTAACAGAAGAAGACGCGCCGCGCTGTGCTTACAATTATGATTTGACGATACGAAAATTAGCAACCGTACAGGGCAAGCGATTCTTTATTCGTCCAAATGTCATTCACCAATACAGCTATAAGCACGACAAAGAAAAAGAGCGCAAACAACGCATCGTCAACCATCAAGCCTATACCCAAAAAGACCTTGTAGAAATCGACCTGCCGGAAGGCTACACCGCAGAAAGTCTGCCCGAAAACATCGACATCCAAACTGATTTTGGAACATATAAAGCCACTTGCGAAGTCTCTGGCAATCAACTCCTTTACAATCGTACATTAACCGTCAACTCCTATGATTTGCCGCCGGATTGCTACCAAGATATGCTTGAATTTTATCGACAAGTCAAAGCATCTGACTTAAAAAAAGCAGTATTTATCAAATAGCGAAAAAAAATCGTCCGAAAGTTTAATTGTGAAGAAAAATACCTTAAATTTACACCCGCATTTGAAATGAGTCATTAGCTCAGTTGGTTTAGAGCGCTGCCTTGACAGGGCAGAGGTCACTGGTTCGAATCCAGTATGACTCACCAAAAATACCTGTTTAAAATGCTGCTTATCAGTAAATTAACCACCAAATCGTCACTTCTTCTTCACTCTGTCACATTTTTTCCAAAAAAAACTGGTATGATTTGACAACTATTTCTAAATAAAAAACGTATATAATATTGGGAACGGCCTAAATCAATAGGCTTTATGAATCACGTTGTTAAAGACACTATCAGCACAAAAAATCGTATTAGCGAACTAAAAACCGCTATTGACGATGCAAAAGCAGGCAATAGTAGGGTTAGATTACTTACCAAATTAGCTCGCACACTCTACAAAAGCGCACCGGAAGATGCTATCAGTTATGCGACCGAAGCACTTCACCTCGCCTATCGTGTCAAATACGAACAAGGCATCGGGGCAAGCTCCAATATTATTGGTGTTATCCATTGGTATCAAGGCAATTTTAAGGAAGCCGAAGAAGCATTTATGCAGGCACTCGACATTCGAGAGCGCATAGATGATGTAGCTGGCATGGCAGAATCCTACAATTGTCTTGGCACTATTTACCTCGCCTACGGGGTCTATGCCAAATCACTTGATTATTTTATCCAATCACTCAAAACACGCGAACAGCTCGGACATCGTACCGAACTTTCGGATTGTTATAACAACATCGGATTGGTCTATGAAAAACTCGGCGATCACACGAAATCGCTCGAATATCACCAACGTTCGCTCAATATTCGTAAGGAGATTAATAATAAGACCGGTATCGCCTATTCGTATAGTAATACGGGGAATATATATAAGATAAAAGGCGAATATCCGAGGGCTTTAGACTACTATTTCAAATCGCTCGAAATTACAGAAGAAATAGGTGACAACTACTGTATGGCACATTGTTATAGCCTCGTCGGAGAAATTTACTGCACATTGGGCGACAATGAAAAAGCTTTAAAATACCTCACCAAAGCCCTTTCTATACAAGAAAAACTTGGCGATAAAGCCGGTAAAGCCATCTCACTCAATCGCATAGGCGAAGTCCATACACGCAAGGGCAAACAAGAGGAAGCCATTGATTATTATCATCGTAGTTTGGCGATTACTCGTCGTATGAATGCTGACCCTTTACTGGAATCCGTTTATAAAAATCTTGCCGAAGCCTACTCCTATATAAGCGATTACAAAAGTGCTTACGAATACCACGTTTTATACAGCGAAGCGAAGACAGCTCTTTTTAATGAAGAAAAAGCAAATGCCGTATCGCAGGTACGTTCGCAGTACGAATATGAAAAGAAAAATCAGGAAATAGAACGCCTCAATAGTGAGCAAAACATCCTCCGTGAAGCCAAAGATGAACTCGAATTATTTGCCGGAAAAGTAGCCCATGACCTCAAAGAACCACTCCGTATGATGGGTAGTTTTGGGGCTTTATTAGAAGAGAGATATTACGATAAAATTGATAAAGGCGGGCAAGAATATATTTCTATTATCAAAAATTCATCCGTGCGAATGCAAGCCCTTTTGAGTGATTTATTGGAATTCGCTTTGAGTGGAAATTCCGTGGATGAGGGTAAAAAAACTAATCTCAATGACACTTTAATTATTGTAAAAAACAATCTTCGATTAAAATTAAAAGAGAGCAACACTAATTTGATTATCAATGAGTTACCGACGATAAGCGGTTCTTTTTCTAATATGATACAACTCTATCAGAACCTCATTTCAAATGCCATTAAATTTAAAAAGAAAAATACGCCTCCCAGTATTAATATCGGCTATCGCGAACGCGATAATGAGTATGTCCTTTTTGTACAAGATAATGGTATCGGCATAGCCGAAAAACATCAAACAGAGATTTTTCAAGTCTTTACCCGCCTTCACACTCGTCAGAAATATGACGGCACAGGTATCGGACTTGCTACTTGCAAAAAAATCGTCAAAAATTTGAAAGGACAAATATGGGTAGAATCACAGCCAAATAAAGGTTCGACATTCTACTTTTCGCTACCAAGATGAAGAATTGATTGAGAAATTGTAGAACTTTGCAAATAGATTTTGGCAAAGCCAAAATACAACTTTGATAATTTCACAATTTCTCAATCACCTCCCTCATTTTTCACATTCAAATCCATATCGCCGTAAAATGCAAGGTCGATGTCTTTGAGCAATTTTGTCCAAAATGCGATTTGCCCGGTATGGTAAGAAAAATGTTCGACAACGTGAATAATTGAGTTAATTCCCGTTTGTTGGAAGCCTTGTACGCTTCTTTCTTTCAATAATTCTTCCGTAGTGAGTTGCGCTATAATTTGGACGGACTCTTGTATTGTTGCAGTGATTCTTTTGGACAATTCTGTACGATTATGACCTTCTTTTGCAGCAAATTCGGCATCGCGAGTCCGCGTATCCGCTTGATTCCCCAGATTAGAAATGATATACTGACGGACATTGCCAGAAAGGTGTAAAACTAAATTGCCGACACTGTTTGAATTATCATTCGGACGTTGCCAGATTTGCGCTTCATCCAACTCATTCAAACATTGTATAATGCGAGGCAAAGCCTCTTCTAATCTGAAAATTGACTGTGCTTTAAATTCTTTAGTAATATCGGTGTTCATATTAAAAAAATTATTTCAACATTAGGCAGTAACGTGTCCTCAGTTTGTCAGTCCGCAGACCGCCGAGCGTGAAACACGCTTATATTCTGCGGTCTGTCGATTGATAAACTGCGGACTTATCAATAATCATAATTATCTATCATCCAAGCGATTGTAATCTCGTATGTCCCGCCCAATTTATACAAATCAGACATAAAATGTGTATAACTCGCCCCAATGCGAATGGCGCTCTCACGCGAGTCTTTCGCAAAGCCAGCATAATACGGAATCAAACTACCAATTCGGAAAGAAAGTGACTTATTGGTCATACTACCGCCGATACCAAACCAAAATTGTTCGATAGGCTGCGCCTCAATACGCGCATCTATGTGTAGTGGTGTTCTCGGAGCATAATTCAACATCACCGTAGGTCGAAACAGCATCCGACTAAAACTCCCGAATTGCGCTCCGGCAATCGCGTAATAATGTTGCACACGGTCTATATCCACTCTTCTACCTTCATCTATCACTCTAAAATCAAGCCCGGTCACTTGCGGAATCGACAAGCCAACATAATAGCCTTTTCTACCTCCATTACGATAATCGTCCTTCTTTGTATACTGCCCATACATGATTCCCACACCCGCGTCAAGTGTCGCACTTGAGGCATCAATATTACTCACATACGTATCGGATGTAGTCAGATTAACCGTATTAAGGTTGTGCATGACTGCACCAATGTTTAACCCCGCCGATAGAAACGAAAAACGTTTATTATCATTACGCAGAGGTACTTGATGGGCAAATTGTCCGTAAAAACCATAGACCTTAATCGGGTCAATATCATCCATGACAAAGTCAAAACCGACCCTTGTATTACCAAAGTTTTCCCAGTTACTCCAGTCTGGTAGCCAGCTACTCACCTGAACAAGCGTCGTTTTAGGCGCGTATTCAAAGTTCGACCATTGCGAACGATAAGTCGTATTGACGAAAAAACTGTAATCATTAAACATAAATTCGGAGCGATACGCTGCCGGATTTATCATTGTGATATTATCATCAATGAGCGAAAATAAGGGGGCTTGTTGGGCATAAGTAGCCAACGACATGCTGCAAGCCAATATGACAACTAATAATTTTTTCATTATTTAGTTTATTTGTGATTAGTTTGTGGAGTTTATAGAGTGTACGAGGTTTATGGAGTTTATAAAGTTTATAAAGTAATGAAAAGTGAGCGTTTTGCCTTTCGGCAAAACTAATACACTGATACACTCTGTAAACTTCATAAACTCTATAAACCTCATAAACCCTATAAACCAACACACTAATCCACTATAAATATTCTTCCTTTAAGTGTTTCTATTTCAGTTACATTCAGTTCTAAAATATAATAATACGATGCTACCGGTACTAATTTACCGTTTCTCATACCATCCCACGGTTCGGCATTGGTATAGGGTTGAGCATGATGCACACGCTCTCCCCAACGGTTATAGACTGAAAATTCGTTTTGTGAAAATTCATCAACACCCGGCATTATCAATACATCATTTTCACCATCTCCATTTGGCGTAAGTACATCCGGTACTATTACACCGTCGATGGGAATAACAGTCAAGATATGACTTGCCATACAGCCGTCGTCAGTACTTGCGGTGATAGTATAAACCGTTTCTTCTTCCGACTCAATTTCGACTACCGTACAGTCATCATTACAATCCAAGTCGGTCATTGGTGACCAGTCGTAGCTAGCGTTATCGGGTAGCGTAATGGTTTCTGTCATGCCATTTAAAAGGTAGAGCGTATCCACCAATGGAATGTCTAAAACATTATCCACAATCACACTTGCCGTAGCCGTAGTTTCACAACCGTCTGCATCTTGTATGACGACATTGTAAGCTCCTTCCGCCAATTCTGTAAACATATTATCTGCTTGGAATATCCCGCCATTATCAATACTGTACATGTATGGCGGATTGCCGCCTTCACCCGTTATGGTCAATGTACCGTCGGCATTTCCACAAGTATTTGCAGTGGTTACAATATCTATTATTCCTACATCTGACAACTGTGATAGTGTCGTCTGTCCAGCAGTGGTACAGCCATTAGCATCCGTCACCGTCACGTTATATACCCCTGCACCCAAACCTCCGGCGGTACCAGTATCTTGGGCATTGACATCATCCCATTGATAGGTATAAGGTCCTGTACCGCCACCTGCCGTAGCAGTTGCCTGACCGTCACCTCCAAAACAAGATTCACCCTGAGTACTGATGTTCAATGTAATCTCATCTGGCTCAGTCATCAATTCATTACTACCTGCTGCACAACCATTTGCATCATTTACAATAATATTATAATTACCTACGGTAATATTTGTGAATGTATTGGATGATTGGAAAATCGCGCCACCATCAATACTATAAGATAATGGCTCAGTCCCACCACTCGCCTCAATGACAATTGAACCATTGCCACCGCCGCTACACAATGGAATATTCAATTCAATATCAATGTCTATAATCGACACCATATTACAAGAACCATCGTCTTGAGTTGCATCAGGATTATAATTCGATGAACATGGGTCCATACAACCTAATATCACATCATCCACACAAGCGCAATTCACCTCATCCAATTGTGTTCCGGCAGGGCAATTCGAGGTATTAATTACGATACAATTATCTGCATCATAACTGTCGTCTGTAAATTCACAGTTGTCGTTGGGGTCAGGCGGTAGGTTGATTATTGTACAAGTTGCAGCATCGAAACTGTCTGTCGTTAAATCGCAGTTGTCGTTCGGGTCGGGTGGCGTATTGATACATTCGCAAGTCACAGGGTCAAGTGAATCTGTTGTCAAAGCACAACCGTCATCGCAAGTCGGTAAGATACATGAACCATCATCTTGCGTTGCCATCATGTCGTAATTGTCCGCACATGGGTCGGTGCAACCTAATATCACATCATCCACACAAGCGCAATTCACCTCATCCAATTGTGTTCCGGCAGGGCAATTCGAGGTATTAATTACGATACAATTATCTACATCATAACTGTCGTCTGTAAATTCGCAGTTGTCATTCGGGTCAGGCGGTAGGTTGATTATTGTACAATTTGCAGCATCGAAACTGTCGGTTGTCAAATCACAACCGTCATTCGGGTCGGGTGTCAAGTTGATTATTGTACAAGTTGCAGCATCGAAACTATCTGTCGTTAAATCGCAGTTGTCATTCGGGTCAGGTGGCGTATTGATACATTCGCAAGTCACAGGGTCAAGTGAATCTGTTGTCAAAGCACAGCCATCATCGCAAGTCGGTAAGATACATGAACCGTCATCTTGCGTTGCCGTCATGTCATAATTGTCCGCACATGGGTCGGTGCAACCTAATATCACATCATCCACACAAGCGCAATTTATCTCATCCAATTGTGTTCCGACAGGGCAATTCGAGGTATTAATTACGATACAATTATCTGCATCATAACTGTCGTCTGTAAATTCGCAGTTGTCGTTCGGGTCAGGCGGTATGTTGATTATTGTACAAGTTGCTGCGTCGAAACTATCGGTCGTTAAATCGCAACCGTCATTCGGGTCGGGTGGCGTATTAATACATTCGCAAGTCACAGGGTCAAGTGAATCTGTTGTCAAAGCACAACCGTCATCGCAAGTCGGTAAGATACATGAACCGTCATCTTGCGTTGCCGTCATGTCATAATTGTCCGCACATGGGTCGGTGCAACCTAATATCACATCATCCACACAAGCGCAATTTATCTCATCCAATTGTGTTCCGACAGGGCAATTCGAGGTATTAATTACGATACAATTATCTGCATCAT